>ERZ836441.741-NODE-741-length-36039-cov-11.170965_pt1 | contig 36039 bp, 34 predicted proteins | sample MGYA00519686_ERZ836441 | MGnify/ENA primary metagenome ERZ836441 (study PRJEB31850, sample SAMEA3708800) | human gut metagenome | biome: human gut; feature: human-associated habitat; material: faeces | place: China | collected 2014 ... | reverse complement strand
ACTTTTCCAGGCCGGATGCGCGGGCCGTCTGGATGATGCCCACAAAGGTGATGTCATGGCTGGCCATGGCGTCAAACTTGATCTTCAGGTTTTCGGCATCGCCGCTGGTGTTGTGAGCCTGCAGAATGCTGTAGGCCATGGTACCGGTCTTGGCGTTTTCCACCGCAGCGGCATCAAAGCCCTTGGCGGCCAGTGCTGCCGGTGCGTTGCCGTCTGCAGGCACCCACTCGCCGCGGGCATAGTATGCGCCGCCGGTGCTGCATTTTATCATATCCAACATCTCGATTCGCCTCTCTTTTTCTGTTTCCCGCCCGCCGCAGTTTGCGGGCACTGCCCCGGCAGGACGGCCAGCGGCCCCCTGCCCCGTTACGATCACGGATCGTATCGTTTTTTTATTATAGCATGAAACCATGGAAAGAAAAAGCACTTTTTCCGAATGAACTGTGAACAGACCGCAAAGCCTCTCCATCCGCTCGACCGCAGCATGTGCATCTCATCCCCTTTCCGGAATGCAAGCATGAAAAAAGCACCCAAGAACCATCGTTCTCAGGTGCTTTTCTTCATGCCGCCGACGGGGGTCGAACCCGTACTCTGTCTCCAGAAAGGGATTTTAAGTCCCTCGTGTCTGCCAATTTCACCACAGCGGCACACCGATACCCGGCTTACAAAGCCCTGCTGCCCCATATTGCTGTAGGGAGCCGGGAATAACAGGTGTGAGGTAAAATTATGTCAATCGGACCGAACGCAAATCGACCGAATGAACACAAATCAGCATGGTCTATAGTACAATAGTTTGCCCGGTTTGTCAAGAAAAGGCGTTACACTTTTCCGCCGTGCAGCTCTGCGTACATTCTGGCGCGGCACTCTGCCACAGCAGGGGTCATATTGACATAGTGCTTATGGGGGCACTCCAAGCGCAGCTCGCTCTCCCAGGTCTCCTCGGTGAGCTGTTTTGCGATGTAGGCCTTCTTCTCGGCAATGGAGGGCAGCTCCATGGCCAGCTGGCCGCCCAGGATGTGCGGCACCAGCAGCGGCTTGACCGCCGTCGGGGTAAAGGTAACGGTGCGCTCAATGGCGTCAGAGTCCAGGTTGACCATCGTGACGGGCTTGCCGGCCTCGATCACCTCGCCGTCCATGGCGATCAGGTCACACTGGGCCTGTCCGTTTTCATCGTAGAGACGCCAGGGCATCTTCTTGCCGGGGATGATGGCCTTGCTGGCCGAATCCGAGCACTTCATCTTGGGGGTATAGCTGCCGTCCGGCTGCTTGACAGCCACCAGCTTGTACACGCCGCCGAACACGGGGTCGGAAGCGGAGGTGATCAGGTTCTCGCCCACGCCGTAGGAATCAAAGTGGGCATGCTCATACAGCTCCATGTTGGCGATTTTCTTTTCGTCCAGACCGTTGGAAGCCACCAGCTTGATGTACGGCTTGCCGACAGCATCCAGTGCCTTGCGCAGACGCTTGGAGCCGCGGGCCAGGTCGCCGGAGTCGATGCGGGCGCTCTTGACGCGGCGGTTGGGGTCATTGGGGTACTTCTCGATCAGGTAGTCGTCCAGCTTGATCAGGTTGGGCAGACCGCTCTCCATGATGTTGTAGGTATCCAGCAGCAGGCTGACCGAGTCCGGGTAGGTGTCGGCAAATGCCTTGAAGGCGTCGAATTCCGTCGGGAAGAACTCGATGAAGCTGTGTGCCACGGTGCCCACGGCCTTGACGTCCGAGCCGAACTTCATCTCAGCCAGACAGTTGGCCGTACCCACGCAGCCGCCCAGGACCGCCGCATAGGCACCATCGTTGCCGGCGCTCTCGCCCTGTGCACGGCGGGTGCCGAACTCCATGACGCTGCGGGGCGTATGGGTGTTCAGACCGGTGACGCGGGTGGCCTTGGTGGCGATGAGGCTGTGGAAGTTCATCGTCTGCAGCAAGTAGGTCTCAATGAGGATGGCGCCCACCAGGTCGCACTCAATGCGCACCATCTGCACATGGGGATAGCACACAGTGCCCTCCGGCAGGGCATACATGTCGCCCTTCCAGCGGTAGGTGCGCAGATACTCGCAGAATTCCTCGCTCATACCCTTGGTGCGCAGCCACCAGATGTCCTGCGCGTTGAAATGGTAATTCAGCAGAAAGCGGGTCAGCTTGCGCTGACCGGCGCTGATGGAATAGCCCTGATTGTCCGGGTTCTTGCGGAAGAACATGTCAAACACCAGCGTGGTGTCCTTGAATCCGTGCAGGAACAGGCAGTTTGCCATCGTAAATTCATAAAAATCCACGACCATTGCGGGGTTGTCGTAGTCCTCATCCGGAATATAAGGCACAACCTTGATTTCGTCCATGAATGTTTCCTCTCTTCTTCTCAACGGCACAGCCCGCGGGCCGCTGCCGTTTCCCAGTTCCCGGCCGGAGTACAGAACCCCGGCGGAAAGCCCTCGCCCTGTCTTGACAGAGTGTTTCTAACATGATAACACCAATCGCAGGCCTGCGCAAGGGTTTTGCGATATTTTCTGGGATTGCGCTCGAACTGAAGAACGACCCTCTCAGTCATCGCTTACGCGATGCCAGCTCTCCCGAAGGGCGAGCTTTTATCGAGAGGGGAAACTTTCCGATTCAACGAAAAAGCTCCCCCTTTCGGGGGAGCTGGATGCGAGTGAAATGAGCAGACTGAGAGGGTTTTGTTCTTTAGCCGTTGATGATGTTGGGGGTAGCGTTCTTCAGCACGACGTCATGGCTGCCGCCCTCCACAATGGAGGTGGAGGACACGACGGTCAGCTTGGCCTTCTGCTGCAGCTCGGGGATGGACAGAGCGCCGCAGTTGCACATGGTGCTCTTGACCTTGTACAGGGTGGTCTGTACGCCGTCGGCCAGCGGGCCGGCGTACGGGACGTAGCTGTCCACGCCTTCCTCGAAGCTCAGCTTGGTGGAGCCGCCCAGATCGTAGCGCTGCCAGTTGCGGGCACGGTTGGAGCCTTCGCCCCAATACTCCTTCATATACTGGCCGTTGATGCGCACCTTGTTCGTGGGGCTCTCGTCGAAGCGGGCGAAGTAGCGGCCCAGCATGACGAAGTCGGCACCCATGGCCAGTGCCAGGGTGATGTGGTAGTCGTGGACGATGCCGCCGTCGGAGCAGATGGGCACATAGATGCCGGTCTCCTTGAAGTACTCGTCACGGGCCTTGGCCACCTCGATGACTGCGGTAGCCTGGCCGCGGCCGATGCCCTTGGTCTCGCGGGTGATGCAGATGGAACCGCCGCCGATGCCGATCTTCACGAAGTCGGCACCCTGCTCGGCCAGGAAGCGGAAGCCCTCGGCATCCACCACGTTGCCGGCACCCACCTTCACCTTGTCGCCATAGTGCTCCCGGATCCAGTGGATGGTGCGGGCCTGCCACTCGGAGTAGCCCTCGGAAGAGTCGATGCACAGCACGTCCACACCGGCCTCCACCAGAGCGGGCACGCGCTCAGCGTAGTCGCGGGTGTTGATACCAGCACCCACCACATAACTCTTGTTGGCGTCCAGCAGCTCGTTGGCGTTCTTCTTGTGGGAGTCGTAGTCCTTGCGGAACACCATATACTTCAGGTTGCCCTCAGCGTCCACCAGCGGCAGAGTGTTGATCTTGTTGTCCCAGATGATGTTGTTGCAGTCATGCAGGGAGGTGTTCTCCGGGGCAGTGACCAGCTTTTCCAGCGGGGTCATGAAGGTGGTAACGGGAGCGTCATCCGGGGTGTGGTTGACGCGGTAGTCGCGGGAGGCCACGATGCCCAGCAGCTTGCCGTTGGGGGTGCCGTCAGCGGTGACCGCGATGGTGGAGTGGCCGGTGCGGGCCTTGAGCTCCAGCACATCGTGCAGGGTAGCGGTGGGGGCCAGATTGGAGTCGGACACGACATAGCCGGCCTTGTAGCTCTTGACGCGGCGCACCATGGCAGCCTCGTTCTCGATGCTCTGGGAGCCATAGATGAAGGAGACGCCGCCCTGACGAGCCAGTGCAATGGCCAGCTTATCGCCGGAGACCGACTGCATGATGGCGCTGATCATGGGGATGTTCATTTCCAACGGGCACTCTTCCTGACCCTTGCGGTACTTGACCAGCGGGGTCTTGAGGCTGACAGCAGTGGGAACATTTTCTGCAGAGGAATAGCCGGGCACCAGCAGATACTCGCCAAAGGTGCGGGAGGGTTCTTCATAGAAATAAGCCATAGTCAAACTCCTTTTCTCTTATCGCAGCATGAAGCATTCTACAACAAAATCATTCATGTTTGAGCCATCTAAATTGATTGTATATACTTTACCACACTCGGCCTCAGAATACAAACCCCTGCCGCGCCAAACTTTGAAACTGTCCTTTTGAGAAAAACAGGCAAAATGCCCACCAAAACCGCGCAAGGTCATACTTTTTGACGATTCCGGCGGTTTTCGGCATGCAAAAAAGCTCGTCCGGGTCACGGACGAGCTTTTTTGCACACGAAGCGGGACATCGCCTGTGCGGCACACGGAGCACAGACTGTGAAGGAGTTCCAGTCGGAGGAGGAGGCCCGGTGCCCGATATCCCAAAAACAAGAAGAAAAAGATTTCACACACAGCCAGGGGATCTCGGCCCTTGCTGTAACCATATTGTAACTCTTTTGATACTATTTTGCAATAGGGTTCTGTCATTTTTCTGTAACTTATTTTGTGAACTTTTTATGACCCGATCTTCAGATAGCACTCAAAGCTGGTGCGGCCGTCGTGGCGGCCCTGCACATACCACCCCTCTTCCGAGGGTGCATACAGCAGTTCCACCGTGTCCCCCATGGGGATCTCCCAGTGGTAGTTCACGGCGGCAAAGGTCACCGGGCCCGCCTGCAGCACCTCCGGCGGCAGGGCGTCGCAGGCAAGATCCAGATAATAGGCGTTGTTGATGTGGCCGTTCAGGTCGCACAGCGAATAGCTGGCCCTGCGCTCCCCTGCCGACGTCAGCTCTTTGCACCGGTGGGTGTGCAGGGACAGCTCCCCTTCCACCGTCTCATTCCAGAAATTTTCCACGGTCCAGTTCGGTTCCCGCATGATGTGGCCGCTGGTCCGATCCACCAGGATCCAGCGGCAGTCCACCGTGGCCACCAGCTTCCCGGCGGCATCCGTGACCGTAGTGATGCGCTTGATGGCACCCCGGCGGCTGTGCTCGGCGCGGGTGGTCAGGGTGAGCGCCTCGGTGCGGCGGGGCACCCGCACAAACTGCAGGGCCTGCTTGCCCACCAGAAACGCCGCGTTGTGGTCCTGGAAAAACTTGTCATCCATGCCAAAGGCACGGGCATGGTCGGCAGATACCTGCTCCACATAGCGCAGCAGGGCGCTGGGCTTGAGCAGGCTGCGGAAGTCCGCATCCGCATTGAGCACCGTTGCGGTCTCGGTGTAAAAATTGGGCTCCATAATGTTCCTTTCCCATCCGAAATGATTTCAAAAAGGCCCCGCTCTCTCCATCGTCTGCGGCAGCAGCAGATCCGAGAGGGCGGGGCCGTCTGTTTAATACTGGTTGCGGCTCTTTTTGCGCAGTTTGCGCCAGATGTTGAAGCAGGCCAGCGCCACCATGGCGGCCAGCAGCGACAGGAACAGCAGGCTGCTGCCGCCCTCGTCGTAGCTCTTCATCTCGCTCCACTTCACGTCCAGCTCGCTGTTCACGTCATCGCTCAGAGCGGTGAACACCCGTTCCTTCGCGGCAAGTTCTTCCGGCGGATAAGCGATCTCGCTGTCGCGCAGGTCCTCGTCCAGCACCTCCCGCACTGCCTCCATGGGGGTGGTGTAGCCGATGTACTCGGCGTTTGCCTTGCCGATGTCCGTCTCACACATGAAGTTGATGAACATTTCGGCGGCTTCCTGGTGCTCACTCGTGGCGGGGATGGCCATGCAGTCCACCGACAGCACACTGCCCTCTTCCGGGAACACCCAGGCAAGGTCGGGGTTATCGTCGATCATGGTGATGGCATCGCCGGAGTAGTACACGCCGACGGCTGCCTCACCGCCGATCATCTTATCAAAGATCTCATCCATGACGTAGGCCTGCACCAGCGGCTTCTGAGCCTTGAGCTCTTTCACCACCTCGTCCACTTCTTCCGTGGACTGGGGGTTGATGTCATGGCCGCTCTTGAAGGCCGCAATGGCGTAGGCGTCGCGGCTGTTGTTGAACATCAGGATGTTGCCGGCATACTGTTCATCCCACAGGTCCGCCCAGCTGGTGGGTGCCTTGTCCACCATCGTGGTGTTGTAGATGATGCCGGTGGTGCACAGCATGTAGGGCACCGTATAGGCGTTCTGGGGGTCGTAATCCGGGTTGCGGTATTCCGCGTCGATCTTCTGGAAGTTGGGGATGTTGTCGTAGTTGAGGGGCTTGAGCATCCCTTCTGCGATCATCTTGGCCACCATGTAATCCGACGGGATCACCACATCGTAGTCCGCCGCGCCGGATTTCAGCTTGGCGTACATGGACTCGTTGGAATCGAAGGTGGTGTAGTTCACCTTGATGCCGGTCAGGTCCTCAAAGGCGGACACCACATCCAGGCTGTCGTCCGAGCCGTTGGAGATGTACTCGCCCCAGTTGTAGACGTTCAGAGTCATGTTCTGGCCCTTGAAGCGGGTCCAGTCGTAATCGCCGGACACCGAAACGTCCTCATTCACCTCAATGGTATCTGCCGCAAAGGCCGGCAGCGTGCAGCACACCGCCAGCGCCAGCGTGAGCAGCAGAACGGCAAAACGTTTCATCACACGCCCTCCCCTCTCAGCGCCTTCTGGTCGCGGCGGTAGCTGCGGCTTTCCATGGCGTTGGAAATCAGAATGATGCACAGGATCACCACAAACATGATGGTGGACAGTGCGTAGATCTCCGGGCTGACCTTCTTGCGGGTCATGGAGTAGATGGCGATGGGCAGCGTTTCCACGGTGCCGCAGTTGAAGTAGGAGATCATGAAATCGTCGATGGAGTAGGTCAGGCAGATCAGGAAGGCCGACAGGATGGCCGGGCTGATCTCCGGCAGGATGACCTTGAAGAAGGCCTGCTTGGGGTTGCAGCCCAGATCCAGAGCCGCCTCATACAGCTTGATGTCCAGCTGCTTGAGCTTGGGGCTCACGTTGAAGATGACATACGGCACATTGAAGGCAATGTGGGCGATGAGCAGCGTCGGGAAGCCCATGATGGTGTCCGGCAGCCAGGAGACGCCCTCGGCAAAGCGCTGGTAAGCCACGAACAGCAGCATGAGCGAAATGCCGGTGATGATCTCCGGGTTGACCACCGGGATGTAGGTGATGTTGGTCACCAGCAGGCGGCTGCGGCGGCTCATGGACGCGATGCCCAGGCTGGCCGCCGTGCCCAGCACTGTGGCGATGACGGCGGACAGCAGTGCCACCTCAATGGACACCCACAGTGCATGCAGGATGGACGAATTGTGGAACAGGCTGCTGTACCACTTTAAGGTAAAGCCGGTGAACAGCGAATAGCCCTTGCTCTGGTTGAAGCTGAACACGATCATGTAGGCAATGGGCAGGTACATGAAGCAGAAGAACAGAATGATGTAGACCCGCTGCATCAGGCGCAGATGTTTTGTTTTCATCAGGACACGCCCTCCATTTCATCCTCGTCAAAGCTGGACGTAAAGCTCATGCACAGCAGCACGATGATCATCAGCACAAGGCTCATGGCGGAGCCCACATTCAGGTTGTAGCTGTTGCCAAGGAACTGCATTTCGATCAGGTCGCCGATCAGCAGGTTGGAACCGCCGCCCAGCATCCGGCTGATGACGAAGGTGGACACTGCCGGCACGAATACCATGGTGATGCCGGTGCTGATGCCGGGCACGCTCATGGGGATGAGCACCCGCAGCAGGGTCTTGGTGGTGTTGGCCCCCAGGTCCTGGGCTGCCTCCACAAGGCTCTGGTCGATCTTGGTCATGCTGGTGTACAGCGGCAGGATCATATAGGGCACATAGTTGTACACCATGCCCAGCACCACAGCGCCGGAGGTGTTCAGCATATTATAGGGTCCCAGGCCGAAGAAGCCCAGAATGGCATTCACCGGGCCGTTCACGCTGAGCAGGCCCATCCATGCGTAGGTGCGCAGCAGAAAGTTCATCCACATGGGCAGCATCACCAGCATGAGCATGATGTGCTGCTTGTTCACCCGCAGGCGGGACAGAAAATAGCCGATGGGGAACGCCAGCACCAGGCAGATGACCGTGGCGATGAGGGCCAGCAGCAGGCTGCGGGCAAACACCGAACCGTAACCGCTGATGGAAGCCAGATTTTCCATGGTGAACGCGCCGTTGCCGTCGGTAAAGGCGTAATACACCACAATGAGCAGCGGCACCACCGTGAACAGGGTCATCCATACAAAGTACGGATAGGCCAGCTTCTTGTCATAAATCTTCATGGCACATCACCCCTCGCTCCGTGCCATGATGTGGATCTCGTTGGGGCCGATGCGCATGCCGATGGTCTCGCCGGGGGTGCAGGCGCGGGTGGAATGGATCAGCCACTCGCGGCCCTCGCACTCCACATGCATTTCAAAGTGCACGCCCTTGAAGATGACGTCGTTGACCACGCCCACCAGCTGGCCTTCCACCGGGGAGACCACCTCGATGTCCTCGGGGCGCACCACGACCTGCACGCTCTGTTCCCGGGCAAAGCCGCGGTCCACACAGGGGAAGTCCACGCCGGAGAAGGACACCAGGAAGTCCTTGTGCATCACACCGTCCACGATGTTGGAATCGCCGATGAAGTCCGCCACAAAGGCGTTCTTCGGCTCGTTATAGATGTCCTCCGGGGTGCCGATCTGCTGCACCTTGCCGCCGTTCATGACCACAACGGTATCGGACATGGTCAGGGCTTCTTCCTGATCGTGGGTGACATAAATAAAGGTAATGTTCATTTCGCGCTGCAGGCGCTTGAGCTCCAGCTGCATTTCCTTGCGCAGCTTGAGGTCCAGTGCGCCCAAAGGCTCGTCCAGCAGCAGGATCTCCGGTTCGTTGACCAGGCTGCGGGCGATGGCCACGCGCTGCTGCTGGCCGCCGGACATCTGGCTGATGCTGCGGCGCTCAAAGCCCTTCAGGCCCACGACCTCCAGCATGTTGCGCACCTTGCGGCGGATGGTCTCTTCGTCCATCTTCTTCAGGCGCAGGCCGAAGGCCACGTTCTCGAACACGTTCAGGTGCGGGAACAGCGCGTACTTCTGGAAAACGGTATTCACCGGGCGTTTGTAGGGCGGCACACCGGTAATGTCCTGGCCCTTGAGCAGCACCTTGCCGGAGTTTGGTTCCAGAAAGCCTGCGATCAGGCGAAGGGTGGTGGTTTTGCCGCAGCCGGAGGAGCCCAGCAGCGTCACAAACTCTTTGTCATGGATGTCGAGGTTCAGCCCATCCAGAATGCGCTGACCATCAAATTCCACCACGATATCCCGCAGTGAAACGATCACCGAGTTGTCCATTTTTTACAATATCCTCCTTATAACTCAGATACGAAAAAAGACAGGGCCTGTGCCCCATCCTTCTCCCGCATCAGGGTGACCCAGCCCTGCACAACATCCATGACGACCGTAATATTGCGCAGTTATTCTGCCCTGTCATGGCTTATCATAAACAATCCGGGGGCAAATGTCAATCACTCTGTCGAGGTTTGCCGAAACTTTACAGAGACCATAAAAAAATCCTGCGCCCCAGCGGTTTTTTCGCCGGGCGCAGGATGGATTTTTTCGCCGTTCAGGCCGCTGTCAGCGCGTCGGCCGTCTGGGTCACGGCCTGCACGATGCTGCCGTCCACTGCATAGATGGAATCATCGCCTTCCACCATCAGGTAATCCCCATCGGTGCCGCTGGCATAGGTGAGGGTCTTTGTTCCGTCGGCCGTGGTCACCTGTACCACGGCCAACGGGGCATCAAAGCCGCAGGCCGCCGGGTCCGCGCCGTCGGCGGGGGTGATCTGGCCGGACACATAGCTGCTCAGGGCCGAGAGCATGCTCTGCACCTTGTCCTGATCCAGGTCCGTGTCGGCATCTCCGGCAAAGCGCCACACCGTCTCGTAGGAAGCCGAATCCGCCTCGTCTCCGTCCCCTGCCAGTTCGGAACCGGCAGTCAGCGAGACTTTTTCCCCGCTGGCCAGCGTATACGCCACCTGCTCCACATCCGACGCGGCAAAGCCCGCCGGGCTGAAGCTGCCGAACAGCCCGGCCTTGTCGCAGGCAAAGCAGGCCGTCCGGCTGGCGTCCACGGTATACAGGGCGGTGTCTCCGTCCTTCTGCACATAGCGGTCGCCGGTGACGGTGTTGCTGCTGCCAAAGGTCAGGGTGGTGGTCTGCCCGGCCGCCGTGACTGTTACAGTCAACTCCGGCGCGTCAAAGCCGTAGTCCTCCCCGGCCTGCGCGTCCAGCTGCCGCTTTGCATGGAGGGACGAAAGTGCTGTGACCATGGTATTGCAGGCGCTCTCGTCCAGATGGTAGTCCGAGTCCTCCGCCAGCGTCCAGCTGCCGTCCGCATCGTCCAGCGTGAGGGTCTGCCCGTTGTAGGTGTAGGTGATGCGGCTCAGGTCAGCGGTAGAGAAAGAGCACAGCGGGATGGTACCATCGGCCGCCGCACTGGAAGCGGCTTCCTCTGCGGCAGTGCTGCGGTTCAGGGCCCAGAGCGCCAGCCCCAGCACTGCGATCACCGCCGCAAGCACCGCAAGGGTGCGTCGTTTTGCGTTCATGGCAGCCTCCTTATCGGCGGCGGCGCAGCAGCACCACCACGGCACCGGCTACGAGCACGGCGGCAGGCAGGATGAACACGAACACCAACCCCAGGGTCGTGGCCTGCGAAGCTGCCACCGTGATAGGCTCAGCTTCCAGCGCCTTAGTGTCGATGAGCAGACCGCTGTCATCCCCGGCCAGCGAAACGGCACAGCCCTGCAGGAAGGTGCGGTTGCCGGGAATGGACTGATACACCTGTTCGTTGTCCACATTCGGGCAGCCGATCCAGATCACTTCCGCTCCGGTGTTGTCGTTGCATGCCCAGGCGGCCAGTGTAAAGGGGCCGTCGGTGTCGCCGCTCTCCTTTTCGGTGGTTGCGGCGTTGTTGACGTCCTGCTTGCTGTAGGACTGCTCCGAGGTGTTGAGCAGGGGTTCCGCGGTCACATCCTCCGTCTCGGTCAGCACAAGACCCTGTGCCACCGAGAGCATCACATGGGTGTCCTTGTTCACGCCGTTCAGGGCCGTGCTCTCCTCCGTGGCGCCGTAATCCGGGAACAGGGAGTACGGATAGCCGTACAGCGAATGGCCGGAGTCACCTTCCACCACGATGCCCGGCTCCCGCGACAGGCCGAACTCTGCCATCAGGGCGTCCAGATTGGGGGTCTCGTCGTAGATGTTGGTGGTCAGCAGCATCTTGCCACCCTCGTTCAGGTAGTTCTGCAGCATGGACGCCTCGTCCACCAGTCCGTCATCCGACGCAAGATCCGACGTGGGTGCGTTGATGATCAGCAGGCTGCAGTCCTCCGGGATCTCGCTGGTCAGCAGGTCCAGCGGCTGCAGGGTGATGTTCTGGGCGTTCAGCGCCTCGGTGAGGGAGCTGGTCAGGGTCTGTTCCCCATGGTTCGTGGTATAGTAGGCCACCCGGGCGTCGCCGCTGGTGAGTTTATAGATGGCGGCTGTGATCTGCTTCTCGCCGCCAAAGGTCACATTGGCACTGCCGGTGGTGTAATAGTCGGAGTAGTCATACTCGTACAGATCGGCGGCATCCAGCACCACGCTGTCCTCCCCGCTGGTTACGATCAGGCTTCCGGTGGATGCATTTTCGGCCCCGTACTGCGCCGCAAAGGTGGGGTAAAGGGTCGGGTCCTTCTGCTCCCAATGGATATGGCTGCTTTCGGCGGCGTAATGGTCCAACAGCTTCGTGATGATGGCATCTTCGCTGCCCGTCTCACACAGATAATAAATGGTCACATCCTGCTGCAGGCTCTGCGCAAGCTGCACCGAGCTGTCGCCCAGGGTGTACATTTTGGCCTCCGAAAGGTCAAACTCGGTGTATTTGGACGGAAGTGCCCGCACCACCAGATTGACCAGCACCGCCAGCAGGATGGCAGCCGCCAGAATGGCGGTGGAGTACACCCCACTGCGGAACACCTTGCCGTTGACCGGCCGGTTCTTTCTGTTTTTCATTGTTGTGCCCTCCCCTCAGTTCCAGCGGCGTTTTTCCAGTTCCTGCACGGTAAAGAACAGGAACAGCACCGTCACGGTGAGATAGTACACCAGTGTGGGGATGGAAAAATTGCTGTTGACGAATTCCTCAAAGGGAGCAAACAGGCACAGCGCGCTCAGCACGGCGCTGAAGCCCTCGGTCAGCCAGCTGCTGCGCAGCAGGAACAACACCGTGAGCGCCGCACAGCACCCGGCAAAGGTCAAACACCCCAGCGTGAAGCTGCGGCTGCGCAGGCCCGCCACCACACTGAGCACCGCGGCCAGTGCGGTGAACAATGCCAGCGCCACGGCACTGCCGGTGGTGAACATCCTGCGCAGGCTGGGCATCAGATAGGCCAGCAGCAGCGCCGCCGCTCCGGCCACCGCCGCGATGATCTGGTTTTCGGTCAGGCTGGACAGGAACACCCCGATGGCAATGGCGGCGCAGCCCAGCAGATAGTAGCACAGCAGCGCCGCAAAATTGGCCAGCGTACTGGCAGCGGTCGCCCCCAGCGCCCATAGAGTCAGGATCATGACTGCGTCCACCACGCAGGGCAGCGCAAACACTACGCACAGGGCAAAGAACTTGCCCAGCACGATGCCCGTCACCGGCACCGGACTGGTGAGCAGGAGCTGGTCGGTGCGGGTGCGGCGTTCCTCCGCAAAGGAACGCATGGTCAGCACCGGAAAATAAAACAGCAGCATAAAAATGGTGTTGTACAGCGTATAGTAGCCAAAGTCCGGCAGGCCGTAGCCCAGGTTCAGCGCCACAAAATAGATGGCCGATGCCACCAGCAGAAAGGCGGTGAGCACATAGCCGATCATTCCATGGAAGCAGCTGCGGACTTCCCGTTTGAAAATTGCGAACATCGGTCATTCTCCTTTCGGTTCGGTTTCCGGTTCTTCCGGCACATCGGCGGTTTCCCCGGTCAGAGCCAGGAACACTTCCTCCAGGCTGCGGTTCTCTGCCGTCAGCTCCAGCACCGTGCACCCCGCCTCCGAAAGGGCGCGGGACACCTCGGCGCGGCGGTCGGTGGTGTCGGCAGTCTCCGCAGTAAAGGTCACCTCGCCGTCTGCTTCGCTGCCCAGCTGCACCCCGGTAATACCCGGCACCGCTTCCACGACCGGCAGCACCGTATCGCTGCTGCCCAGCGCGGTAACACGCAGGCGGATGCCGGGGCTCAGCTTCTCACTCAGCTGCTCCGGAGTGCCCTCGGCCACTAACGCTCCCTTGGAGAGGATCAGCACCCGGCTGCACACCGCCTGCACCTCGCTGAGGATGTGGCTGGACAGGATGACCGTGTGGGTCTTGCCCAGTTCCCGAATCAGTTTACGGATGCCGATGACCTGCGCCGGGTCCAGGCCGACCGTGGGCTCATCCAGAATGATCAGCTGCGGGCTGCCCAGAAGAGCCTGCGCAATGCCCACGCGCTGGCGGTAGCCCTTGGACAGGCTGCGGATGAGCCGGGGCATCACCTGATCCAGCCCGGTGCGCCGGGCGGCCTGCTGCACCTGCTCGCGGCGCTGGGCTTTTTTGACCCCCTTGAGCTCGGCCGCAAAGTCCAGATATTCCTGCACGGTCATTTCCGGGTACAGCGGCGGCTGCTCCGGCAGGTAGCCCACACAGGCTTTGGCCTGCTGCGCCTGCTCCGGCAGGGAAAATCCTGCCACCTTCACTTCCCCGCCGGTGGGGGCCAGGTAGCTGGTCAGGATGTTCATAATGGTGGATTTGCCCGCGCCGTTGGGGCCCAGCAGCCCATACACCTGCCCGTCTGCCACGGAAAAGGTCAGATCCCGGATGGCCGGATGGCTGCCGTAATTCTTGCTCAGATGCGATACTTCGACCACAGCAATACGCTCCTTCTCGGTTGATTGAATGCTGGTTTATTTTAGACGGAAATTGTGTTCAAATTGGGGCAAACCTGTGTGGAAAGCAAAAACAATTCCGCCCCGAAACGCAAAAAAGCGCCGCCTCCCGAAGGAGACGGCGCTGGAAAAGCCTGTAATTACTTATTACGGCCAAAGCGCTTGTTGAAGCGCTCAACACGTCCGCCGGTGTCGACCAGCTTCTGCTTGCCAGTGTAGAAGGGGTGGCACTTGGAGCAAACTTCGACGTGGATCTCGGGCTTGGTGGAACGAGTCTTGATGACATTACCGCAAGCGCAGGTAATAGTGCAGTCAACGTAGTTCGGATGGATACCCTGTTTCATTCTTTTCACCTCAATTCTGGTTCTGACGTATTGGGGCCATATTTAATGTATGTGCCCATCACAACCTTCAATATCGGCTACCCCCTCGAGCGGCCTTGGAAACGATTGCCTTACTATTATAGCACTGCTTTGCAAAAAAGCAAGAGGTAATTTTGGGTTTTCCCCTGTTTTTTTTTGGCAAGGCCCCTTGTGGGGCAGTTGCCGCTCACCCCACCCGCTGCCGCTTATCCAGCCGCATTTTATCGGCAATCATTGCAATGAACTCGCTGTTGGTGGGCTTTCCGCGCAGGTTGTGGATGGTGTAGCCAAAGTAGCTGTTCAGGGTGTCCACATCGCCCCGGTCCCACGCCACCTCAATGGCATGGCGGATGGCGCGCTCCACCCGGCTGGCGGTGGTGCCGTTGCGCTTGGCAATTTCCGGGTACAGGCGCTTGGTCACCGCGTTGATATACTCCGGCTCGTTCATCGTGAGCAGGATAGCGTCCCGCAGAAACTGGTAACCCTTGATGTGGGCAGGCACACCGATCTGGTGCAGGATCTCGGTCACGGTGAGCTCGTCGCTGTCCACGCTGGTGTGGAGCACCCGTTTTTCCTGTCCCAGAGCCACCTTGAGCACGCGGGATGCCAGCACGTTTTCGTCAAATGGCTTGACAAAATAGTAGGCAAACCCTTCGTCCAGCAATTCCTGCACCATTTCTTCGCTCTGGAATGCACCGGTGACAAAAAAGGACGTGTGCCGCTCCCCGGCGGCATTGTAGCGCTGCTTGACCGCCAGTGCATCCAGCCCCGGCATAAAGGCGTCCAGCAGCACCACCTGCGGCCGGACGGACAGCATCTTCTGCAGGACCTTGTTCCCGTCCTTTTCCACGACCGTGACCTCCACGCCTTTCTGCTCCAGTGCTTCGCGGCAGGCCGCCGTGATCTGTGCCCCGGTATCCGACATCAAAAATCTCACTTTGTCCATGGTTGTTTCCTCCAATGTGTGCAGTTCCCTTAACACCATGGATTTTACCATATTTTTCCATACAGTTCAACGGTTTTTTATGGCAAATTTTGGCAAAGAAAATCGAACCGGCCACTTATTTTTCGCGTACAGTGGTTTTTCAGGCTGCGTGATCTGTTTTTGCCGCCTGCTGTGCCTGTTCCAGCATGGTCTGGGCAAAGATGCCGTAGCCCCGGGTAGGGTCGTTGACCAGCACATGGGTCACCGCGCCCACCAGCCGCCCGTTCTGCAGGATGGGGCTGCCGCTCATGCCCTGCACGATGCCGCCGGTTTTGGCCAGGAGTGCCGGATCGGTCACCCGCAGGATCATATTCCGGCGGGGGTCGGCGTCGTTCACCTTCTCGATGCGCACTTTGTAGGCCCGGGGCGTCTCGCCCTCGGTGGTGGCCCAGATCTCCGCTTCGCCGGGCACCACCTCCTGTGCAAAGGCCAGCTCCCGCGTTTCGCCCGGCAGCGCGGTGCGCAGGGTGCCGTAGACACCGTTCGGTCCATTGATGCCAATGCTGCCCAGCGCATGGGTGCCAAGGAATTTTCCCTTCAGCTCCCCCGGACTGCCAATGGTGCCGCTGGTGCAGCCCACAATGCTGCAGGCCACGATCTCGCCGCTGCGCAGGGCTACGCTTTCGCCGGTGTCGCTGTCGCTGATGGGGTGGCCCAGCCCGGCGAACACCCCCAGCTGCCGGTCCACAAAGGTCATGGTGCCCACCCCTGCGGAAGAATCCCGCACCCACATCCCGGCCCGCCACTGGGCGGAAGAGGCGTCCCACACCGGGGTCAGGCTGGTCTGCCGCTGTTCCCCGCTGCGGACGTACACCACCTCCACCGCGCTGCCCTGCGCCGCTTCCAGTGCCTGCTTCACGGCGTCGTTGTCCTCGGTGGCCGTGCTGCCGATGCGGATGACCCGGTCCCCCAGACGCAGCCCGGCAGCCTTGGCCGGGTTTTCCGGCCCGGCGGCGGTGTTTACATCCGAAAATCCCACCACGAGGGCGCCTTCCGAGAACATCTTGACCCCGAAGGGCGTTCCGCACACGGTCACCGTCGGGCGCTCGGTGACCACCGCACGGATGGTGCGCACCGGCAGCCAGCCGCCCAGCGCCAGCGTGACCTGATAACTTCCCACCGCCCGGGTGCTGGCCACGTTGCGGCTGCCCCGCCCCCGCAAGGGCTCCACCCAGGCAAAGCGCGGCAATTGCAGCGTCTGCCCGGGCTCCAGACAGATCTCCCCCGGCAGAGCATGCCACAGCCAGCCCAACGCCGCCGCAGCCGCCACCAACAGGTAGACAAGCCCCATCCGTACAAGGCGCACCAGCCCCGCTCTGTGCATACGCAGTCCTCTCCTTTTTTGAAAAAATGTCTGCTATAGTATGCACCGGGCGGAGGCTGACTATAAATCCTTGCCGCGGCAATTGACTTTTTGCGGCAGAATTGCTAAACTATAGGAACCATCTATTTTGCGGGAGTGGCGGAATGGCAGACGCGCTGGTTTTAGGCACCAGTTCCCCGTGAGTGAGGGTTCGACCCCCTTCTCCCGCACCAACCCACCTCCGGGCCCTTCCGTCCGGAGGTTCTGTTTTATCCCGGCGCCGTCCAAAGGAGGATCTCATGGTCTACACCATCGGTGAAATGGCAAAGATGCTGGGCGTTCCGGCATCCACCCTGCGCTACTATGACAAGGAAGGTCTGCTGCCCTTTGTGGCGCGTTCATCCGGCGGCATCCGCCAGTTCCGCGAAAGCGACATCGAGTGGCTGCGGGTGATCGGCTGCATGAAAAAAGCCGGTATGTCCATCAAGGACATCCGGCAGGAACTGAAGCAGCAGCCGGAGGGCTGAGCCCTTCTCAGTGCCAGAACACGATGCCCAGTACGGCAGAAAGCAGAATCATCCCAATGGGGGATGGTGCTTTCTGCCGTATTTTTTTGTACCCGCAGTGCACCAGCCCCAGCAGCACAAACACCGCAATGGCCCGGCCATCCGGTGCAAAGCCGCCCGCCGGGCCGGCCGTATAGCCGCCCAGCGTGGAAAGGCCCATCGTGACCGCCGTGGCCAGGATCATGGCCACCACACAGGGGCGCACCCCGTCCAGCACTGCCTGTACCCCGGCGTACCGGAGCACGCTGCGCAGCACCGCCGCCACCAGCAGGATGATGACAAAGGACGGCAGCACCACGCCCAGCGTAGCCACCAGTGCCCCCGGCAGCCCGGCCTGCGACGAACCGATGAAGGTGGCCATGTTCACGGCCAGCGGCCCCGGGGTGGACTCCGACACCGCAATAAAACTCAGGAATTCGCTCTCGGTGAGCCAGCCGTGGCCCAGCACCACCTCCCGCACCAGCGAGATCATGCCGTAACCGCCGCCAAAAGACAGGGTTCCGATCATCAAGAAGTTCCAGAACAGGGTCAGACAGATCATTTTGCACCCGCCTCCTTCCGCAGCTGCTGCACCCCGTACACCGCAAGGCCCGCCGCCCCGCTGAGCAGAATGTAGAAGATGGACGAGAAGGACACCGCCAGCACCGAGCAGCTCACCATGGCCAGCAGCACCGCCGCCAGGACCGCCCGGCTGAAGGCATCCTTTTTCAGGTTCTTCAGCATCTTGAGCCCCGCCGAGAGCACCAAGTAGACCACGCACACCTGAATGCCCCGGAACGCGCTGGACACCACCGACAGCTGCAAAAACTGGTCAAAGAACAGTGAGATGGCATAGATGACTGCGAAAGACGGCAGACACACCGCCAGCGTGGAAGCCGCTGCGCCGGGCACCCCCTCGAGCTTGTAGCCGATGTAAGTGGCACTGTTCACCGCCATGGGGCCGGGGGTAGATTCCGCAATGGCCACCATGTCCAAAAACTCTTCCCGGGTGACCCACTGCTTTTCTTCCACAAATTCATGTTCCAGCAGGGCCACCATGGCATAGCCGCCGCCAAAGGTAAACGCTCCAATTTTAAAAAAGGTCGCAAAAAGCGCCCGCGTTCTGGTCTGTTTCATACCTGTCACCTCTCCGGCCCCCATTCTAACACAGCTCCCTGCAAAAGAAAAGAGCCCAGCGCAACGCAGCGGCGCAGGCTTGCATCCTGCGCCCGACTGTGGTATGCTTGATGCCAGAAAAAGGGAGTCCGCGCAAAGTGGGCTGAGAGTGGGCTGCATCGCCCTGACCTGTGACCTGATTTGGATCATGCCAACGTAGGGAGATTATGTTCTGTGATTTTGTGCGGAGCTGCCCCCTGCCGGGCATCTCCGCATTTTTATTGTAAGGGAGTTTTACTGTATGAAAACTGCTTTGACCATTGCCGGCAGCGATTCCAGCGGCGGTGCCGGCATCCAGGCCGACATCAAGACCATGACTGCCAACGGCGTGTTTGCCATGAGCGCCATCACCGCCCTGACGGCCCAGAACACCACCGGTGTCACCGATATCTTTGAGACCACGCCCCGCTTTCTGGCAGAGCAGCTGGATGCCATCTTCACCGACATCTACCCAGATGCCGTCAAGATCGGCATGGTGAGCTCTGCCGAGCTCATCGACACCATTGCCGAAAAGCTGCATGCTTACGAGGCAAAGCACATCGTGGTGGACCCCGTGATGGTGGCCACTTCCGGCTCCAAACTGCTGCGGGACGACGCTGTGCAGGCCCTGACCGCCAAGCTGCTGCCCATGGCCGAGGTGCTCACTCCCAACATCCCGGAGGCCGAGATCCTGTCCGGCATGACCATCTCCGACGCCGCCGGCATGGAAGCCGCCGCAAAGGCCATCAGCGAAAAGTATGGCTGCGCCGTGCTGTGCAAGGGCGGCCACCAGATCAACGACGCCGACGATCTGCTGTGGCGCAGCGGCACCGGCAAATGGTTCCACGGCAAACGCATCGCCAACCCCAACACCCACGGCACCGGCTGCACCCTGTCCAGCGCCATTGCCTCCAATCTGGCCAAAGGCTTCGATCTGGACACCTCGGTGGAGCGGGCCAAGGCCTACATTTCCGGCTGCCTGTCCGCCATGCTGGATCTGGGCCACGGCTCCGGCCCCATGGATCATATGTTTGCTCTGAAGGGAGAGTTTGTGGATGGCTGAGATGCCTTTTGTTTCCTCCCTGGTGCAGGAGGATCTGCCGGTGTGGCAGCAGTGCCTGGACACCGAATTCCTGCGCAGGATGGAGAACGGCACTCTGGACGAAGCCTGCTTCAAGGGTTACATCGTGGAGGACAGTCTTTACCTGCGGGAATACGCCAAGGTGTTTGCCTGGGGCATGACCAAGGCCCGCACCATGGAGACGCTGCGCAATTACTACTCCCTGCTGGGCTTTGTGCAGGAGAGCGAGGATGTGACCCGTCTGCACTATCTGGAGCAGTTTGGCCTGTCGGAAGCCGACTTGCAGGCCTTGCCCCTGCGGCCGGAGAACCGCGCCTATGTGGACTGCATGATCAACGCCGCAAAAAACGGCGAGGGAGAGGCCGAATGCATCATGGCCTGCCTGCCCTGCATGCTGAGCTACGGCTGGATCTTCCAGAAAATGCTGGACCGCTCCCCTGCCGTGCGGGACACCCTCTACGGCCCGCTGGTGCAGGACTACGCCGGTCCCGGCTATGCGGACGCCTGCCGCGCCTGGGCCGCCTATGCGGAAAAGGTGTGCACCGGCCTGTCGCCGGAGCGCGTAGCCCGCTGCCGCGCCATCTTCCACGACTGCTCGGTGCATGAGCTGCATTTCTGGGAAATGTCGGCCAAGCCCCGCACGGATCTCTGATTTTTCTGCATTTACGGCTGCTGCGCCGCTCCGGGCACCCCGGGCGGGCGGCGGCCGTTTATTTTGCGGTTGCAATTTGCGGCATGGTTTTTTATAATAGAAGTAATTGTGCGGCGGCTGTGAGCCCTGCACCGGAAAGGACCTTTGCAACCATGATCTTTGTGCCCCTGCTGCATTACTTCAAGTGCAAGAACACCTACAGCGGCAACGAATACGGCCTGCGCTATCGGCTCACCCCGGGCAAGCGCAGCATGCCGGACCCGGAGGGCGGCGAGGGTGCCGTGAAGGAGGAGAGCATCCTGACGGTGGACTACTGGCCGGACCCCTGGACGCTGGAAATGACCGACCCGGCCCTGCGCCGACAGGAAATTTTTCCGCTGACCGACGAGGGCCGCGCCGCCGCCGCAAGCTGTCTGGAGGACGCCTTCAACGCCGACCCGGAACGCTGGAAGAACTGCCCCGACATGATGGACTGCGACCCCTGGACGCCGCCCGCACCGGAACCCGAAGAAGAAGCAGAGACGAGGAACGCATGATCTACCGTTTGAAAGAACTCCAAGGCGATACCATCGCGGTGCCGCAGCTGGTATTTTCCAAGCTGGGCATCGCCGAAGAATACAACGTCCGGGTGGCTTTGTATGTACTGGCCACCGGCATCACCGACCCGGACAAGATCTGCGCAGACCTCAAGCTGCGCAGCCGCATCAGCGCCGAAAGCGCCCTGTCCTTCTGGGCCGGTGCCGGGCTGCTGGAACGCTACGAGGAAAACGCGGCCCCGGGTGCCGAGCCCAGTGCCCCCGCCCCCATGACCTGGGCCGAGATCGCCGCCGCCAGCCGCACCGACCCCATGATCTCCAGCCTGATCGACTGCGCCCAGACCGGCTTTGCCCGCCCGCTGACCCACCGCGAGATGGAAAAACTGGTGAACCTGTATGTGCAGGAGGGTTTTGCGCCGGAGACCGTGATGCTGTGCGTGGCCTATGTGGCCAGCTGCGGCAAGCGCACCATGGCTGCCGTGGTGCATGAGCTGAAGGTCTGGCGCACCGAGGGCGTGGAGACCGGCGAGCAGGCCGACGCCCACCTCAAGCTGCTGGCCCTGCGCCGGAGCCGGGAGCAGTACGTCAGCGGCCTGCTGGGCATCTCCACCGACGAGCTCACCCTGGGCGGCCGCAAGGCCATTGCCCGCTGGTACGAGGTGTACGGCTACGATGACGCCATGGTACAGGAAGCTGCTGTGCAGGCAGGCCCCAAGCGGGACCTGTGGTACTGGAACAGCATCCTGAAAACCTGGAACGCCAAGGGCCTGCGCACCATCCACGATGTGCGGGGCCCGGTGGCCGACGCCGGAGCCAGCCGGAACATCCGGGTGGACCGTGAAGCCCCCAGCGGCAACGATTTTCTGGGCAGCAGCAGCCTTTCTGCGTCGCTCAACCGGCTCAAAAAGCGCTCCAACACATAACACGAGGTTACCCATATGCGTACCAAAAACGAACTGTATCAGGAAGCTTTGCGCACCGTAGCCGCCCGGCGGCAGATGGCGCGCGCCCGTGCCGAGGATGCCCGGGCGGAGGCAGAGGCCGCCGTGCCCGCCCTGCGCCACGCCGAGGACGAGGTGCGGGTGCGGGGTCTGCGCTGCGCACTGGCCGGTGCTTCCGGCAAGGACCGCACCGAAGCCGCTGCTGCGCTGGCCGATGCCCGGCAGAAGCTGACCGCCCTGCTGGCGGCCAGCGGGCGGCCTGCCGACGCGCTGGAGCCGAAATTCAGCTGTAAGCTGTGCCAGGACACCGGCACGGTCAACGGCCGCACCTGCAGCTGTGTGCACAAGGTCATGCAGCAGCTGCGCCGACAGGAGATCGAGCAGCTGTCCAGCCTGTCCATTTCCAGCTTTGACACCATGGAGCTGCGCTACTACCCCAACACAATGGATGCCCAGAACGGTGTGAACGTCCGCGCCTATATGGGCCGCCTGCTGGACGGTCTGAAGCAGTACGCCGAGGATTTTTCCCCCACCGAGAACGAAAGCCTGATGCTCATCGGCAACGCAGGTCTTGGCAAGACCCACGCTGCGCTGGCCATTGCGGGCCTTGTGCTGGAACAGGGCCACGATGTGATCTATGTGTCCAGCCCGGACTTCTTCGGCAAGATCGAGGCCTCTCGGTTTGACCCCTCCGGGGATGCCGACACTCTGCTGCGCACTGCCTCCACCGCCGACCTGCTGATCCTGGACGATCTGGGCACCGAGTTCGTCACGCCCTACTTCATCACGGTGTTCTACAGCCTGCTGAACAACCGTCTGGGTGCCGGGCTGCCCACCATCATCACCACCAACATCACCGACGGTGCCCTGCTGGAAAAACGCTATACCGAAAAAATTTCCAGCCGCCTGTCGGCGTTCATTCCCTTCCGCTTCCTAGGTGAGGACATCCGCCCCCAGAAAGCGGCGGAATAAACCGCAAAAAAGGATCCCCCGCCGGGCACAGCTGCCTCCGGCGGGGGATCTTTGACGTTATACCGTTTTGCTCTCAGAATTCCAGGGCCGGGCTCACCTCATTGCGGCGCTGTGCCTGCACGATGCAGTCTTTGTCCGGCACCACGCCCGCTGCGCCCAGCGTATTGAACACCGTCTGCAGGGCCAGTACCGGAGTGTTGTTCTCCTGCGAGAGATGGCACAGGGCAAAGCGCTTGCACCCTTCCTGAATGAGCTCCAGCAGTTTTGCCGCGCACTCGTCGTTGGACAGATGCCCCCGGGTGCTCTCAATGCGGGACCGTAAGTAGTAGGGGTAAGGGCCGCTGCGCAGCATGTGCAGGTCGTAGTTGCTCTCCAGCGCCACCAGGTCGCACCCGGCAAGGGCCTCGTGCACCGGGGGCGTCAGCACGCCAAGGTCGGTGGCGATGGTCATGGTCTTGCCGTCCGGGGTGTGGATGCGGTAACCCACACAGGGCACATCATGGCTGGTGGGGAAAGACTGCACCCCAAATGCGCCCACGTCCTCTTCCCGGCCCTCCAGCGTGTTCAGTTCACAGCTGGGCGGCACGATGCCATTGGCATCCAGAAAATCCAGCGTGTCGGCCGCGCCGTACACCGGCAGCGGATTCTTTTTGAGGAAGGTGGACAGCCCCTTGACGTGGTCGCTGTGCTCATGAGTGACCAGAATGCCGTCGCAGTCGCTGACGGCAAGGCCCAGCGCCTTGAGCGCTGCCGAGGTGGTGCGCACCCCCTTGCCCATGTCCACGATCAGGTACCGGCTGCCGCAGCGCACCACGCTGCTGTTGCCGGAAGAGCCGGAATACAATGAGATGAATTCTGCCATGAAAAACCTCTTACTGCTCATGAAAACAGCCCGCCGCAGAATACGGCAGGCTGTTGGTTTTGTTCAGACTTGCTGTGGTTACAGGGCCTGCTCCAGCGCAGCGGGCACACGGTCCACCTTGCTGATGTCGGCACCCAGGCCGCGCAGCTTTTCCACGATGTTCTCGTAGCCGCGCTCAATGTGGCCGATCTCCTCGATCTCGCTGGTGCCGTCTGCCATCAGGGCAGCCACCACCATGGCGGCACCGGCACGCAGGTCCAGCGCACGCAGCGGAGCCGGGCTGAGCTTTTCCACGCCCTCGAACACGGCCACCTGACCGTCCACCTGCACGCTGGCACCCATCTTGCGCAGCTCGTCCACATAGCGGAAGCGGTTGTCCCACACGCTCTCGGTGACGGTGCTGGTGCCCTTGGCCACGCTCAGCAGCACACCCATCAGGGGCTGCATGTCGGTGGGAAAACCGGGATGCGGCATGGTGTTGATCTTCAAGGGCAGGATGTCGCCGGTACGGCGTACCCGCACGGCATCGTCGAACTCTTCCACCTCGGCACCGGCACGGCGCAGCTTGGCGGTAATGGGCTCCAGATGCTTGGGGGTCACGTTCTTGATCAGCACATCGCCGCCGGTGGCAGCGGCCGCCACCATGTAGCTGCCGGCCTCGATCTGGTCCGGGATGATGCTGTAGGTGCAGCCGTGCAGCTTTTCCACACCGCGCACCTTGATCACATCGGTGCCGGCACCGCGCACGTCGGCACCGCACATGTTCAGGAAGTTGGCCAGGTCCACTACATGGGGCTCCTTGGCGCAGTTTTCCAGAATGGTCTGGCCCTTTGCCATCACAGCGGAGAGCATGCCGTTCATGGTAGCGCCCACACTGACCTTATCAAAGAAGATGTGTGCGCCGTTGAGCTCCTTGGCACGCACCGTGATCATGCCGTAGTCCACGCTGTCCTCGGCACCCAGCGCGCTGAACACCTTGAGGTGCTGGTCGATGGGGCGGGGGCCCAGGTTGCAGCCGCCGGGCATGGCCACCTGCGCCCGGCCAAAGCGGGACAGCAGAGCGCCCAGGAAGTAGTAGCTGGCACGCATCTGACGGGACAGATCGTCCGGCACGTTGGTGCCGGTCAGATGGGTGGTGTCGATCTCGTAGGTGTTGCGGTTGAGCATCTTGACCTGCGCGCCCAAGGTGCTCAGGATCTTCAGGCTCACCGCCACATCACTGATATCCGGCAGATTTTCGATCACACAGACATCCGCCGCCAGAATGGTAGCAGGCAGAATGCCGACCGCCGCATTCTTTGCACCGGAAATGGTGACCTCGCCATGCAGGGGCTTGCCACCCGTAATAACAAATTTCTCCACTTTTATGATCTCCTTGTCAAAGGCCTGTGCCACAGGCCTGTTAAGGTTCCTGAAAGCATTCATATCCGCTGCCTGTGCCCGTCCTGTGTACAAAGCCAACAAAGCCCGCGCACAATTACAGCTATCTTATTATACACAAATTACACAAAAAAGCAAAGCCCCGATTGTACGAGTTCCATTATTTTCTGTTTTGCCCAGAATCCGTTCCGATATTCTGAAAATTTGTCTCTTTTTTTCAAGATTCCGACACATTCCGGCGGTCAGACGCCGGTTTGTCACATTTTACCACACCTGATCCTCACTGCGGGTCTCCTTGATCCAGCCCAGCTGATAGGCCGTTACCAGCTGTTTGAGATCGTGCACCCGCTCCCGCAGCACCTCGCCCTCGTCGGTGTCCTCCACGAGGATGCGGTGGTTCTCGGTCTCCAGAATGTTTTTCTGGGAAATGATATCCAGGTTTTCACTCACCGCCTTTTCGGCACTCTCAAAGGGCTGGTGGGTGCGCAGCGACATGGAGCGGCTGGAATACACCAGCGTGTAGCCCGCAATGCCGGTTTTTTCGTGGTAGGCACGACAGAACCCGCCGTCGATCACCACCAGACGGCCGCCGCCCTTGATGGGGCTCTCGCCGTTCTTTTCCCGCACGGGGACGTGGCCGTTGACGATGTGACTGGTACCCGGCAGGCCGAACTCCGCCAGAATGCGGCGGCAGGCGGCCTCGTCGTTGTACCAGGTATAGTAGGGATCCTTGACCTCCTCATGGGTGGCGGGGTCTGCCACATACAGCCGCTCGAAGGTGGTCATAGCGCTGCGGCCGAACAGCGGTGACAACCGCCCGCACCACAGATACCACAAAAAGTCCTGTCCGTTCTGGCGTTCGGCGCTGCCCTCCGGTGCGTAATAGCCCCGCCGGGCCCGGGCATCGCAGTAATCCATCAAGGCACGGCCGGAATAGCGGCGGCCCTCAAAGCGTTCCACCGCAAAACTGCCCTTTGCGGTCATGGGCACCACACCGTGGTACAGCAGGTTGCCATTTTCAATGTGGTACACACTGCCCTTTGCATAGAGGAATTCCACATGCTGCTGCAGCTTTTCGCTCTGGCGGAAGGACTGCACCAGCTTGCGCAGCACCAGCTTTTCGTCGTCGTTCAGGGCCGCCGGGTCGGCAGGGTCCACCGTGGGGAAGGCCGTGTCCCGCAGCGGGTAATCCTGTTCGCCAATACGAACCGTGTGGTGTGCCCAGTCGATGCGGCGCAAAAAGTCCCGCCCCTGCATCTGGAAGTCCGGGTTGCGGTCGATGACCTGACATTCCAGCTTGAACATCAGGATGCTGATGGCCTTGTGCATCACCGCGCAGCGGTGCAGCATGCCCTTGGTATAGGGGCCGCGGGCCGCGTCGGTGTGGGGCATCCAGATGGACAGATCGTCCTCCCCATAGAACTGCTCGGCCATGCGCTGCAGATGCCGCAGGTTGATGCCGTAGCAATCCTCGAGCATACCGTGGTTGTGATAGGCCAGCGTAGTCTTGAGCACCGTGCAGATGCAGATGGGACTTCCTGCGGCGGCACCCATCCACACCACGTCGTGATTGCCCCACTGGATGTCCACGTTGTGGTGGCGCATGAGCAGATCCAGAATGATGTCCGGGCGCGGGCCACGGTCAAACAGGTCGCCCACGATGTGCAGCTTGTCCACCGCCAGATGCTTGATCAGCTCGCACAGCCGCACGATGAACCGGTCTGCCCGGCCGTTCTCGATGATGCTGCCCACGATCTGCCCATAATACAGGTCTTTGTCGTGGTCCTCGAAGTGGGCGTGGAGCAGCTCGTCCAGGATATAGCCGCAGCTGGCCGGCAGGCACTGCCGCACATGGTCACGGGTGTGTTTGGACGATACCAGCCGACAGATGTCAATGAGCCGCAGCAGGGTGTCGGTGTACCACTGGTCCAGCGCTTCCTCGCTGGTGCAGCGGTTCTTGAGCTGCGGCAGCTTTTCGTTGGGGTAGTAGATCAGGGTGGCCAGCTCCGCACGGGTCTGTTCCGGGATGGTCTCCCCCAGCACCAGGTCCACTTTTTCACGGATGACGCCGGAAGCGGAGTTCAGAATGTGGACAAAGGCTTCGTTTTCGCCGTGCAGGTCGCTCATGAAATGTTCGGTGCCTTTGGGCAGCTTGAGCAGAGCCTGTGTGCTGATGATCTCGCTGGCCGCCGCAGCCTGCGAAGGGTAATCCCGCGAGAGCAGGGTCAGATATTTGAGGTTATCGCGGATCTCATCGTTCTCGGTGCGCATGAGGGTTCCTCCTGAAAGCAGTTATTCTCCTTTTATAGTATAGCACGACCCGTGTAAAATGTGGTATACTGGGGGGCAACAAACTTTACACAAAGGACTTTGGATATTATGCCGAAAACCGATCTTGTCTCTCCGCCCTCCCACTGCGCCCTGTGCCCCCGCCGCTGCGGGGTGGACCGGGCTGCCGGAGCCGTGGGCTTCTGCGGCGCGGGCCGCACCCTGAAAGCCGCCCGCGCTGCCCTGCATTTCTGGGAGGAGCCCTGCATCAGCGGCACCCGTGGCAGCGGCACCGTGTTCTTTTCCGGCTGCACCCTCAAGTGCTGCTTCTGCCAGAACTACCCCATCAGCGCCGAAGGGCTGGGCAAGGAGATCAGCGTGGAGCATCTGGCCGAAATCTTTCTCAGCCTGCAGGCCCAGGGAGCCCACAACATCAATCTGGTCACGCCGGGCCAGTGGCGGCCCTGGATCACTGCCGCATTGGACCTTGCCCGGGCACAGGGCCTGCATCTGCCCATTGTGTGCAACACCGGCGGCTATGAGACCGTGGAGAATGTGGAGGCCTGGCGCGGGTACATCGACATCTGGCTGGCCGATCTGAAATACGTCTCCCCCGCCCTGTCGGCGGAACTTTCCGCCGCACCGGACTACTTTGCTCAGGCAAAACCCGCCATTGAAGCCATGATGGCCCAGGCCGGGCACCCGGTATTCGACGCCGACGGCATCCTGCAGCGGGGCGTCATCCTGCGGCATCTGGCACTGCCGGGCCATGTGGACGACAGCTTTGCCGTACTGGACCAGATGGCCGCCTGGAACGATGCCGACCCGGGGTGCTTCCTGCCCAGCGTCATGAGCCAGTATACGCCGTTCTACAAGGCCGCGGAGCACGGCATCGGGCGGCGCATCACCACCTATGAGTACCACCGGGTGGTGAACTACGCCATGGACAAGGGCCTTGTGCAGGGCTATATGCAGCAGAAGAGCAGCGCCAAGGAGGAATACACCCCCAGCTTTGACCTGACGGGGGTGTAACGCGAATTCTCTCTTTTCGTCAAACTACCCAAATTTCGGTTCTTATTTTCTCTTGCATTCCCGTGCAAATGCTTGCATTCCGGCGGTGGGCGCACTATAATGGTTACATGGATACAACGATGTGTCAAAAGGATCCACGGTGAGTTTTTTACAATATCAGGAGGACCGTTATGGAACATTTCAATCCCATCCTTGGCAACGAGACCACCGGCCAGAAATTCATCACCTGCGGCGAGATCATGCTGCGTCTGACCCCGCCGAACTACGAAAAGATCCGCATGGCGTCTGCCTTTGAGGCCAGCTACGGCGGCAGTGAGGCCAACATTGCGCTGGCTCTGGCAAACCTGGGTGTGGACAGCACCTTCTTCAGCGTGGTGCCCAACAACAGCCTGGGCAAAAGTGCCGTGCGCTGGCTGCGCTCCAACGACGTGCACTGCACCCCCATGATCCTCACCGAGCCGGACGAGACCCCCTCGAACCGTCTGGGTACTTACTATCTGGAGACCGGCTACGGCATCCGGCCGTCCAAGGTCATCTACGACCGCAAGCACAGTGTCATCACTGAGTATGACTTCTCGCAGGTGGATCTGGACGCCCTGCTGGACGGCTTTAACTGGCTGCATCTCAGCGGCATTACCCCGGCACTGGCTCCCAACTGCCGCAGCCTGATCCTGGACATGCTCAAGGTGGCCAAAAAGAAGGGCCTGACCGTGAGCTTTGACGGCAACTTCCGCTCCACCCTATGGACCTGGGAAGAGGCCCGCGACTTCTGCACCGAGTGCCTGCCCTATGTGGATGTGCTGCTGGGCATTGAGCCCTATCACCTGTGGAAGGACGAGAACGACCACAGCAAGGGTGACTGGAAGGACGGCGTGCCCCTGCAGCCCAGCTACGAGCAGCAGGACGAGATCTTCCAGCACTTCATTGAGCGCTACCCCAACCTGAAGTGCATCGCCCGCCATGTGCGTTATGCTCACAGCGGCAGCGAAAACAGCCTGAAGGCCTTTATGTGGTACGACGGCCACACCTTCGAGAGCAAGCTATTCACCTTCAACATTCTGGACCGCGTGGGCGGCGGCGACGCCTTCGCCAGCGGCCTGATCTATGCCATGCTGCACAACTACAAAGCCATGGATATGATCAACTTTGCCGTGGCCAGCAGCGCCATCAAGCACACCATCCACGGCGATGCCAACATCACCGACGATGTGAGCAGCATCCGCAATCTGATGAATATGAACTACGACATCAAGCGGTAATTTACCGCACGATGCAGCAGGGCCTGCCGGTTTTCCGGCAGGCCCTGTTTGTTTCCGGTGCGCAAAAAAGGCACCCACCCCGGAGGGCAGGTGCCTGTGCAGCTGTGCTCAGTTGGAAAGGATCATGCGATCGTTGGCAAACTCACCGCCGCTGGCGATCTGGAACTTGGCCAGCAGGTCGCTGACGTGCAGGTTCTTTTTCTCTTCCCCGGACACGTCGTAGATGATGTGGCCCTCATACATCATGATCAGGCGGTTGCCATACTTGATGGCATCCTTCATGTTGTGGGTGATCATCATGGTGGTCAGATGGTTTTCCTCCACGATCTTAGCGGAGAGGGTCAGCACCTTGAGCGCGGTCTTGGGGTCCAGTGCTGCCGTGTGCTCGTCCAGCAGCAGGAGCTTCGGCTTATTCATGGTAGCCATGAGCAGGGTCAGCGCCTGTCGCTGACCGCCGGAAAGCAGGCCCACACGGGCGGTCAGCCGGTCCTCCAGGCCCAGGTCCAGCGTCTTGAGCAGCTCACGGTACTGTTCCCGCTCGGCCTTGGTGATGCCGATGCGCAGGGTGCGCCGCTTGCCGCGCCGGGCAGCCAGCGCCAGGTTCTCTTCGATCTGCATCGTGGCGGCGGTGCCGGTCATGGGGTCCTGGAACACGCGGCCGATGTAGGCAGCGCGCTGATGCTCGCTCAGGCGGGTGACGTCCACACCGTCAATGAGGATCTTGCCCTCGTCCACCGGCCACACACCGGCCACAGCGTTCAGCATCGTGGACTTGCCCGCGCCGTTGCCGCCGATAACCGTGACAAAGTCACCTTCGTTCAGCTTCAGGTTCAGGCCATTCAGCGCCGTTTTCTGGTTGACCGTGCCTGCGTTGAAGGTTTTGGAAACATTCTGGATCTCAAGCATTTTTTGCATCCTCCTTCTGTGCCTTTTTGACCGGCTTCGAGAAGTATTTGCTCTTCCAGTACGGCACGGCCAGGAACACGGCCACCACAGAAGCGCTGAGCAGCTTGAGCAGGTTTGCGTCAAAGCCAAGGGTCAGCACCAACTGGATGACAACATAGTAGATGATGGCACCGATGGAGACCGACACCATCTTGAGGGCAAAGTTGTGGAAAATGCGGCCAAATACGGCTTCGCCAATGATGACGGCGGCCAGACCGATGACGATGGCACCGCGGCCCATGCCCACATCCGCAAAGCCCTGATACTGGCTCAGCAGAGCACCGGACAGGGCCACCAGTGCGTTGGACACGGCCAGACCCAGCACGATGTTGAAGTTGGTGTTGATGCCCTGTGCACGGGACATGGCGGGGTTGGAACCGGTGGCACGGATGGCACAGCCCAGCTCGGTGCCGAAGAACCAGTACAGCACGCCGATGACCACCGCCGTGACCAGAATGATCATGATGATGGGGTTGTGCAGGGCAAATTCCTTGACCCAGCGCAGGGAGATGAGCAGGCCGTACTTGTCCACGTTGATGGACTGGTTGGCCTTGCCCATGATCTTCAGGTTGATGGAGTACAGAGCCAGCTGAGTCAGGATGCCGGCCAGAATGGCGGGGATGCCCATAAAGGTGTGCAGCAGGCCGGTGACAAGGCCGGTGGCCAGACCGGCCAGCACCGCCACCAGCAGTGCCAGCCAGACGTTCATGCCGGAAAGCAGGCACATGACGCACACGGCGCCGCCGGTGCCGAAAGAGCCGTCCACGGTCAGGTCGGCCACGTCCAGAATGCGGTAGGTCAGGTATACGCCAATGGCCATGATGCCCCAGATCAGGCCCTGCGCACAGGCACCCGGCAGAGCACCCGGCAGGTTGGCAAGTCTTGCAATGATCTCCAAAACAATTTCCTCCTAAACGTTACACTTTTTTATCTCCCGTTTTGATACGGGAAAGCGGAGAAGAGTAAAAATATGCTCTCCTCCGCTATTTTCGTTTTGGTTCCCGCTGTTGTCAAGCTTCGATCTCTACATAGCCTTCCGGCACGGTCAGGCCCAGATCATCGCAGATGGCCTTGTTGTACTTCTTGGTCACGTCGGTGTACTCGATGGGCATGGTGGAGATATCGCTCTCGCCGTTCAGGATCTTGACGGCCATCTCACCGGTGGTGTAGCCCAGATCATAGTAGCTGATGGACAGGGTGGCCACGCCGCAGCCGGAGCAGATGCCCTCCTCACCGGCGAACACGGGCTTTTTGGCCGGGCGGCAGATGCCGTCCACGATGCCGGTGTTGGCCGCCACGGTGTTGTCAGTGGGCACATACAGGGCATCGTTCTCATCGGCCGCTTTCTGGCACACAGAGGACAGATCGTTGGAGTCGGAGAATGCGTACTGGGTAGCGGTCACACCCTTGGCCTCCAGGTACTTCTGGACCTCGTCCACCTGATACTGGCTGTTGGCCTCGGCAGAGCAGTACAGCAGGCCCACCTTCTTGGCGTCCGGCATCCACTCCACGATCATATCCGCCTGCTGATCCAGCGGGGCCAGATCGGAGGTGCCGGAGACGTTGCCGCCCACGGTGCCGGAGAAGTTATCCAGACCCAGAGCCACGCCGTACTCGGTGACCGAGGTGCCCAGCACCGGGATGGTGTTGGTGGCAGCCTGAGCCGCCTGCAGGGCGGGGGTCGCGTTGGCCATGATCAGATTCACACCGGAAGAAACAAAGCCGTTGGTGATGGTAGCGCAGGTTGCGGAGTCGCCCTGTGCATTCTGGAAGTCGAAGGTAACGTTGTCGCCAAAGGCAGCCGTCAGGGCATCCTCAAAGCCCTGGGTGGCAGCATCCAGAGCGGCGTGCTGCACCAGCTGGCAGATGCCAACGGTGAACTTCTGGCCGTCAGCCGCTGCAGAAACAGAAGCTGCGGTGGAGGAAGCCACGGAAGAAGCAGCTGCGGAGGAAGCGGAAGAACCGCCACAGGCAGACAGAGCGGCGGCGGCACCGCAGGCAGCGGCGGCAGCCAGGAACGAACGACGAGTGATCTTACGCATTTTGATTTCTCTCCTCTATACATTGCAGTTCGTGCGGCCACAGGCTGCCGCACGCGAACTGCTGAATTGTAAGCGAGCCAGAAACAGGTTTGCTTTACACTCGTGAAGTATAGCACACATTTCCCGGTAAAACAATCCGCTTTTGCGCAAAAACGGCCCTTATTATCTATTATTTAAAACAGTTCCATCAATTATTTTGATTGCACGTTTTGCTTTTGCTGGTAAGCCGTCAGTTTTGCCCAATCGGCTTTCAGACCGTGCAGGTTGGCTTCCAGCTGGGGCAGCCAGGGCTGTGCGTAGTCGTAGTGGTAATACAGTGCCTGCCACAGCTTTGCCTGTGCACGCCGCAGCAGCACCGGACTGAGCACCGCTTCCAGACGTTCCACCTCATCCTCCAGCTCCATGCAGGCCAATGCCCAGCGCACGTCCAGCGCCTCGCGGGCGGGCACGTCGTAGCGGGACAGGTAGTCCTGTACCCTGGCTTCGATCACCTGCCCTCCGCAGCCGGTAGGCTGCAAGAAGTAGCTCACCTGCCCTTCCCGGCTGATCTCCTGGGCCAGCGGGTAGAGCGCGCACACCAGCGGTTCCGCATCGTGGATGGCACAGTGGTTCTCGGTCAGGAACGGGCAGTTGCTGCGGTTCTCTTTGACCGGGGCCAGCCGCAGCACCGGCAGATGGCTCACCTGCCCGATGCTGGCCCGGCAATAGCCCCGGGCCACGATCTGCGGCGGCAGGCGCAGCCGGGCTGCAATGCGCCACAGGTCAAAGCCAGATACTACGATATCTTCCCTGCCCCGGCAGCAGTCGCCGCATCCGGCGCAGGCAAAACAGAACTGCGTCTCCCGCTCCAGAAGCGGCATGGCCTCGGTGCGGGTAAAATCCACCTGCCCGCACAGGTCAATGTGGTCGTCACGCATGGATGATCTTCCTTCTTCCTGAATGATATTGATTTTTATTGTATCACATTGCCGTCAAAAGCAAAAGGGAGCGTTTCCGCTCCCCTTGCGCGATCCTGTCATTGATACTTCTTTGCCGGGATGACGATTGCGCCAAACAGCGATGCAATGTATCCGATAAGCACTGCACCCCACACCTGCCATCCGGTGGCCTGTTCAAACACGACCGCCGCTGCCGTGCAGAGCGGTGTCAGGAGCATACTTACCACGCACCACACCCGCATTGCTTTGATCACATGGAGCCAGTTGCGGTTGTTGTAGTACACACCCGGAATATGTATGTGGAACGCTCCCTAGGCAAAATTGCAGACATGGTTTTCGTCATAATAGCGCGGCAATGTTTCCGGCATCCAGAACAGGGTGTAGGCCCCATATACGATGCCGAAGATCACGTTTATAATCAGCAGCGTCATTGCGCCCTCGGTCCCGGCCAGCCCCACGGCCCAGACAGCTGCGGTCTCTACAAGGCCAAGCACCACGCTGACCCCATACAGCGGCAGAAACTTCTGCGTGCGGGCCTGGCGGCGTTCCGGCGGTTCTGCCGAAAAAATCAGTGCCTTGCGGATCAGTTCCTCTGTTTCCTCGCGGGTAAAGCGCTGCTCCTCCTCCACGCGGCAGCCCTGTAACAGCTCGGCCACGGTCACATTCAGCTGTTCGGCCAGCGGCACCAGCAGGGAGATATCCGGCACGCTCAAGCCGCGCTCCCATTTGCTAACGGCTTTATCCGAAACATACAGGCAGGCGGCAAGCTCCTTCTGGGTCATGCCCTTCTCCCTGCGCAGCTGTGCCAGAAAACTCCCAAAAGCGATCTTGTTCAGTTCGTACATCGTTTTGTCCTCCTTGTGAGCCAGCAGTTCTGTTTGTGGCTCCATTGTACCGGACCGGACATTCCCGCACAACCGACTGGCAGTAGAATTGGCGCAGAACAGTCATTTTTTCTTTTCCAGTCTGCGGTACACCTGCACAGCATCCATGATGTTGGTCTGCTCCGTCGCGTGGTTTCCGGGTGCCCCCAGCGTGACCAGAATGTACTCCTTTCCGTTCACCACAGCAAGGCTGGCAAGACACAGACCGGCCGCATCCGTGTAGCCGGTCTTGCCGCCCAGGATCTGCCCGCCTGTCACCTCTCCACCGTCCAGCCTGCTCAGCAGGGTGCTGGCCATATACAGTCCCTTCGGGTGCTGCGCTGTGACGCTGCTGGTGTACTGCCCGGTGGTAAACACCGTGCGGAAAGTTTCGTTGTTCAGTGCGGCCTGCAGCAGCACGGCCAGATCTGCCGCACTGGAATAGTGTTCCGGGCTGGTCAGGCCGGTGCAGTTGGCAAAGTGGGTGTGTTTCATGCCCAGTTCCCCGGCTTTCCGGTTCATCAGAGCCACAAAGGCCTCCTCGCTGCCGCTCACCTGCCGGGCCAGCGCCTCACAGCACTCGGCGCCGGAAGGCAGCATGGCTCCGTACAGCAGATCCCGCACCGTGACCGTCTCGCCCGGCTGGAACCCGGCCATGGAAGCGTCTGCCTTGTACAGGGCGGAAAAAATGTCCTCCGGCAGGGTCACCGGCGTGTCCAGGTCCGGCAGCGCTTCCGTTGCCAGCAGCACCGTCATCATCTTGGTCAGGGAGGCCGGAGCGGCTTCCTCACCAGACCGCTTCCGGGCCAGGACCTGCCCGGTCCGGGCATCCATCAGCAGCGCGTGTCGGCTGGACGTGCCCAGCAGGATATTCTGCTGAGCGATCAGCCCGAACAACAACAGGCCGGCCGCCAGCACCCAAAGCAATCCCCGATATCCGCGTTGGCGTCTGCCGCGGCGGTTCGATTTTATTTTCATTTTGTTCGCATCCTTTTTTGCAGAATAAGAAAGCGCTTTCATCTCATAGAACGAGACGAAAGCGCCTTTTTCTGCAAACAGGATTTATTTCAGCTTCATTCCGTCGCTGGAAGCGTTGCCCACACACTCACCCAGAACGTGGCCGCCGTTGTGCACCGAGATGCCCACCCCCACCTTGCCAATGTAGCTCAGGGGAACCTTCTGATTCTGCTCCAGCTGGCGGACGTTCCTTTTCGTCATAGATCGTAAACCCTACAACGGTTATAGAGCCAAGGTTTTGTTTGATGTTTGGCATTCCGGCATCCCCAGACACAACAAAAAAGCCCTGAGACTTTCATCTCAGAGCTTTCTGTTCAAGTCGGCGACTACCTATTTTCACAAGCCGTTTCCAGCTAACTATCTTCGGCACAAGTGAGCTTAACTTCTGTGTTCGGAATGGGAACAGGTGGGACCTCACCGTCATCGACACCGACCGATCTGACTGAATCAGTATAACACATTTCTGTGTCACTGTCCAGTATTTCTTAGAAGGACGTGCCTTCAAAACTGAATAATCACTGCTAACATTTTTTCGTTGACTTAAAAGTCTCAAGCGAATTGTGGTCAAGCCCTCGATCTATTAGTACACGCTTGCTGAATGGATCACTCCACTTACACATTGTGCCTATCAACCTTGTAGTCTTCAAGGGATCTTACCTGATCAAATCAGTGGGATATCTTATCTTTGGGTCGGCTTCACGCTTAGATGCTTTCAGCGTTTATCCGATCCGTACATAGTTGCCCAGCTATGCCCTTGGCAGAACAACTGGTGCGCCAGAGGTACGTCCGCTCCGGTCCTCTCGTACTAGGAACAGCTCCCATCAAATATCCTGCGCCCACGACAGATAGGGACCGAACTGTCTCACGACGTTCTGA
>ERZ836441.737-NODE-737-length-36282-cov-4.762829_pt1 | contig 36282 bp, 35 predicted proteins | sample MGYA00519686_ERZ836441 | MGnify/ENA primary metagenome ERZ836441 (study PRJEB31850, sample SAMEA3708800) | human gut metagenome | biome: human gut; feature: human-associated habitat; material: faeces | place: China | collected 2014 ... | reverse complement strand
GGCGGCAGCGCGGCCGCCGTGGCCGCGGGCCTCGTGCCGGTGACGCTCGGGTCGGACACGGGCGGGTCCATCCGCCAGCCCGCCTCTTACTGCGGCGTTACTGGCATCAAGCCCACCTACGGCACCGTGTCCCGGTACGGGCTTATCGCCTATGCCTCCTCCCTGGATCAAATCGGCCCTCTGTGCCGGGACGCGGCGGACTGCGCCGCTGTGCTGGATATGCTCCAGGGCCGGGACAGGCGGGACGGCACCAGCCTGGAGGGGGACTACGGCCATCTGCTGGACCGCCTCACCGGCGACGTGCGGGGGCTAAAAATCGGCATCCCGGCAGAGTGCTTCAGTCAGGGACTGGATGATGAGGTGCGCAGGGCCGTGCTGTCGGCGGCAGCGGTGCTGAAAAGTCGGGGGGCGGAGCTGGTGGAGCTGGCCTTCCCAGTGCTGGAATACGGCGTGCCCGCCTATTATATCATCGCCGCGGCGGAGGCCAGCTCCAACCTGTCCCGGTTCGACGGGGTAAAGTACGGCTGGCGGGCGGAGGGGTACGAGGACCTCACTGACCTGTACAACAAAACCCGCACTCAGGGCTTCGGCATGGAAGTCAAGCGGCGCATCCTGCTGGGCACCTTTGTACTCTCTGCCGGCTACTACGACGCTTATTACAAAAAAGCCCTCCAGGTGAAGGCAGTCATCAAGAGCGCCTTTGACGAGGCATTTACCCGGTGTGATCTGCTGCTCACCCCGGTGGCCCCCACCACCGCCCCCATGCTGGGGGACAGCTTGGGCGACCCGCTGAAAATGTACCTCAGCGACATCTACACCGTGCCGGTGAACCTGGCGGGACTGCCGGCGCTGTCCATGCCCTGCGGCTTTGACGCTCAAGGGCTGCCCATCGGGGCACAGCTCATCGGCCCCCATTTCGGGGAGGGGCGGCTGCTCAACGCCGCCCATACGTTCCAGCTAGAAACGGACTACCACAAGCGGATACCGAAAGGAGGGGAGCCCGCATGACCTGGGAGACTGTCATTGGCCTGGAAACCCATGTGGAACTGGCCACCCAAACAAAAATCTTCTGCTCCTGCACCACACAGTTCGGAGGCGACCCCAACACCCACTGCTGCCCGGTGTGCACTGGGATGCCCGGTGCGCTGCCGGTACTCAATGCAAAGGTGCTGGAATACGCGGTCAAAGCTGGGCTGGCCCTGAACTGCCAAATCACCCGGTACAGCAAGTTCGACCGGAAGAACTATTTTTACCCCGACCTGCCCAAAGCCTATCAAATCAGTCAGCTCTACCTGCCCATCGCCCGGGACGGAGCGGTGTCCGTCCGTACCCAGGAGGGGGAGCGCACCATCCGCATCCACGAGCTGCACATGGAGGAGGACGCGGGCAAGCTGGTCCACGACCCCTGGCTGGACCAGACCCGAGCGGACTACAACCGCTGCGGCGTGCCCCTCATCGAGATTGTCACGGAGCCGGACTTCCGCACCGCCGACCAGGTGATCGCCTATCTGGAACAGCTCAAGGAGACGCTGCAATACCTGGGGGTGTCTGACTGCAAGATGCAGGAAGGCTCTCTGCGGTGCGACGTGAACCTGTCCGTCCGCCCTGCGGACAGCCGCAGTCTGGGCACCCGCACAGAGATGAAAAACCTCAACTCCTTCAAGGCCATTGCCCGGGCCATCGAGTACGAAGCCCAGCGGCAGATCGAGCTGCTGGAACAGGGCAGGCCGGTGGTGCAGGAGACCCGGCGCTGGGACGAGAACAAGGACGCCACCTATGCCATGCGCTCCAAGGAGAATGCCCAGGACTACCGCTACTTCCCTGAGCCGGATATCCCCCCCATCCAGCTGAGTGAAGAATATCTGGAGCGTCTGCGTACCCAGCAGCCCGAACTGGCCGACGCCAAGCGGGCGCGGTATCAGGCGGACTACGGCCTGCCCCCCTACGACTGCCATATGATTACCTCGGACAAGGCTCTGGCCCGCTTTTTTGAAGCGCTGGTGGAGTTGGGGACGCCCCCCAAACAGGGGGCCAACTGGATTATGGGCCAGGTGCTGGGCGCCCTGTCTGCCCGGGGGCTGGAGCCCCAGGAGATGAAGCTCACCGCCCCTACCCTGGCCCGGCTCATCGCCCTGGTGGGAGAGGGCAGGCTCAACCGCAACACCGCGGTGAAGGTATTTGAAGCGGTGTTTGACGATGACAGCGACGTGGAGCAGTACGTGAAGGCCCACGGGCTGGAGCAAATTGGCGACGAAGGTCTGGTGGCCGAAGTGGTCGCCCGGGTCTTGGCCGCCAATCCCCAATCGGCAGCGGACTACAAGGGAGGCAGGGAGAAGGCTTTTGGCTTCCTGGTTGGCCAGGTGATGCGGGAGCTGAAGGGTAAGGCCGACCCCAGGGTGGTGAACGCTTTGCTCCGGCGGAAGCTGGCGGAATAAGAAGCTTCCGCCCGTCCCAGGGCAGGGCGGACAATCGTGGCGAAAGAAGCGGCCCTGGCAAGACTGCCCGGGCCGCTTTTCTTGTACATGGACATCACGCCGCCTGTTCCGTTCAGCTCTCCGCCGGGGTGCGGACCCGCCGCAGGAAGTCAAACTTTGTCTCCGAGCACACCACCGCCACGAAAATAAGGGCAAAGCCGAGGTACATGAAGGGAGTGGGGGCTTCCTCGGCGAAAAGTACGGAGAACGCCACCCCGAAGGGAGCCTCCAGCGCCAGCAGAACCGCCGCCGAGGAGGGGTCGGTGTACTTCTGCCCCACGTTCTGGAACAACAGGGCCAGCGTAGTGCCCGCCACCGCCAGGTACAGCAGGACCCACCAGGCCCGGGCAGGCAGCTCTCCGCTGGGAATCCCCTCGGTGAACAGGGTCCCCACCCAGCAACACAAGGCGGTGGAGGCGAACTGGATCGCCGTGAGGATGAAGATATCCCGGCCCTGGGAGAACTTGGACACCGCCACAATGTGGCAGGCAAAGAGAAAGCCGCCGCACAGCGTCAGCGCATCCCCCATGGTAAAGGCCAGCCCTCCGTCCCAGGACACAAAGCCGATGCCCGCCACGCACAGCGCCGCGGCCAACACATTGAAGCGGTCCGGCCTCGCCCGGTCCACCACCCAGTAGAGAAAAGGCACGATGACGCAGTATACCGCAGTAAAAAAAGCATTTTTCCCCGGCGTAGTATCCATCAGGCCGTAATTCTGCACCGCGTAGGCGGCAAAGAGGAACACCCCCATCAGGCCGCCCCGCCACCAGTAGGAGGGGTCAATCCCCTTCCACCGCCGCCAGAACACCAGCGCCAACAGGACTGCCGCAAAGGTGAACCGGAAGGCCAGCAGGAACATCAGGTCCACGTCGTCCAGGGTATCCTTCATGATAAAAAAGGTGGACCCCCAGATGAGGGTGGCCGCCACGATCAGCGGCCTAGCCGCTTTTTTCAACAGGGCTTCGCTCATGCTATGCTCAACTCCGGATCATTCTCATCACATTTGTGACCGTGCCCCCTCCTTGGGGCACGGTCACAAGATACGTTTTATCATAACAGAAAATCAGCCACAATGCAATACGTCACCCTGGCCGGTACGCCTTCAGGATCACGGTGCACTCCCGCTGGTGGAGTACTTGGATGTTCACAAAGCCCGCCCGGTCCAGCAACTCTACCTGGCGGTCCAGTGTCAGGGGAATGTCGATGTGGACCAGCCGACCGGGTCGCACTCCGTATTTGGCCCGCCGATACTGATAGTGGTTCCAACATAGGTCCTGCTCCTCCTGACAGCAGGCCATGTAGTCGCACTCCATATAGCAGCCGCCAGGCCGCAGGGCTCGGAACATCTTGACATAGAGCTTCTCCTTTTCCTCCGGCAGCAGGTGGTGGAGGGTCTCGAAGGACAGCACCCCGTCATACTCCCGCTCGCCCAGGTCCCAGGCGGTGTAGTCGGCCTGGATGAGCCGGAGGTCCCGGTCCGGATAGGAGGCCCGCAGCTGGCCCAGCATGGTCTCTGACAGGTCGATGCCCGTCACCTGGAGGGCGGGGAACCGGCGGTAGAGAGAGGCCAATTCCAGCCCGGTGCCGCAGCCGATGTCCAGCAGCCGCTCTAATTTCTCGTCAAAGCAATCGGCAATGTGGGCGTACTCCTCCCCCCAGCGGCCCAGGTGTCTGTCCTCATAGATGTCCACTCGGCGGGAGAAGAAGTCTGCCATCTCCTCCGGCGGCTCCTCCCGGGTCTGGGCCAGCCAGCTCCGCAGCCAGGTGAGGTATTCCTCCCGTTCTCGGTCCGTCATGGGCCTGCATTCTAGCATCTCCGTCTCCCCTTTTCTCCAGATATGGCATAGGGCCGCTGAAAAGCGGCCCTTTTGGTGCTTTTATTATAGCACAGCGCGCCGATGTATTCAAGGCTTGTGCTCCGCCGTGTTTGCTGGTATGCTGGTGGTACCTTACAAGGGATGTGATAATTTGTACATTTTTGATCTGGACGGCACCCTCATCGACTCCAACGGTCTGTGGATGGAGGTGGACGTGGAATTTCTCGCCCGGCGTGGTCTGGCGCCCACGGCGGAGTACGAGACGGTGGTGGCCCGCTCCATTTTCCCGGTGGCGGCGGCCTACACCAAGGAGTACTACCGCTTGTCTGACAGCCCGGCGGACATCATGGCTGAGTGGGAGGCCCTGGCTGCCGTCCACTACCGGGAGACAGTGGCTCTCAAGCCCGGCGCCCGGGCGCTGCTGGAGCAGTACCGGGCCTATCACCAGACCATGGCCCTGTTCACCGCCTGCCGCCCCGCCCTGTGCCGGATGGTGCTGGAGCGGTTTGCGCTGACGCACTATTTCTCCCATGTGGTCTACGCTGAGGAGCTGGGCCTGGAAAAGCACGACCCAGCCTGTTTTGTCCGCCTGGGCCAGCTGCTGGGGGTTCCCCCAGAGCAGTGCGTCCTGCTGGATGACAGCCCCTCCAACTGCGCCACCGCCCGGCGTGCCGGAATGACCACAGTGGGGGTGTTCGACCCCTTCTACGCCAACCGCCAGGATGAACTGAAGTCGGTAAGCACCCAGTACGTCCAGAGCCTGGAGGAATTGCTGGAACGGTAAGCACTACCTTCTTGCCCTGCCCCTCTTTGTGTGATAGAATATCCAAAAACTACTTCAGGAGGTCCCCTATGAGCATCGTGAAGGATATGTCTCTGGCCCCCTCCGGCCAGCGGAAAATCGACTGGGTGCGCTCGTTCATGCCTGCCCTGTCCCAAATCGAGGCGCGTTTCGCCCGGGAAAAGCCCTTTTCCGGCCTGCGGGCGGCGGTTTCCGTCCACCTGGAGGCCAAGACCGCTAACCTGGCCCTGGTGCTCCAGGAGGGGGGAGCCAAGGTGTACCTCACCGGGTGCAACCCCCTCTCCACCCAGGACGACGTGGCCGCCGCCGTGGCCCAGCGGGGCGTGGAAACCTTCGGCCTCCACGGCGTCACCCCGGAGCAATACGAGGACCTTTTATGCGAAACGCTCAAGTGCCACCCCCACATCGTCATCGACGACGGCGGCGACCTGGTGGGGCTGCTCACTGGGCGGTGCAAAGAGTACGCCGACTGCGTCATCGGCGGCTGTGAAGAGACCACTACCGGCATCCTCCGTCTCCGGGCCCGGGAGCAGGCGAGTACCATGCCTTTCCCCATGATGGCGGTGAACGACGCCAAGGCCAAGCACTACTACGACAACAAGTACGGCACCGGACAGTCGGTGTGGGACGGTATCATGCACACCACCAACCTCATCGTGGCGGGCAAAACGGTGGTGGTGGCCGGGTACGGCTGGTGCGGCTCCGGCATCGCCCTGCGGGCCAAGGGGATGGGGGCGGAGGTCATCGTCACGGAGATCGACCCCTTCAAGGCCCTGGACGCCACCATGAACGGCTTCCGGGTAATGAAAATGGAGGATGCAGCCAAAATCGGCGACCTGTTCGTCACCTCCACCGGCTGCCGGGACGTCATCACCGGCGACCACTTCGCCCGGATGAAGGACAACGCCATCCTGTGCAATGCCGGCCACTTCAACGTGGAGGTGGACGTGGCCTGGCTGGAGGGGCACGCGTCTGAAAAATTCCAGCAGCGGGAGAACATCATGGGCTACCGCCTGGCCGACGGGCGGGTGCTCAACGTCATCGCCGACGGGCGGCTGGTCAACCTAGCCGCGGGCAACGGCCACCCGGCGGAGATCATGGATATGTCCTTCGCCGTCCAGGCCCTGGCCGCCGAATGGCTGGTGAAGCATCGAGACAACTTGGAAAAGAAGCTCTACGATATCCCCGCCGAGATTGATGACGCCATCGGCTGGGCCAAGCTGGCTGCTTTGGGCCTGTCCATCGACCGTCTCACCCCAGAGCAGGAGGCGTACCTCCACTCCGCCCTTTGACGCGCGGATAGCTGCAGCCCTATCCCCTAGAAATTTCTCAAGAGGCCATCCCTTAGACGGGATGGCCTCTTTTGATACAATCTTTTTAAGTCTAAGCCGCCAGATCCTGGCTTTCCAACTGCCGGGCGGTATCCGCCGGCGCATTTTTCCGTCCTCGGAAGTGGAGCAGAGCGGTGATAATGCCGGTGACGATGAGCACCAGATAGCAGCTCACCGTCCGGCTGAGGATCATAGCCGGAGCGATCAGCCCCGCGCCGAACACCGCCGCGAACCCCCGGAGGAACACGTTCTCCGCTGCGCCGGCCGCCCCGGGCAGCGGCAGGTAACCCACCGAAATGCTGCACAGCACCTGCAGGGCGAATACCTCCACGAAGGAACTGCCGGTCAGGTGGAACGCTAAATAGATAATATAGGGCACCGCATAGGAGCAGGCCAGCTGGCCCATGCTCATCAGCAGCACCTGGGGCAACAGGCCGGGGGTGGCGCGGATCAGCCGCGCCCCCTGGGCGTACTGGTCCAGCTGCTCCTCCAGCTTTTTCTCCAACTTCTCCCGGTCCAGGCTGGGTCTGGCCCGGACAGCCACTCCAATGGCCCACCGGCAGATGCGCCGGGCGGGACCGGGCAGGAACAAGAACAGGATCATGGCCACATTGAGCGCGAAGAAGATGGAAAAGCCCAGCCCCAGTAGGAAGCCCACCTCTCCCCCCAGCATCCGGGGCAGATAGGGGCATAGAACCAGGGACAGCACACCGAAGATCATGATGGCGGTGTGGTATCCGATGGTGACCAGCAGCATGTCAATGGCCCCATGGGCCACCGGCACCCCGTCCCGGTTCATGTAATAGATCTGGGCCGGCTGGCCGCCGGTGGCGGAAGGGGTAATATTGCTGAAGAAAAATCCGGTGCTGGAATAGAGGTAACACCGGCGGTAGGGCTGGGGCGTGCCCAACGCCCGGAGGATCAGGTGGCTGGAACGGGCCTCAAAAGCCACAAAGGCCGCCATTAGCGCCACGCCAATGAGCAGGAAACGCCAATCCGCGCTGACTAAGGCGTGGGCAAGCTGGCCGGGCGTTTGATCCCTGAGGACGTTATAAATCGTCCAGGCCAGCAGGCCGCCCATTACGGCCACCCAAATCAGGTTTCGCTTCTTCTTGATACTCATGCGCAAACCTCCTGTCCGGCCAACTGCCGGATCACCAATCCGATGGCCTGACGGCGCAGGGCCGTGTTCATCTCTCCCATAGCCGCGCTCATCCGCTCCAGCAGGACGTCGTCATGGATACAGGCGCGGATGGCCGCCAGGCAGTCCTCCTCGTCCTTGGGCACCACCCGGCCCAGGCCGTGGGCCACCAGGAAGCGGGCATTTTCCCGCTCCTGTTCCAAAAAGGGCTCCCATGCCAGCATAGGCAGCTGGGCGGCGATGGCCTCAAAGGTGGTGATGCCCCCCGGCTTGGACAGCATCAGGTGAGCCCGGCCCATGTACTCGTAAACCCGGTCGGTAAAGGCTACGACCTCTATGTTCTCGTATTTCCCAGCCAGGCGGTCATAGAGCTTCTGGTTCTTCCCCGTCAAAATGGTGGTATGAACGCCGGGCAGGGCATTGAGCGCCTCATAAAAGGAATCCTTCCGCGGCATAAGGCCCAAGCCGCCGCCCATGATGAGCAGCTGGCGGGGACCGTCCATCCGGCGCAGTTCGGAGCTGAACTGCGCCCTCACCGGGATCCCGGTGACCGTCACCCGCTCCGCATCCACCCCTTTGCGCACCAGGGCGGTTTTGACATCCTCTCCCGCCACCAAATAGCGATCTGTGCCAGGGTGAATCCACTCGGAATGGCTGGTGATGTCGGTGACGCAGGTAACCAGAGGCAGGGCGCTGGTCCGCTCGGCCTTATACCGGGCCACCACGCCGGAGCACACTGGATGGGTGGACACCACCACGTCGGGCCGTGTAACGGCCAGCAGGCCGGCCAGACGCCGGGTAAACTGGCTGGCTAGGGGGACTTCTCCCTCTGCGTTGCGCTTCATGCGGTGGAATAGGTTGTAAATACCGCCGCCATAGGTCACCAAAAGGTTAAAGCCCCGGTAAAGGGCCGGAGCCGTCTCCGGCAGGGCATAGGCGAAGAAATCCACCACCTGTGCCTGGTGCCCTTCCCGCTCCAGCTGTTCCTGGATAGAGAGGGCGGCCGACCAGTGGCCCATGCCAAACTTTCCCGTCAATATCAAGATCTCCATGACCGCTCCTCCTCCGCATCATGCTTTTCCTTTGTAAGCTGTATTCAGTATAGCGAAGGGTTCTTTAGAACAAAAGGGGAATTTTTTTAAGGTTACCTTAAGATTGTGTGAAAGAAGCGCATGCTCCGCGTCAAAATTCTGTGTCCCGTCAAACACGTTCAACACCTTGCCAAGCCCGGTTCACCGGGGTATAATGGAGCAGACTATTTTCAGAAATCGGAGGCAATTGGATGCGGCGGATGCTCTTTTTTGATATTGACGGCACACTGGTGAACAGCCGGGACCGAACCATCCCGGACAGCGCAGGCCGGGCCATCCGGCTGGCCCGGGCGGCAGGCCACCTGGTTTACGTCAACAGCGGCCGCCCTTGGTGCGGGGTAGACCCCCGTGTGAAGGCTATGGGCTTTCACGGCTTCGTGTGTGGCTGCGGCCTGTACATCCGGGAGGGAGATGAGATTCTCTTCCGCCAGCGGCTGGCCAAGGATGTCCAGCAGTGGGCGGTGGATCTGGTCCGGCGTTACCGCCTCCAGGTGATGTACGAGGGGGCGGACCATGTCTACTTCGACCTGACCCGTCCACTGGCTCCCCAGGTAGCGGCGGAGAAAGCTTACTACGACCGCATGGGCCTTGACACAGAGGGGGACCCTGCTGGACCGGAGGCAGACTTTGACAAGTTCGTGGTGTGGACTGGGCCTGGGTTTGACCTGGATGCCTTCCGGCGGGAGGTGGAGCCGGGGTTCGACCTCATTCTTCGGGAGGGCTGCCTCATCGAGCTGGTCAGCCGGGGCTGCTCCAAAGGAAAGGCCATGGAGGCGCTCATGGCGCGCCACGGCATGGACCAGGCGGACTGCGTGGCCATCGGGGACAGCACCAACGACCTGCCCATGCTGGAGACGGCGGGAGTGAGCGTGGCCATGGGCAACGGCGACCCCAGGATCTTTGACCGGGTGAGCTTTGTCACCGCCCCGGTAGAACAGGACGGCATCGCAAAGGCATTGGAACGGCTTGGGCTGATATAACGCACGCGAAGGGTCTGGACGTTTGTCCAGGCCCTTTCCCGTGATCGGAATGGGCTGCCCCCTGGGTGTAAGCCTGCCGCTCCGATGGCATTCGGCTCAGCTTCCCACACCGAAAATCCCGTGGCAAGAATATCATCTGAAAAATGTCGTTTACAACCCTAAGGGGCCGTGATATAATACCTCCCGACCGGGCTCCAACCCGGTCCAACCGGCGGGCAGACAGCCGCGGACAGCTATGGCGTGACGCTGTCCGGTAGGAACGCCCGCCGCTGTGCCCTGCGCCGGCACTCTAAAGATCAAAATTGGAGGTTTTTTTATGCGCAAATTTACCGTCCGCGACCTGACCTTTGCCGCCGCCGTGGCGGCCCTGTACGCCGTGTTGGGCTATTTCGGGGACATCTTCGGTCTGACCTTCGGCGCCGTCCAGTTCCGCTTTGCCGAGGCCCTCACCGTGCTGCCCTTCCTGTTCCCTGCCGCCGCACCGGGTCTTGCCATAGGCTGCCTCATCGTCAACCTGGCCTCCCCGGTGGGACCGCTGGACATCGTGTTCGGCACCCTGGCCACCGCCGTCGCCGCCTGGCTGACCATGAAGATGCCCCGGTGGTATCTGGCCGCCCTGCCCCCCATCCTGGTGAACCTGCTCGTCCTGCCCCCCATCTGGGCCTGGACCTATGTGGGGGCGGTCAACGGCGCATTCTGGGCAAACTGGGCCTGGAACTGCCTCACCTTTGCCATCGGCGAAGCGGTGGTGTGTTATGTGCTGGGCACCCTGCTGCTCAATGCCCTGCCCCGGATCCCCTACTTCCGTCCCATTCTGCGCGCCCAGGTCAAGGGCTGACTTTCCTGACTACCATATAAAACGCCAAAGCGACTCCCGCCAGAGCTCCGGCGGGAGTCGCTTTTTTACATATCATGTAACAGTTGCCCTTTCAGCCGCAATGGGGTACCTGCTCTTTTTCCAGCGGCACGTCCCCCAGGTTGGGGCACTGGGCGGTGTCCAGGCCGTCAAAGGTCCTGGGCTGGTAGCCCTCCGCCCGGATGGTGACGCTGGCGGTGGTCTCCGGCAAGTCCTTGAACCAGAAGTCGCCGAAGTCGTCGGTGACCGTCTCATACGCCGTCCCATTGGCCAGGGTGAGGGTGACGGCGGCGCCGATGACCACCTCTTCCTCCTCCGGGTCGTACACCAGGCCGCCCACGAAGCAGCCGGGGATGTTCCGGTAGTACACCCGGGGAGCGGTACCGTACTCCGGGTGGAGGACCACCGCGTCCTTCAGCAGGTCGGCCAGTTCCTCCTCCTCGCCGAACCGGAGGGCGTCGGTGGGGCAGGCCTCCACGCACCGGGGCACCTTGGCGCCGTTGTCCAGCAGATGGGCGCAGCCGGTGCACTTCTGGGGCAGGGACAGCTCCTCATTCCAGAAGATGGCCCCGTAGGGGCAGGCGGCGGGCAGGTCGGCCATGCCGGCGGCCTTCTCCGGGTCGATAATCACCAGGCCATCAGCCCGGCGGTACACCGCGCCGCCGCCCGCAGCGATGCAGGGAGCGTCCTGACAGTGATTACAAAGAGCAGGGATATAGTGTATCTTTACCTTTGGTATCGTCCCACGGGGGTGGTCGGTGACCCTGCACCAGAACTGCCCGGTGGGGGGCTGGGGGGCGGCGTAGGGCCGCCAGTCGTTCTCGCAGTGCTCGTCCTTGCAGGCCAGTTGGCAGTTGTGACAGCCGGAGCACCGGGCCACATCAATGACAAATACTTTACTCATGCCTTTTCTCCTTCCGGCCAGGGGTGGCGCTCAAACTGCATGGGCGGGCAGGGGGCGAAGGGGCGGACCACATGGGGCTCCACGCTGCCCAGGGGCGCGCCGGCCTTGTCCTTGAGACAGCGCACGCCGTCGGTAGGGTCCTCGTCCTGGGTCGGGTCGGCCAGCCACCCGGCCAGGCATACCCCCGCGTCCGGGTGGAGGGGCCGGTTCCACGCCTCGGCGTAGGCGGTGGACCACTCTGCGTACTCCTCGTCAGTGACCTTCTGACACTCCACCAGGAAGCCAGATACCGCCATGCCGGTGGAGTTCTTGCTGGTCATGGAGGTGGGGGTGATGCAGTTGATGCAGCCCCCCCGGTCCAGCCAGCCGGGGATGATCGGGTCCAGGCGGGCGCCGTGGTCTACGTACACCACCCCGGGGATGAGGCGCTCCGTCACATAGGCCGCGCACAGCACGATGCCCCGCTCATTGAAGATCTTGACGATGTCGTGGTGCTGGATGCCCCGCTGCGCCGCCGTGTCGGGGTGGATCCACATGGGCTCGTACTGGTAACCGTCCCAGCCCCGGATCTTCATGGTTTCCACCTCCCGGGTCCAGAGGATGTCGTCGCACTGGGCGTGCATCCGCCAGCGGCCGTGGTTGGACATACACAGCAGGGGGTACTTCTTGGCCCGCTCGGAGCTCAGCCGCTCGTCGTGGCTCTCGCTCTTCTCGATCCAGTGGGGGACCGGGGGGCGCTCCGGATCGTCGGGCATGTACTTCTCAATATCCGTGGAGGAGTATTCCAGCAGTCCGGTGGGGGTGGTCAGAGGGTTGTTCTTGGGGTCGGAGTAGAAGCCGTACATGCCCGCGGGGATCTCCTGGGCGTCCGGCTTGCAGGGGACCACGAAGATCTTCCGCTCCCGGAACTCCTCCCAGCTCATGTAGTCCTCGCACCCCGAGGCGGCGTAGAAGAACCGCACCCGGTCGGCCTCGGTCAGGCCGTTGCCGGTGTAGGCCCGGACGTACTCGGGCCCCAGCTTCTCCGCCACCTTGACGCACACGTCGAAGTCGGTGAGGGACTCCCCGATGGGGGGGCAGCAGGGGTCGGTGAGGTACACCGACTGGTACACCCCGGATGAGAGGTCGTTGCACAGGTCGCCCATCTCGTGCTTGGTGGACACAGGGAGGATCAGATCGGCAAAATAGCAGTCGTTTTCCAGCCAGGGGTGCTGGGCGATCACCGTCTCGATGGACGGGTCCCGGTAGGCCTCGGTGAAGAGGTTGCCGTTGTTCCAGCAGGTGACGTTGCAGGGGGAGTCGGTCCAGATCATGTGCACCCGGCTCAGCCCCGGCCGGGGGTAGACGATCTTGTCGAACTGATACTTGTTGGTGGGCTTGCGGTAGTTGTTCTTGTCCGGCTGCTGGCTGGAGGAGAAGCAGTGCAGCCCGTACCACTCCGCGTGGCCGTCCACGATGGCCTTGTGCACCAGGCACCGGGGGATGAACTGCTTGGGGGCGGGCAGCTTACGGAACAGCTCCTGAAGCTCCGGCGCCTTTTCCTTCTGGTAGTCGTTCAGGTCGTACCGGCGCATGTCGATGTCGTCGGGCAGGTCCCCGTCCACCGCCCGCAGGCAGTCGCAGATCTGGGGCACCTTGGGGGCGAAGTCCCCCTGATAGGGCACCGGAAAGTCCCGGGCCCACATGTTCCACTCGATCATCTTGGCCTGGTGGACGCCGGGCCGGCCCAGCCCCTGCATCCCCAGCAGCATCACCTCCAGCCGGGCGGGCTCTGTGGCATAGGGACCCCGGATGTAGCAGCCGCCGTTGCCGTGGAGGATGGAGGTGGTCTTTTTCGCCCAGTGGCGGGCCAGGGCCTTGATGGTCCAGGGCTTGACGCCGCACTTCTCACTGGCCCACCGGGGGGTCTTGGGCACGCCGTCCTCCCGGCCCAGCACATAGTCGGCGAACTTGTCGAAGCCGTAGCTGTGGGTGGCGATATAGTCCTTGTCATAGGTGCCCTCGGTCAGCCAGATGTAGGCGATGGCCAGCTGGAGGGCCGCGTCGGTGTTGGGCAGGATGGGAATCCATTTATCCGCATGGACGGCGGCGGCGTAATTCAGATCCGGGCAGATATATACGCACTCGATGCCCAAGTCGGTGAACCAGTAGCACAGCCGGGAGGGCATATGGGACACCACCCCCAGGGGGGTGGTCTCCGCATCGCACCCCCAGAACAGGAGCATGTCGCTGTGCTGGGCGATGTCGGGGTAGAGGTTGGCGGTGGGGGCCATCTCGCCCACCGGCTCGCACCCCCACACGTGCTTGGCCCCCCAGTACCACCCCTCCCAGGAGTCCATGTTGCGCATCTGGAGGGTGTACCCCCCCATGAGGGCCAGCAGCCGGTTGGGACAGCCGTGGCTGGGGGCCACCCGCTTGCCCTCGCCGTGCATGTCGCTCTCGCACAGCACCGCCTCCGGGCCGTAGGTCTCCTTCATCCGCTTGAGCTCGTCGGCGCAGATCTGGGCGGCCTCGTCCCAGGAGATACGCACATACTTGCTCTTGCCCCGGTTCTGGGGATTGCGCTCCCCCTTGGGGTCCCAGTCCACCCGCTTGAGGGGGTACTTCACCCGGTTGGGGGAGTACACCCGGCTCTTGTACCCCAGACCCAGGGGGGTGATGGTCACCCGGTCCGGGGGGGTGAAGGTCTGGCCCCGGGCCTCGATCTTCCAGGGGTTGCAGTGGACGTCGGTATACGCCTTGTCGTAGGCATAGGGTCGGATGCGGGTGATACGGTTCTGGTTGGAGTCCACCAGGCAGGGCCCCCCGCTCTCGGGCCCCATCAGGCTGTAACTGACCAGGGCCTGGGACTCTGGCTGAAACTTGTTGGACATGCCGCGCCTCCTTGTGCGAACACGGGATGATAGGCCGATTTCTTCTGTCTCTATTGTACCGGAAAACCCCGGCGAAGGGATACAGAAAATCAAGGTTTGGTCACAACCCTTTGCCTGTCACCCGGCGTTGCTTTTGAATTGAAACCGAACAAAACCAAACAAAACAACAATGTCGGTCTGGCCGCCCCTGTTTTCTTTCCATTCCATGCAATTTGTTCCGGGGGAAAACGATTGACTTTGGTACCATTCCAAGGTTTAAAATATAGCTGTAAAATCAGCCGTTTTGGGGCTGTTCCCGGCGGTGGACGGATGGAGGAGGTGCCGGCATTTGGCAGAACAAAACCCTGCGGGCGGGACCGCGCCGGAGCAGGAGGACAAGGTGAGCCTGGCCCCCCTGGCCAAGGATGGGGAAAAGCTGATGGCCTGCCTGGAGGCAGGCCATATGGTGGGCATCCTGTCCAAGAACGAGGTGCTCTACGCCTTTGTCTACCAGGGGATGTACCGCTGCTTCATCCACCCGCTGGGGGCGGAGGAGGGCCGGCAGAAGGCCTTCCCCATGGACGAAGAGCACCGGGCGGTCATCAAAAATCTGGCCAATCTGGCTGACCAGCTCTTTGAGATCCAGTTCGGCCCGGACATGCACCCCATGGGGGTGATGGTGGCCGCCGAACAGGGTATCATCGAGTTTTTGGACCTGATCGGCCAGCTCCCGGCGGAGGATCATGATTTTATGGCCTAGCGGGCCGGGGCAGCCAAAGGGCCCCCGCCCTTGGTTTTCCCGCCGGGATCGTCCCGGCAGACAGTGAGCAAACAACATAAGGAGGTATGGAGATGAATCACACGATCCGCACCCCCCAGGGGATGCAGACCCTCTCCGACGCCGAGATCGCGGCCCGGGCAAAGGAACTGGTGCTGGCCTGTCCCAGCCAGATCACCTGCGCCTTCCGGGTGTGGTACGAGGGCTTCGAGGGGTACGGGATGCCCACGAAGGGTGTCGTCGCCGCCATCGAAACGGGCATCGAGGACAGCGGCAGCTGGAAGGGCGTGGGCTTGCGCCGGTTTGAGAAGTACGGCCTGGTCAATTCCTACGAAAACCAGAATTACCAGAGCGCCGTCAAGGACAAAGACGGCCACCCCATGATCCTGCACCAGTTCCGGGCCGGGGCCAAGTACCAGGGGCCTGACGGCAAGATTTGGTGGATCCCCGTAGTAGAAGTGTTCGATCTGCGGGCCTTCGAGTGGAAGGACGGCAAATACGTGGGCACCATGACGGAGATCGACCCCAATTCCGACTATGCCAAAGCCATGGTCGAGGTACAGTGAGGAGGATCGGAAATGGCAAAGGAAAAAATCACCCATAGCATCTGTGTGGGCGGACCGCTGACCATCCACACCGATCTGGCCACCGGCAGGATCCGCCGGGTCCGGCCCATCGTCCTCACCGACGACGACGCCCCCGGATGGGTCATCAAGGCCCACGGCAAGGAGTACACCCCCCAGCGCAAGACCACCCTGTCCCTGCTGGGCTTCACGGAGAAGGACCGCACCTACTCCTATGACCGCATCAAGTACCCCATGATCCGGGAGGACTTTGTGGAGACCCCCGACGGCCAGAACCGCAACACCGAGAACCGGGGTAAGTCTGGCTACCGCCGGGCCTCCTGGGACGAAGCGCTGGGCCTAGTGGCCCGGGAGATTAAGCGTATCCAGGGCACCTACGGCAAGGAGGCGGTCACCGCCATCACCAGCTCCCACCACTCCTGGGGCCTGTGCGGCTACAAAATCTCCCTGTTTAAGCGCTTTTTCTCCATGTTGGGCTACACCCGCATCATGGACAACCCCGACTCCTGGGAGGGCTTCCACTGGGGCACCCCCCATACCTACGGCTATTACTGGCGCCTGGGCGGACCCGAGCCCTTCGATATGCTCCATGACGCCATGAAAAACACTGAGACCATGATTATGTGGTCCCACGACCCGGACACCACCCGGGGCGGCTACTCCGCCCAGGAGTCCGCCCTGTGGCGCTGGTGGATGAAGGAGGCGGGGGTGCAGTTCATCTACATCGACCCCTTCAATAACTTCTCCTCTGTCAAGCAGGCGGACAAGTGGATCGCCCCCCGGATGGGCACTGATGCGGCCCTGTGTGAAGCCATCGCCTATGTGTGGATCACCGAGGGCACCTATGATAAGGAGTACATCGCCAAGCACGGCCACCGCTTTGACGAGTGGAAGGACCACATTCTGGGCCTGGGCCCCGACGCCACCGCCAAGACGCCCGCCTGGGCCGAGGAGATCACCGGCGTGAAGGCCGCCGACATCAAGGCCATCGCCCGCCGCTGGGCCTCCACCCGCACCATGGCTGGCTCTGGCATGCGGGGCGGCTTCGGCGGCGTGTGCCGCACCACCGGCGGTACCGACTTTGCCCGTCTCATCGTCTCCCTGCTGGCCATGCAGGGCATGGGCAAGCCCGGCCGCAATATGTGGACCGGCACCTGCGGCGGCCCCATGAACTACAACTTCTGGTTCGGCGGCTACTCCGACCCTCTTTCCTCCATCGCCAACGCCCCCGTGGCCGACCACCCGGCGGTCAACGAGGTCCAGCAGACCCTGTACCGCACCAACCTGCCCGACGCGGTGCTGGACGGCCATTACGAGTGGCTGGGGGAGGGCTTCTGCGGCGGCGGCCTGGACTTTGAGTTCACCCGCCACGTCTATCCCATGCCCGGCTGCAGCGAGGTCCATATGTTCTGGCGGTATGGCGGCTCCTTCATGGGCACCATGCTGGACACCAACAAGTGGGTGAAGATGTACAAGTCCCCCAAGCTGGAGTTTGTGGTCAACCAGGACATCCACCTCAATCCCGAGGGCCGCATGGCCGACGTGATCCTCCCCGCCTGCACCAACCTGGAGCGGGTGGACATCGGCGAGTTGGGCAACTCCGGCAACGGCGGCTACTGCTCCCACTCCCAAACCGGCAACTCCTGGCAGGTCATCGTCTATCAGGACAAGGCCATCGAGCCGCTGTGGGACTCCCGCTCCGACTTCTGGATCTTCTCTCAGGTGGCCGCCCGCCTGGGCTGGGGCGAGGCCTTTACCGAGGGCCGGGACGAAGAGGGCTGGGTGAAGCGCTTCTACCAGTTCTCCGACCTGCCCAAGCACATGAGCTGGGAGGACTTCAAGAAGAAGGGCTACTACATCCCGCCGGTGTCCTACAAGGAAGAAAACAAGGACCCCAAGACCGGCCTGATCGAGAAATGGGACGAGTACCCCGGCTTCCGCTGGTTTGCCGAGGAGCGGCCCTGCGATACCCCCAACCACAAGATCTTCCAGGAGGAGTGCAAGCTGGGCACTCTGTCCGGCAAGTTCGAGTTTGTGTCCGAGTCCCTGCTGTACTGGGAGCCGGACGACGAGATCCGCACCCCCATCGCCCAGTACAAGGACTCCTGGGAGGGGCACAAGTCCATGTCCGCAGACAAGTATCCCTACCAGATGATCTCCCCCCATCCCCGGTTCGACTACCACACCCACTATCAGCAGCACGCTACCTGGCTGTGGGAGATCCCCCAGAACCGGAAGATCGTCAACGGCAACCCCTACCTCATCTGCCGCATCAACCCCAAGACCGCCCAGGCCAAGGGCATCCAAGAGGGGGACATCGTGGCGCTGTTCAACGGCCGGGGCACCGTGCTGTGCTGCGCCCACATCACCCGCCGGGTCATGCCCGAGACCATCCACGCCTACACCTCCTCCGGCATCTACAACCCGGTGAAGTACGGCGAGATCTCCGCGGACAAGGGCGGCTGCGTCAACATCCTGACCCCGGGCCGGCTCATGGGCGACTATATCCCCGCCATGGTGCCCAACTCCTGCAACATCGACATCTGCAAGGCCGAGCCCGACCCCAACCCCGGCCAGGGCTTCGAGCACATCCTGGAGGCGGTGGACGCCCAGCAGATGTTCCGCTGCGAAAAAACATCCGCCGAGGCCGACTGGCTCTTTGGCGAAAAGGAGGCCAAGTGAGATGAAATACGGTATCGCCATCGACTCCGCCCGCTGCATGGCCTGCTACGCCTGCTTCATGGCCTGCAAGGACGAGCACTGCGGCTGGGACACCACCGTTTCCAAGGCCCAGCCCCACATGGGCCAGTTCTGGATGAACATCAAGGAGTGGGAGCGGGGGGACAACGAGCGGCGCATCAAGACCGCCACCGTCCCCACTCCCTGCTCCCACTGCGACAACCCCGCCTGCATGGCCGCTGCCAAGGACGGGGCGGTGTACAAGCGCGACGACGGCATCGTCATCATTGACCCCGTCAAGGCCAAGGGCCAGAAGCAGATCGTGGACGCCTGCCCGGTGGGCGCGGTGTACTGGAACGAGGAGGAGCAGATCCCCCAGAAATGCACCATGTGCGCCCACCTGCTGGACGATCCGGACTACCCCGGCAAAGAACCGCGGTGTGTGGAGGCCTGTCCCAACCAGGCCCTGATCTTCGGCGACCTGGACGACCCCAACAGCGAGATCTCCAAGCGCATCGCCCAGGGCAAGGTGACCCAGCTGGAGTGCCTGGGAAACCAGGGATCCTCGGTGGTCCACCTGAACATCCCCTCCCGCTTCCTGGCGGGCACGGTGTTCCTGCCCGCCGAAGAGGAAGAGGTGGCCATCGGCGCCCACGTCAAAGCCACCTGCGAGTGCGGTACCGTCTTTGAGATGGACACCAACTGGGCGGGGGACTGGGAGTTCGAGGACCTGCCCAAGAACAAGAAATTCACCATCGAGATCACCATGGACGGCTTCAAGAGCGTGACCTATGAGGCCTTCACCGACGCCGACCACTACGTGGCGGAGACTTACCTAGAGAGAGTGTGACCAGCGGCGGGAGGGGCGCGTCTCCTCCCGCCAAGGACTGCCCTCTCCCGCTTGGGCAAATCGCCTCAATCCTTCTGTCAGCCTGAACGGACTTTTCAAAGGAGACTTTTGTATGAAAAACGTCGTCATCGTGGACGCCTGCCGGACGGCGGTGGGCAGCATGGGAGGCTCCCTGAAGCCTCTGTCCGCCTATGACCTAGCCTGCGCGGTGCTCAAGGGCACCCTGGAGCGGTCGGGCATTGACCCCAAGGAGGTGGACGAGGTGGTGCTGGGCCACTGCCGCCAGACCTCCGACGAACCCAACATCGCCCGGATGGCCGCCCTGAAGGTGGGCATCCCGGAGACCGCCTCCGCCTACACCGTCATGCGCCAGTGCGCCTCCGCCATGACCGCCGTGCAAAACGGCGCCATGAGCATCATGTGCGGACTCAACGATGTGGTCATCGCCGGGGGCACCGAGTCCATGTCCAATGCGGTGTTCTACCTGCGCAATGCCCGCTGGGGCCTGGGCACCGGCAACACCGAGCTGGTGGACGCCCTCACCGAAGGGCAGTTCCGCTCCCAGCCCCAGGAGGTGTATGGCCGGTACAACATGGGCGCTACCGCCGAGAATATCGCCCAGGAGCTGCACATCTCCCGCCAGGCGCAGGACGAGTTCTCCCTCACCTCCCAACGCCGGGCGGTGGCCGCCATCGACGCGGGTAAATTTAAGGACGAAATCGTCCCCGTGGAGGTGCCCCAGGGCCGGAAAAAGCCCCCCATCGTCTTTGATACCGACGAGTTCCCCCGCCGGGACACCAGCGAGGAGAAGATGGCCAAGCTCAAGCCCTGCTTCAACATCCGCAAGGACGAGGAAGGCCGGCTGTACGGCTCTGCCGAGCTTACCGGCACCGTCACCGCCGCCAGCTCCTCCGGCCGCAACGACGGCGCCTCCGCCGTGTTGCTCATGAGCGAGGAGAAGGCCAGAGAGCTGGGCATGAAGCCCCTGGCCAAGATCCGGGGCATGGGCACCGCCGGCTGCGACCCCCGGCTGATGGGCCTCGGTCCCGTCTACGCCGTGCCCAAGGCCCTGGAGAACGCGGGACTGACCATGGACGACATCCAGCTGATCGAGCTCAACGAGGCCTTTGCCGCCCAGTCCCTGGGCTGCATCAAGCTGCTGGGCTGGGAGGACAAGATGGACATCATCAACGTCAACGGCGGGGCCATCGCCCTGGGCCATCCCGTAGGCTCCTCCGGCTGCCGGATTATCGTATCCCTGGTCCACGAAATGAAGCGCCGGGGCCTGAAGTACGGCCTTGCCACGCTGTGCATCGCCGGCGGCATGGGCCAGGCCACGGTCATCGAGATGTGCGATTGATTTTCCGGGTTTCCATGTAAATATGCTCAACTTCAAATTTAGGAGTGATAAAGGTGTCTAAATCCAACAAAATCATGATCCAGGTGTGCCTGTGCGGCGCCGGTACCAAGAAGGCCCAGGCCCCTACCGTCCCCTACACCGCCGATGAGCTGGCCGAGCAGATCGTGGCCTGCGCCAAGGCGGGAGCTTCCATCGCCCACATCCACGTCCGGGAGGACAAGGTGGTGGACGGCGAGATGCAGATCGGCTACAAGTCCATGAGCCTGCAGAAGTTCACCGAGGCGGTGGAAAAGACCCGAGAGTTGTGCGCCAAGGAGAACGTGGACATCATCATCAACCTGACTACCTCCGGCGGCGAGTACGAGGACCAGAAGCGCCTGCAGCACCTGGCCGCCCTCCACCCGGAGATGTGCTCCTTCGACCCCAACACCCTGAACTGGTCCAACAGCTACATCTTTGAGAACAGCCCCCGCTTCCTCAATCTGCTCAGCCAGGAGGTGGTGAAAGAGGACGTGAAGCCCGAGTTCGAGGTGTTCGACACCGGCCACATCGACTCCGTCATGTACTACGTCAACAAGTGGAACATCCCCCAGCCCCCCCACATCCAATTTATCATGGGGGTGGGAGGTTCCATGCCCGGCACCACGGAGAACCTGGCCTTCCTGGTGAATAAGCTGCCCGCAGGGGCGACCTGGTCCGTGTCCGGCATTGGCAAGGCCCACATGCCCATGATGCTGGCTGGCCTGTCCCTGGGCTGCGACGGCCTGCGGGTGGGTCTGGAGGACAACATCCTCTACGGCAAGAATGCTGATGGCACCAAGATCATCGCCACCAATGAGATGTTGGTCAAGCGGGCCGTGGAGCTGGCCAAGCTGGCCGGCCGGGAGATCGCCACCGCTCAGGAAGCCCGGGAGATCCTGGGCATCAAGCGTAACTGTCTGAAAGACGGCTGACGCGGCACCCACAGCCTGTTCTATCCTATCTCGGCATCAAAGGATGACCGCTCCGGTCAAGCTGGAGTGGTCATCCTTTTTCTTCTGTCTCTTACTCTAATTCATCCAAACAACACTCAATTACTGATCATCACATTGTTCCAACTAATTCGATTGTCTGCGGCAGTCTGTTCAAGCCGGTCTTTTAATCTTTTCATCCTATAAACTGCGCCGTTCCGCTTTCCCTCAGCGGGTCCGGCCTCCGCCGCAGATCCCGCGAGCTTGCGGAAGAACTGCCATCGTAAAGAAACTTTAAGAATTTACCTCTTTTCTTTTTTCCTTCCGTACACTATAATATAGCTACCTTTGAGAAACCGCCCGGGCGGTTTCTCCGTGCATTTATGCACGGAGATTTTACCCCCATTTGTCTGGGCGCTGCAGGTGGAGGCTGCTATGACACATCAGAAACCAGTGGTGGATTACCGTCAATTCCGCCCCAGCCGGCTCAATACAGATTCGTTTCGACACCTAAAGCTACTACTCTACTGGCCTCTGTTTGGCTTGCTGTTCTGGTTTGCGGAACGTGGCGTAGAGGTGGATGAGTACCATATCATGTACTGCGCCTTGGATGAGTATATTCCCTTCTGTGAGTGGTTTCTCATCCCGTACTTATTCTGGTTCGTCTTTCTGGTTGGGATGCATCTGTACACCCTGCTGTTTGATGTGCATGCGTTCCGCCGGATGATGTATTTCATCATTCTCACCTACTCTGCTGCGCTGGTTATCTTCTTCTTGTTCCCCAACACCCAGCACCTGCGCCCTGCGGAATTTCCCCGGGATAACGCTCTCACCCGGTTCCTCCAGCACTTCTACCAGTTTGACACCAACACCAACGTGTGCCCCTCCCTGCATGTGGTTGGTTCGCTGGCGGTGCTATTTGCCTCCTGGGATGTGAAGCGGTTCACCGCCCCAGGCTGGCGAGCTTTCTTCTTGGTGTGCGCCGCTCTCATCAGCATTTCCACTGTGTTTTTAAAGCAGCACTCCGTACTGGATATCCTGGCTGCCCTGATCTTGTGTGCTGCGGCTTACTTCATGGTATATCGCCTGCCCGCCCGCGGCGGCGCGCCCCTCCGTTCCCGCCGGAAAGGGCCGGAGAAAACCCCGGAGATTTAGGCTCTTCCCATTAAATCGCCATCAAAAAGGACCGTTCCGCCAAACGCGGAACGGTCCTTTTCCCCTTTGTGATCACCCTGCCGTTTTACAGCGTCATGCGGAAGCCGCATCTTCCCTCCGGGGCAGCGTAACCCCGGCCTGTTGGAGCAGGCGTGCAGCATTGCTCCAGAGGACCTTTTTCTCCAGCGCATCGCCAAGTCTCATCCGGTGGATGATTTGAGCGGCGGCGGCCTGGTCGTCCCAGGGAGAGTCGGAGCCAAACAGCACCCGATCCGGGTCGTGGGCCAGGATGGCCTGCCTGCACCGGATGTCCGAGTAGTACATAGCGGCCATGCTGCTGTCGATATACACCTCAGAACCAATGACATACTTCATGGCGTCATCCAGCAGCAGGTGGCCCCCCAAATGGGCGGCGATAAAGGTACCCTGGCGGAGCAGAGGCATGGCCTTGGCGATCATCTGGGGGGTACAGCGGGTCACCCCAGGGGAGACGGGGTCCGCCCCGGCGTGAACCAGCACCATCAGCCCCTCCTCATAGGCGGCCTCAATCATATCCTGACAGATCTGGGAGTCAAAGAAGAACTCCTGGTAGTCGTTGTGGATCTTCAGCCCAATGAGTCCCCAGCTTCTGAACTGGCGCAGCTCCTCTCGCCAGCCCTTCATCGCCGGGTGCAGGCACCCAAAGGAGGCAAAGCGGGCCGTGGCGGCGACCTTAGCCGCAAACTCATTACAGGAGCGGACTTTGGCCGGATTGGTGCATACGGGCATGTTCACGCTGAGGGCCACGCCCTCTCGGGCCATGGCCTGGCCCAGATGGACCAAGTCTCCTTCGGTCCGATAGGGAATCTTACAGTACTCATACATCCCGGCCACCGCTCGGGCTGCCACCTTTTCCGGAAACAGATGGGTGTGGAAGTCAATGATCGCTCTCATAAGTTATCGCTTCGCCAGCCCCTCCACCACAAAACAGCCCAACGCGCCGCTGAGGATCGTCTTGTAGGAATAGCTGACATTGAGGCTGTCCAGGGTGGACAGGATACTCCGGCGTTTCTGGTTGCACACAGTTACACCCAGCTTGCGGTCCTCCACGGTGCCCTCAGGCTCGGCTACTACCAGAATCAGCTGGGTGGAGCACTGCTCCAGCAGTGCCTTGAGCTTGGCCCGGTCCAGCTCTGCATAAGAGCTGTTGGGCTGCTTTAGGCCGTCATAATCGGCCACCAGCCGCACACTTACCCCACGGGCCTCCAGTTCGTCTGCCAGTTCCCCGCTGTCATCCACCATATCCACGCTGCGGGAGATGCGGCCATTGAGGTTCTCCGCCAGCTGCCAGCATCGGGAGCAGACGGGCTTTTCTACTACATTGCTTTGATTGGTCATATTCGGACCCTCCATACTGAAGTTGTGCTTTCAGTATAGCGGTCTTTTCCCCTCTGAATTGTTGGCCAAACAGCAAACGATTCTCCGCAAGCCGCTAAACCTCACAGACAAAATATGCATTTTTCTCAGTTAAATGTGACAATACCCGGCAAACATTGTTTGCTGGCTAACTATTCGGCTCGTCTGCGCTGAAATTCAGCAGCGCATCCATGTCCCGGATAATAACCCTTCCATATCGGGTGGCAAGCCACCCCCTGGCCTTCATATTGTTGATCGCCTGATTTACTGCCCAGCGGGACAGCCCCAGCACCTGGGCGATGACAGTCTGCGTAAACTCCATCACCACTCCCTCATCCGTGACTTGGCAATGTCCCTCGGCATACCGCCGGATGAAGAATCGGGCCACCCTCTCTTCGGCAGACAGCAAGGAGCTGTCCACTGTCTGCTGGAGCAACAGTCCCACCTCGCAGGCCAGCTCATGGGCAATAAGCCCCCAGATCTCCGGATATTCCGCGCAGCACCGGGTAAAGGAATCCCGGTGGATTACCACCACCAGGCAGTCCACCAGTGCCACGGCGGACGAGCGGTGGGGATTGCCCTCAAAGAAGGTGGCCAGTCCAGAAAAGTGATCTGGCCAGGAGATCAGCACGTTACGCTCCCTCCCCTCCGGAGTGACCACCGACACCAGAGCCATCCCCTCCCGGACAAAATACAGGCAGTCTTCCGTCTCGCCCTGGCGAAAAATCATGGACCCGGCGGGATAGTGCCTGGGCACCCCAAAGTGGTCCAAAAACGCGATCAGCTGTCGATCCATTCCGATCCTCCAATCCCACGCTCATGCTCTGTCGGCAGGGAAACGGTAAAGGTCGTCCCCTCGGCCGCTGTGCTAGTCACAGAAATCTTTCCGCGGTGGCGCTCCACCACTGATGCGGCGATGGCCAGTCCCAGGCCATACCCCCCGGTTTCCCGGGCCCGTGCGGAGTCCTGTCGGTAAAACCGCTCAAACAGGTGGGGCAGCGCCTCAGGCGGGATGGGCTCCCCGGTGTTGTGCACCGTGAGTACCGCCCGGTCACCGCTCCGTTTCAGAGACAGGTCCACAGTTCCCTCCGGCCCGCAGTATTTGCAGGCGTTATCCAGCAGAATGGTGACCAGACGGCGCAACTGCCCCTCGTCCCCTAATAGCCAAACCTCAGGGTCAATATCTCCATTGACCTGGGCCCCCCGCTCGAAGGCCACCGGCTCGAAGGAAAGCATACAGTTCCAGCACACGTCGGATAGGACTACCGGCTGCCGCTTCCGCTCCTTTTCCGCAGCGCTGTCGTTCCGGGCCAGGAACAGCAGATCCTCTACCAGCTCCTTCATTCGCCGGGCTTCATCCTGGATATATTCGACCCACTTGCGCTGGCTGTCAATGGTCTGCTCTGGGTGGGCCAGCAGGATATCCGCATCTGCCAGAAGCACGGTCAACGGCGTTTTCAGCTCGTGGGAGGCATCCGCCACAAACTGCCGCTGCTGCTGCCAGCTCTTTTCGATGGGCCGCAGGGCCCACTGTGATAAAAACAAGCTGATCAAGAAGAATCCTACCAAAGCCGCAGCCAACACCAGCAGGGAGGTGAGCAGTTGCCGGCTCAGGTCTGACCGTTCCCAGCCCATATCAGCAAAGGCGATCCGCAGGCTTCCTCCCGTGACTGCCCGTAAATACCGTAGGTCCAATTCCTCCAAAATGCCCTGGTCTTCGCCGCCAATCAGGGCTGCGGACACCGCTTGGGACAACGTTGCATCCGTGATCTCCACATAGTTGTCCAGTACCATACTCACCGTGCCGTCCCAATTAAAGATGACGCAAAATACCGGCACCATGAGCGGGCTGTCACCCCCTATAATCGCTCCTCCGACCTGCCAGCGGTCCGGGCCGCTCTCTCCCCAGAGCACTGCCCGGCGCAGAGCTTCTTCACTCTGAGCCGTCACCTGTCGCCAAGCCGTGACCATTTGGACCGTCAGCACCACGAGTAGTACCAGCGACACCAGCAGCATGTTGATCAAAATAAATTTCCTGCGCAGTTGTTTCAGCATGGCTTGTCCTCCCAAAGCCGGCCCAATCCGGCTTTTCCCTTATAGCATAGAGGAAAACCGAAAAAAAGAAAAGTTTTTTCTGAAAATTTCAGTGAAATTTCAGATGCCTGCGGTATGATACGTTTGTTCAAGTTTCATGCTCCTCATAGCATACCCGGGGAGGGGACAGCCCACGCTGTTCCCCTCCCCGGGTATGCTGTTGCAGAAAAAATATTTGAAATTTTTAAATTTTCTCTTTACAAACAAAGATTCTTATTGTATACTAACAATAGTAATACTGATTATCGTTTGGAGGTAACCTTATGCCCATCATCAGGCGCAGCCGGAAACGAGACGCCATGCTGACGCTGATGCGTTCCACCACATGCCACCCCTCGGCGGATTGGGTCTATCAGCGTATGCGGGAACAGTACCCGGACGTCAGCCTCGGCACCGTCTACCGCAATCTCAAGCAGTTGGCGGAGGAAGGGCTCATTAAATCAGTAGGTGTGGTGGACGGGCAAGAGCGGTTTGACGCTCGTATCTCTCCGCACTCTCATTTTGTCTGTAACCAATGCGGCGCGGTGCTGGACCTTCCCAACTGCGTATCGGAGGAAACCATCGTCCCCTTTGGTCAGGAATATGGGTTTGTGGTGCAATCCTATGAGGTGCATATCTATGGCACCTGTAGGGAGTGTTCACATTCTCAAGCTGTCTAAACAAATTTTTTGTGGAAGGAAGATTTGATTATGAAAAAATGGGTTTGTCCTGTCTGCGGCTATGTCTATGAAGGCGAGAATCCCCCCGCCGAGTGTCCTGTGTGCCATGTGCCCGGCTCCAAGTTCATCGAGCAGTCCGGCGACATGAAGCTGGCCGCCGAGCATGAGTACGGCGTCTACGCCAAGACCGTGAAGAACAACTCTGATATCAGCGCCGAGGACAAGGCATATATCCTGGAGCAGCTCAAGGCCAACTTCACCGGCGAATGCTCTGAGGTAGGCATGTACCTGTGCATGGCCCGGATCGCCCACCGCGAGGGCTATCCCGAGATCGGCCTGTACTGGGAGAAGGCTGCCTATGAGGAGGCCGAGCACGCAGCCAAGTTTGCCGAGCTGCTGGGCGAAGAGTTGGAGCCCAACATGAAGAACAGCACGAAGGAGAACCTGGCCTGGCGTGTGGACTGCGAATTCGGCGCTACTCAGGGCAAGGTGGACTTGGCCATCTGCGCCAAGAAGAACGGCCTGGACGCCATCCACGACACCGTCCACGAGATGGCCCGCGACGAGGCCCGCCACGGCAAGGCTCTGAAGGGCCTGCTGGACCGTTACTTCGGCTAATACGTTCAAAAATCGGGACCTTTTGAGTGGGAGCAGAGTACTCTGCTCCCACTTCTTTTATTTTACATTTCCACGTTATTATGCTTGATGCAGCACTACAATCTGCCATCTAGTTCACCGGCAAGCATGACGGTCCGGCACTTGGTCCTGCTATCCCCGCCCGCAGTGACCAGATGCCGCTCTGATCCTCCAGGACCTGACGCTTTGGATCAAGCGGTTCAGCGCATAGAAAAACAACAGGTGTTGTCAGCCAGAATGTGCTCACCATCCACCTGCGCAAATGGCGTACAGCAAGCCTGCCCATCTACATCGTATGCGCTAAGGTGCCGCCCAGAGCAGATATTACACTTACAGAACAGGAGGGAAATCTCAAGTCTGCTTTAACGTTATGCGGGACTGGGACGAAGCGTATAAGGCTGCCGATGCAATCGTTATATAAAAAATGCCCCGAAGGCGCATCTCACCTCCGGGGCGCTTTTGATTTCCTGCAGGGGGATTTCTCTTTACTCCCCGGTCCTTCCCAGAGATCCCACGATGGCATCCTTGAGCTGGTCCAGCTGGGCCAGGCTGTCCCCGTTCAGGGCGGAGCGGATGGTGACCACCGGCTCCAGCACGGTCATCTCCTTCATCTCTCCCAGCAGGGCGGTCATGTGCTTGGCGGCCATGGGACCCCAGGAGCCGTTCTCCACCAGGCCCACCGTCCGCTTTTGCAGGTTCAGGGCTTTCATATCGTGGAGAAAATTCAGCATAGCCGGGTATATTCCACTGTTATAGGTAGGGGAGGCCAGCACCAGATGGCTATACCGGAACACCTCGGCCACTAGGTCGGATACATGGGTACTGGATACATCGTGGACAACCAGCTCTGTCACCCCTGCGTCCGCCAAGGCGCACGCCAGCCGCTGGGCGGCGCACTCCGTATTGCCGTACATGGAGCCGTAGAGGATGGCCACTCCCTGGCACTCCGGGGTATAGGCGCTCCACTGGCCGTACTTGTCCAACAACCAGGGAGTGTCTCTGCGCCAGATGGGCCCGTGGAGGGGGCAGATCATCTGGATATCCCGGCCGGCCAGCTTCTTTACTGCTGCCTGGACCTGAGGGCCGTACTTGCCCACGATGTTGCCATAATACCGCCGGGCGTCATCCAGCCAATCCCGGGGGAAGTTCACCTCGTCGTTAAACAGCACCCCATCTAAAGCACCGAAGGTGCCGAAGGCATCTGCCGAGAACAGCAGGCCCTCTGTTTCCTCATAGGCCATCATCACCTCCGGCCAGTGGACCATGGGGGCCATGACAAAGGTCAGCCGGCGGCTGCCCAGGTCCAGGCTGTCCCCCTCCTTCACCTCCACCGTGCGCCCGGCCAGGTCTATCTGATAAAACTGGCGCATCAGATTGAAGGTCTTGGCATTTCCAACCACCTTCATCTCCGGGAAACGCCGGCACAGCTCGTCAATGGCAGCACAGTGGTCTGGCTCCATGTGATCCACCACCAGGTAGTCCAGCGCCCTGCCGTCCAGGGCGCCCAAAACATTATCCATAAACTGCCTGAGAATGGCTATATCTGCCGTGTCCATCAGGGCGGTCTTTTCGTCCAGAATCAGATAGGAATTGTAAGAAACGCCCCGGGGGACGGGAAACAGATTTTCAAACAAGGCCAGACGGCGATCGCTGCCACCCACCCAATACACCCCTTGGGTAAGCTTGCGGGTGCAATCCATAATTCATGCTCCTTTCGTTGTTCTTTTCTCTGGTATCGGTCTTTTTTGCCGGAGACGCGCCCCAGCCCTTCCTTCCCATCCGGGCCAGGCGCATGCCCAGCCCGTCCCAGTTCTTTTCGCGTGCTTATTCTATCCTATCCCGCCCCCGCCGTCAACCAAAGAATGCGAAAATTTTCACAAAGGCTGTCTGGAGCAAAACCACCCGGCCCGGAAGCGAAGGCTTCCGGGCCGGGTGGTTTGATAGGGGGTTAGGACAACTTCCCGTCGGGGGAACAGGTAAGGGTGACAGTAACATTCTGAGAAACAAACAACGTACCCTTAAATGTAGCTTCTCCAATCGTCTGACTTCCAGAGCAATAGGCATTACCAGATTTGAAACTCCATTCGTCATCATAAATCTGATAAGAATAGGACGCATTAGTAGCCTTGGCCATCGTCCCATCATAGATAAACATACCGTGAATGGTAAATGTCCACAGAGCACTTCCTGTACTGCTGTACCCGGTTGCAGTCTTACTCCCGGAGGTCGTGCGGACCGCCCGGGCGGAAGATGTAACCGCCGGCCCGATGACCACATAAGAGCCGTCCGCAAAGCAGATGGTCCGAACGTCTGTATCGGCCACCGAAGCCGCAGCCGCCGGAAATACCGCAACACAAACTATCATTACAACCGCCAATAATACCAATACACTCTTCTTTTTGCCACTCATATTATCACCTGATTCCTAATTCGTCTTTTGTCGCTGGACCTACAACAATGTAACTAGCATCGTGGCATAAAAGCCATATGATATACCCTACCAGCAACAGCAGAATCAACGCACCAACAGCCAATCCAAGTCTTGTCCAAAACTTTCTGCGGACGAGGTACCCTTCTACCTTCTCCGACGGGAGCGCCCCTTCCAACTCTTGCGCCATTGATTGCGGAGACCCGAAATGAGCAGTGAGTGACGCCAAGGTGGGGACAGGCAGATCTGGAAACACATCCGTAATCTCCGATGCAAGGCCTGCCAAAAGTTCCCGCCGTTCCGCTTTGGGACAACGCAGCCGCCGCCCCACCTGCCTGAGGTAAAGGGCGCAGGGGTCAATCTTCTTCATCGCCGCATTTTCCTCCCATGATGGACATGAAAGCCCGGTGCATCTCCCGGTACTCCATCAGGGAGCGGGACAGATATTCCGCCCCCGCATCCGTGATGGCATAATAGCTCCGGGCACGGTTACGGATGACCTCCGTGCGGGCCACCACCACATAGCCCTGCTCCTCCAGCCGGTACAGCACCGGATAGAGCACGGCAATGGTAAACCGGCCCCCGCTTTTTTTCTTCATGGCCTGTGAGATCTCATAGCCATACATGGGCCGCTCCTTGAGCAGCCGCAGCACCGCCAGCGGGCTGGTGGCCCGCTTGTAATAGGCCTCGAAGGAATGACTATTCTCCGCCATGCCGCCACCTCCGCAATAGGAAGATATCATACATAAATTGAAAAGTCAATATATAGTATTGACATATATAATGCATTTGTGTATAATGTGAAATATCTTCCAATGGGCGAAAAAATATCATAAGGTGGTGTAACAAATGAAAAAAATCAGGAAGCTTATCCTTCTCCTGTGCTGTCCCATTTTCCTTATCACAACAGCCTACGGAGAAGGAACTCCCAGGGCGTGCAATCATCCCAACATGATACACCAAACACGGGTCGAATATGAATCTCAAAATGCCTCCAGTCATTCTGTCACCACGTTAGCCGTTGTATGGTGCCCGGATTGTAAGCGTGACATCAATTATACTGTCATTGACGAGACTCTAGTGCCACACTCTGTTACTTTACAATCCAATCATCATGTTGGTTCACAACATGTATATGAATACGCATGTATCTGTGGCTATGGCCACTATTCACAGATCATTTCCTGTAGCGGGCCTCCGTGTCCGTTGCCATATCTGCTTAACCATTGAGAGGGGTATTATATCATGAAATATATAAAACAATTTTCGGCCGCAGTTCTATCCTTCTGTATGCTTTTAGGTATTGCTCCTACAACCAGCGCTATATATGCTGCTTCTCCCATTTCTGTCTATACACAAACTGATGGACTAACGACGGTTCGCCAAATAAGTGTTGCCGATAAAAATACGCTCCAATCTTCCACCGCTTTATTTTCTGCTATGGGATATACGTCTGCGGAGGCAAATTCTATTTCCGAGGCCGATAAAACCGCTCTACTCAATAGTACGGAAATGGTTGGAAATATTTCTTACTACTACACAGACGAAAATGGCGTGACGTCCCAGATCTCAGAGAAAGACGCGCTTGCCGGCGCGACAGAACTCAATGCCGCGAGATCTTCCCTATCTTGGAATCAAGGTGCACGGCAGGACCTGGAAAATTATATGCGTGTCATCTGTTACACCGCCAATATTCCAAGTCAGACAAGGCGCAATAAAACGATTGTTACTGTAAACCTACTGACCGATCCGATCCAAAGGCATACAGATGCAATCGGCATTGCAATTAATACAGGAACGGTAGACTTTAATTCCGTCTCTGGTTCTATGACCTACAACAAAAATGAATGGGTTATTTTTGGTTCTACTACAGTCACTCCTATGTCTCAAACTTTCAACAAAGTATATGCCCAGACTGCTATAGGAGATTATGGCAATATTTGGTACCCTGTTGAATTTCCAAAAAATTATGGTAATAGCAATTATGCCTGTTCATATTCAGATTTTATTATCACGCTTTCCTGTGAGGGCATTATGCCCGTAGGGACTAGCGGGCTGGCTTCCCACGTCTCGACCGGATATTATGCACATACAAAAAATAGCATTGACTTGAACACACAACTATCCGTAACTGCAGGTACTAGCGGCGGCAAGCCAGAGGCGGGTGTTACATTTTCTATCGCCCCCGAAGTAGCTAAAGATACAATCCAGGTCAACTGCCCTGTTTATCTGGAAGCATACTACTAATGGGAAAAACCGATGAAACGAATGTTGTTTGGCTGTACTCTGATCCTCTGCGGCAGCATCGGCACACTGTCCACATGGTTCATTCGGTACATCAAGTATCGAGGTTACTCAGATTTCGGTATTCGGTTTACCTATTCAGTACTCGCCGTTCCCTTCGTCCTCTCTCTGATCTTTCTGCTCTCCGGGCTGTGTCTGTGCATCTTTGAGTTGGTGCGCGATTATAAACAGAAATAGCCGTAAACAAAGGGCCGCCCCGTGGGGCGGCCCTCTTTCTGTCATATCTCTATTTTGTTTCACAGCAGTGCCGGGTCGAAGCCGGCGGACACCGTCTGTTCCCGCCGAAACAGCTCATCCACCAAGTCCTCGTACTCGGGCAGGAAGTTCACCTTCCGGAAACGGCGGACATACCGTTCCCGCCCGGTGAAACTGAACAGCAGGTAGGACCACAGTTCCTTCATCCGGGCCAACACTGCCCGGTCCCCGCTCATCACTCTCTGATACCCGGCGTATACCAGGGCGTGGAACTGCCGCAACTCCTCCTTGTCCGCCGGGGCACCCCCCTGGAACTGCCGCAGCAGAGAGGGGTCGGCCACCGCCCCCCGCCCCGCCATCACCCGGTCCACCTCGGGGAATACGGCGGTGAAGGCGAACAGGTCGGGCAGGGAGAACAGATCCCCGTTATAGCAGAGGGGGGCAGTACTGGCCCCCACCGCCTTACGGAAGGCTCGGCGGTTGGGCCTGCCCTGGTAAAAATCCGCCTGCACCCGGGGGTGAACGGTGAGCTCACAGATGGGATAGCGGTTGAACAGCTCCAACAGACTGTCCCACTCGTCGGCGCCGGCCTTGCCAATACGGGTCTTGACGGACACATCGATGGTCACATAGGAAAAGACCTGGTCCAAAAACCGCTCCAGCCGATCCGGATAAGCTAGGAAGCCAGCCCCCTTTCCCTTGGCAGACACGGTACCCGAAGGACAGCCCAGATTCAGGTTGACCTCCCGGTAGCCCATGGCAGCCAACTCACGGGAGGCCCAGAGGAAATGTGCAGCATTGCTGGTGAGCAGCTGGGGCACCACGTTCAGGCCGTCGTTGTGCTCGGGCAGCACTTCCGCCCGCTCCCGGCTGGTGAAGCACAGATTCTGGTTGGGGGACAGAAAGGGAGTAAGGTACTTGTCCGCCGGTCCAAAGCAGGCGGCGTGGGCCTGGCGGAACACATGACCAGTCACCCCTTCCATGGGGGCCAGAGCATAGCGCATGGGGGAACGCTCCTTTCAATGGATATGGCGGATGTTTTTCCCATTGTACCAGACTTCTCTCTGTTTTTCCAGTGCAACGCAAAGGCCCTCCCCACTATTTTCAGGGAGGGCCTTACAAAAATCAGCTTAGATCCAGCCGCCGTGATCCACCACTAGGTACTGGCCAGTAATGCCGCTGGCCTCGTCGCTGGCCAGGAACAGGATGGCGTTGGCCTGCTCCTCGGCAGTGCACATGGGCAGCTTGGTGTTGAAGTGCCGGCCAGTGATCCGGGCGAACTCCTTGTCGCAGGGGAGCATCTGGTCGGGGTCGTTCATGGCCTCGATCATGGGGGTCTTGGTGCCGCCGGGGCAGACGGCGTTGACCCGGATGCCCTCGGCCGCAAACTGCATAGCCATGTTTCGGGTCATGCCGATGACGGCGCTCTTGGCCGCGGCATAGGCAAAGCCGCTGTTATGGAACACGCCGCCCACGGAGCTGATGTTGACAATGGCACCGGAGTGGGCGCTCTGCATGTACTTCACCACTTCCCGGCACATGTAAAACACGGCGTACTGGTCCACCTTGACGATGTGGTCGAAGAACTCGTCGGTGACGCCGGTGATGGGCCGGGTATAGTCCCCCTCGCCGGCGGAGTTGACCAGGATGTCGATCTTGCCGAACTGCTTGACCGTCTCCTCGCACACCTTGACAGCGGTGGCGGGGTCGGTGACATCGGCAGGGATGGCCAGGGCCTTGCCGCCGGCAGCGGTGATCTCGTCGGCCACAGCGGTCAGCTTGTCCGCCCGGCGGGCTACCAGCACCACAGCTGCCCCCTGTTTGGCAAAGAGCTTGGCCGCGGCCTCTCCAATGCCGGAATTGCCGCCGGTGATAATGGCGACCTTGTCGGTGAGCTTCAGCATAAAGGCATCTCTCCTTCTCGATTCAAATATCGCGGGGTTGTCCGCCCCGATCTCACAAAATTTATTATAGCGCAGAAACGGGAATCACCGCAATATGGATTTCTTATTTCACTATTATGGCAGGGTTATATCTCCCTCCGGCCTGTCCAGCCGTTGCGCACCGTTTTCGGATCTGCTATAATCATAGAGGCGACACCGCGGTCCGGCCCAGGCCGGAAACGGCTGTTCCCACAGTCTTCTGGCCCTGTGTCCGCCCGTCCGCTTATGCCAGACCATTTTTCAAAGGAGTCCTCACCATGCACAACGAACTGACCCGTCAGGATCTGGAGCTGATGCGCCAGGAGCTAGACCACCGCCGCCTGGAACTGCGCCCCCAGCTCATTGAGGCGGTGAAGGAGGCCCGGGCTTTCGGGGACCTGTCGGAAAATTTTGAGTACAAGGCCGCAAAAAAGGAGAAGAACCGCAACGACAGCCGCATCCGCTACCTGGAGAACATGATCCGCACCGCTGTGGTCATCGAGGACCGCTCCGGCCAGGACACGGTGGGCCTCTACGACCGGGTGACCGTCTATCTGGAGGAGGACGATGAGGAAACTACCTTCCAAATCGTGACCACCATGCGGCAGGATGCCCTCCACGGCCGCATCAGCAAGGAGTCCCCGGTGGGCCGGGCCTTGCTGGGCAAAAAAGCGGGGGACCGGGTGCATATCCAAGTCAACGACAGCTACGGCTATGACGTAGTCATCCGGAACATCGAAAAAGGAAGCGACGACGGCTCCGCCCCCCTCAACGCCTTCTGATCCGGCCGGTCATCCGCCCTGCCGGGCAGCCTGGTCGATCTGGGCAAGGTTGTCCTCCAGCCAGGTCCGCAGCTGTGCCAGCCCCTCCTCGGTCACAGGGAACGCGGCGGTGCGCTCCGGCGTGCACTGCTCATAGCAGATGGGGCCGGTCCACGCCTCCGCATACACCTCGTCCACCGTTTGCTCCCCCTCCTGCCGCTGGCGAGGGGTAACATAGTAACTGGCCCGGCCCAGGCTGCCCGACCAGCGGTTGCCCAGGAGCCAGTGGCTCAGAGTTGGAATAAAAAGCGCGCTCATCACAACGCCTCCATCGTCGGTATTCTGGGGTATAGTATACCGTATCAGGGGACAAAACGCAACCGTTCCGCCCTGACCCTAAACATGGACACCGCCCCATTCGATGTCTATTGCGGTCCGGCAGGTTGACTGGTATGATAGATTAGGTTTTTTGTTGAGAGAACTAACCTTTTTGAAAGGAATGAGATATGATGCAAGAAATCAAAGACCAGCCTCCAAAAGTTCCTAAAAAACCGCTGTTCTTTTACTATATCATCGCCCTTATTGTGGTGATGCTGCTCAACGCACTGCTGTTCCCCAGCATGTTGTCCGAACAGGTCACCCAGGTCAGCTTCGACCAGTTCCTGTCCATGGTGGACGAGGGACAGGTCAGCCAGGTGGCCTGGGAGACAGAGGAAGAACAGCTGGTGTTTATTGCAAAAAAGGAGGATGGGCAGGACGCCTATTACAAGACCGGCGTCTGGCCGGACACGGGGGAATGGCTGCTGGAAAAGCTCAACAGCACTCCCGGCATCCAGTTTGAAGCGTCCATTCCCACTCAGGCCAGCCCCCTGCTGTCCTTTATCGTGTCCTGGGTGCTGCCTATTTTCGTGTTTATCCTCATTGGGGAACTGCTCTCCCGTTGGATGCTGAAGAAAATGGGCGGTCAGATGCCCGGCATGGGCAATGCCATGACCTTCGGAAAGGCCAACGCCAAGGTGTATGTAGAGCAGGCCCAGACCGGTGTCACCTTTGCCGACGTAGCTGGCCAGGAGGAGGCCAAAGACGCCCTGATGGAAGTGGTGGACTTTCTCCATGACCCGGACAAGTACGCCCAGGTAGGGGCCAAGCTGCCCAAGGGCGTGCTGCTGGTCGGCCCGCCGGGCACCGGCAAGACCCTGCTGGCCAAAGCTGTGGCTGGAGAGGCCGGGGTGCCCTTCTTCTCCATCTCCGGCTCGGAGTTCGTGGAGATGTTCGTGGGCATGG
>ERZ836441.735-NODE-735-length-36411-cov-20.872318_pt1 | contig 36411 bp, 31 predicted proteins | sample MGYA00519686_ERZ836441 | MGnify/ENA primary metagenome ERZ836441 (study PRJEB31850, sample SAMEA3708800) | human gut metagenome | biome: human gut; feature: human-associated habitat; material: faeces | place: China | collected 2014 ... | reverse complement strand
AATATCCCCCTCTTTTTTACTTTTTTTATATCAAATTATTGACAAAGTCCCCTTTAACTTATTTGGTGGAGTTAAGGTGTTAAAGGTCGAACCCTCAACACCATTATTTTCTAAATCGTGTATCAAGTCATCAAAGGTAACTTTGTCTGATGTACTGGAGCCATTATAATACACAATGAATTTGTCATCAAAAACATAAATTGCATTTATAAATGTATCAATAATCTTCTTCTGAAATTGCTTATCATTAATATTACCGTCCATAATGTCACTAATGAAATCTATAACATCAGAGCGTTTCATAGTAGCATTTGCTATTGCTTTTTCTCTTGCTATTTCTATTTCTAGTTCTGCAAGTTGATTATCAAGATTGTTAATTTGTTCATTAAATTTCTTCAGAACTCTTGCATTTGTAGTCTTAAGAAGCCCATCAGAAAGTTCCTCTAATTTCTTTTCAAGTTCCTTTTTGTTTAGTTCTAAAGTCTTTAAATGATTTTGACCACATTCTTTATTGTAGAGGTCAACAACCTTCTGTGCCACTTCATTTACAAAGTCTTTATTTTTGTACATATACAAGGTGCGTTCAACAATAAAGGCTTCTAGTTCTTTCTGCTTTTCTCTTCTTTTTTTGCAGTCATTAATATGCTTTTTTCTGTTTCGACAAACATAGTAGCCAAACTTTCCACCACCTTTACCGGTAGCAGTTTCACCAATCATACTGCCACCACAGTAACCGCAAAAAATTTTAGTTGCAAGAAGATACTCGTGTGTAGCTGATTTTGTTCCTCTGTTTTGTTTGTTTTTAGCTAACTGTTTTTGTGCTTGTTCAAAAGTCTGCTCGTCAATAATAGCCGGTATGCCATGTTCGATAACTATATCTTCATACTTGTACTCTCCAATGTATTTCCTGTTTGAGAGTATTTTATTTAAAGAATTAAAAACAAATGTACTGCCGTTCTTAGTTCTCCAGCCTTTAGCATTTAGCTTATATACTATTTCTTTTTTGGATGTGCCGGAAACATATTCGTCAAAAATAAATCTTACAATCTCAGCTTCTTTTTCGTTGATAACATATTTCTTATCAACCGTATCAAACCCAAGAGGTACAGAACCACCAACAACTTGACACTTTAGTGCTGATTCACGCATACCTCTTCTTACATTTTCAGAAAGCTGTCTTGAATATGTTTCAGCCATAGCTTCTAGCATTGCTTCAAGTAGTACGCTCTCAGAGCCTTCACCTAAGTATTCTGTAACTGAAACAACTTTGACATTATTCTTTTTTAGTGCATTTTTATAAATAGCGCTGTCGTATCTATTTCGTGCAAATCTATCTAGCTTCCAGACAAGGACCACATTAAACTGATGATTATTGCTATCCTTAATCATCTGAAGAAATTCAGGTCTGTTGTCTGATGTACCGGAGATAGCACGATCTATGTAGCTATTGATGATAGTCATATCATTTTTTTTTGCGTATTCAGTGCAGTATCTAATCTGACCTTCAATGCTCTGTTCCTGTTGGTTATGGCTAGAGAACCTAGCATATATTACAGCGTTCATTGATTATCCCTTCCCTTAAGATATTATTATGGTAAAGAGTATTCACTTATCTCTTTTCTCTTAAGTTGATGTGCTAATACATTTCTAGCATATAAAAGTTCGTCATTATTATTTTTAGTATCATCAAAGGCAGCAATAATAACTCTTGAAGTTCTGCCAATTAAATCTTTATTATTTTCCCAATACGTTAAGCCTTCGTGGTTAAACAAAATGTCACGATTTTTACAATCATTTGGAATAGTGCATTTAAAATGTTTTAACAAAGTTTTTGCATAATTGTACAAGTCTTGTTCTGATGTTAAATTAAAGAGATAATCATCTATTTTATGCATAAGTGTGCAAAATACTAGATATTCATTAGAACTTATAGTCTCAGGAATTAAACAATCTTTATTATATAAATATACCCAAGCTATCGCCATTAAAATAAAAATTGAGAAAAACCACATAGGTATATAGAATCTAATTTTCATTTCTGCATTAAAATATGTCGCTATGCCACAAAAAAGCCATGTAGCTACATATGTAATAAAAAAGCCGTAATCAAACTCTTTAGCATATAAGAATGCAAGTAGTAACAAAATCAAAAACGGTGCAAATATTAAATATACAATCTCAAATTTATGAACCAAAAATGCACCAACTTCAAAGAGTGGTACAACAATACTCCAAAAGCATACTGCTTGTAATTTGTTCATATGTTCATATGCTATAAATTTATCTAACCAAATCATATTGTGCAATCCCCTTAAATTTAATTAATATCAAGTAATTTTTAAATAGCTTCTTGTGTATTGTATAAAACTAACACACAAGAAGCTATATGTATAAATATTGTCTTCTAGCATTTTAGCACTAGAATAAAGTTATTTATCGACCTTTATAGGCAATGTAAAATACAATATTTTCTAATAACCAATACACACATAAAATAACACCTATTATGTAGAGTATAGAAAATGGTCTTTGAAATAATGCTATGAACCCCCATATCCACAGAGCTGCTTGCGATATTGTATTTACAAATGGAATCATTGTGATAATCCAAATTGCGACAGCTAGTATAATTGTTAGCCATATAGGTACATCAATAATTACTAACGGAAACATCGTAGCAATCACACCTAAGTAATACATTACTTTTCCTTGTAGTGACACTGTTTAATCCCCTTTCACAAGTTATAATTCTAATTTCTTTTTTTGTATGAAGTTTTCAAACAGATTAAAAACTTCTCTTTCAAGTGGATGTGTGTACCACTTGTTTCTTTTTTCAAGTATTTGCATTCTCTCAGAACGAATTTTAGCAGATGAATAAGAGATATTACATAGTTTTGCTATTTCATCAGGTTTAATAATTCCTAGTTCATGCAACACACAAGCCGGAGATAATATATCTCTGGCAAAAATGTTAGCTGCACTTTCGGTAAAGTTGTTGTAGTCAAATGTTCTGTACTTCTTCGTATCAATTAGCAGATGGCCTAAGAATATATGGCCAAGTTCATGTGCTATAGTGAATCGGTTACGCTGAACACTATCATTATCATTGTAGATAATATAAAACTTTCCATTTTGTAAAAATGAAATACCACTTTGATTATCTTCAAGTATATTAACATTACTGTTTTTAAAAATATTGATATTACATTGTTTTGCAATATCAGATAACTTTACTGGTAGTGAAGTTATCTTAAAATCAATCAAACATTGCCAAGCTGCATTCCTGGAATTTTTATAAATACCGTACATATAACCACCTCATAGGTAGTATTTCCTATGAAGTGGTTTTTTATTTGGTTTTATAAATCAATATCCTCAGGAGTTAATTTACTCATATCAGGTATTTCTTTAATTTGCATTAGTTCATTATCAGAACTTCTTGCAGCAACAAGTGTTGGAATAGTTTTTTCAGATACATCAATATCAAGCAACTTCTTAACAGCCTCTTGCATGCTTGGATTAGCACGATAAGCAAGAATTAATTGCTGTTCTTCATCTGTTAATAAAATTTGTTGACTTTTAGAATCAATATAATCATCATAAAATTTTTCTACATTAACATTAAGTTCATTACAAATTTTAAGAAGTAACTCAAAATCAATCTTCATATTATCTCTTTTAATAATTGAGTAAAGAGTTTGATTACTAACACCGATATTTTTTGCTAATTCATTAACATTAGTACCTTTTTCTTTTAATATTCTATCTAATGTTTTACCTATCATAGTATCACCTCTGATTAGATATTATCACAATAAATTGTGACCGTCAATAAAAAATTATGAAAAATCATAAAAAACTATTGACAAATTATGCAAACAAATATATAATCCAAGTATAAGTTATTCAAACGCATAAATTTAAGAGGTGATTTTATGTATACTAACTTAAAAATTGAATTAGTGAAGAAGTCATTAACTCAGAAAGAAATTGCTGATTATATCGGCATTCATGAAAACTCAATGGGAAATAAAATTTCCAATGGTTCATTTTCAGTAGAAGAAGCTTTTAAAATTAAAGCAAAATTCTTCCCAGAATGTTCTTTGGAATATTTATTTAAAAGAACTGCTTGATGTTCAACTTCACAGAACTCAAAAGTCGCATATCTGAAAAAGGATATACGCAGAAAGAACTATCAAAAGAATTGGGTATTTCTGAAAACACTTTCACAAGCAAGATGAAAGGTCGCTATTTCTTTGATACTAGAGAAATAGTAATCATATGTAATTGTCTTGATATATCGTTAACAGATATATACAAATACTTTTTTGTATTAAATTAACCTAACACTTAAATTATACAAATATATTTGTATTTCGTCAATAAATATATACAGAATGTTGAAAATGTGAAGAAATATCTACAAAGAAAAGGAAAAGAGGTACTAAAATGAAAGCATTTATAGCTTACAGACACGCAGACGGTAGTTTTGGAGAACTAGAGCCACTTAACAAGGAAGCAAAAGAACAAGAGAAAACATTCAGCGAAAAAGAAACTGATGCGTTTGCTCACATAGTTCTTGATGCAATGCTCAGAAACAAAGATAAGGTTAAATAAAGATAAGGTTAAATCATGAAACTAAAGATTAACTTTATCAACAGGACAAGCAGCACAGCAGTAAATGTTAGAGAAGCCTATGTGCTTGGTAATCTTCTGGTTATCAAGCACATCAACGGCAGAAGAACATTTATTGACTATCACTCTATTAAGAGTGTAAGAAAATTAAGGTAAAAGATAAGGAAAAGGTGGAAAATATGAATATTTCAATTTCAACATTAGTTATTATGGCAGTAGTATTTATTGTACTTATTTTATGCATTGTGCTTTTGACAGAAAAAGTTGTAGCCTACCACAAAGCTTATGAAGATTTGCTTAATAGAAGCAAAAATTATTTGAATTTGTCAAAGAACTGTAACAAAACATCTGAGACAATTATTCAGCAAAACAAAGACCTTCTTAATGAGCGTGAAATGTACAGAGCACAACTAAGAAGTTTAACAACTTCTGCAGAACAGTTACATCAAGACAACTTTAAGTTGAGAAAAGAGATTAGAGAAGTTAAAGATATAAACAAAAAGCTAGTTAGTTCTGATAGTTGCAAGGCTCTAAAAAAGCTCAATACAAAATACGAAAGCTTGAGATTTGATTTTTTTGACATCAAATTATTCCTATCCCGTATGTGGACTTGGAAAGATGAAGAACTACAGAACATGGCAAAGTTATATATTACTGATACCTACAGTAAATATAATAGTGATTTCAAAAAGTTTTGTAATGAAAGAAATTCTGAAGGCGAAACTAATTTAGAAGTGATAGAAGATTGTCTTAATGAAATCGAAAAGGATTTCGCTTTCTCAAAGAAGAATGGTGAAACAAATGAAGAAGATTAAGATTGTTGGATTTATTGTTGTAACTGTTGCAACTTATGTTGTTTCGCTGATTTATGGCATCACATTAACTGCCAAGAATGGTGGTCTGATGTTGCTACCGGTGCTTTACTTCTGCTTAGTGTATGTAGTACCTCATATGGTTAGTGACTACATATCAGAGTGGAAAGAAATCATCAATGACGGTGAAGTGTGCTTTACAAAAGGTGAAAAGTACCGTAGATGGTTTGAAGAAGCCACAGGCAAGAAAGTTGAAAGACTAGAAACTAGTCTTGAAGGTGAAGAAGTATCTGATAGCAAGTTACAGGCAAGTTAAAGAGAGGTGTAATAATGGATAAGTTTAATCAGCTAGAAAGTCTTGATAAGTTAGCATACACATTTGCTAACACAGACAAGATGATGATGTCTAGCTTGAAGTTTGAAGAAAGAAGCTATGTGACTACTTTAGCAAGCCTATATATGATGTATGACCTTGTTGGTACACACATCAAAGATAAGGTAGTTAAAATTAAGCAAGATGCCTTGAAGGACTATCGAACTATACATAGTGAGTTGTATTTTGAAAGGCTGAGTTATCAGCAATGGCAACAGTCAATCAAGGCTACGGAAAGACAGACTAGAGAACTCACAGAAGTTCTTAAAAGTGGTGACTTGCAGAAGTCACTAGAACTAGCACTAGAAGTTATAGATACATTATTGAAAGAAAACACGCTAGTGAATATGTATAGAGCAGTGATGCAAAGTGCAGTTACTGATGATGAAATAGATTCAGCAGTAAAAAACTATGCTGTTGAGCATAATCTTGAATTGGATAGTAAAGAGATAGAGAAGATAGTATATAGGTTTATCACAAGTCTAGGTACATCAGAAGATTTGTTGTGTTTCAAATCTATGACTAAAGAAGAAATTGAAGAGTATTCTAAAAGACTTCCAAAGCGTGAAGTTGACGGTATCAGAACAGAGATTAGTGAAGAATACATAAAAGCACTGTCAGCAAGTTAGCTGACAGTTGCATATGGGATTGTTGAATAATTGGTAATTCATCAGATGATCCGTTCGTGTCTGATATGTAAGTTCAAGTCTTACCAATCCCACAACCACCTCTGCAAGTTACTTACTAAAATCAATTTAGGTGTATCTCCTAAGTTCTAAGATAGAAAATCCTTCACGCAGAGGTTTATGCAACAAAGGAGAAGGTTACTACAAGTACCTTTGTTGCTAAAATAAAAATGGAACTGTAGCATAAGTAATGCGATTAGATCATCCGTACAGTCTAATTATATAGGTGCAATCCCTATCAGTTCTAACATCTCCGTCTGCAGTTTCTATTATTATTTAATTTCTGACCTTTTCATAAAATATTTTTAAACAAAATTAAATTAGTTTTCCTTCAGTAAAAAAGTTATTAACAAAATTAAAGTCCTTCGTGCAGACGGAAGCATTGAGCAACGCAATGCTGGCCAAGGGGAAGGCTACTATATAGTACCTTGGCCATATATGAGGTTTTAGTTTAGGGAAAACACTCCATAAAAAGTTTTCGGTGTCTCGAACAACAGGAGAGAGCTGGATCATGCCCAGCAAACCTCGTAAAATCTTGATAAGATGTTGTGACTGAAAATTATGGACGTTGTTCAGTCACAATATCCAACAGTAGTACAAGTAGTACAGCAGTACCCTGGCTGCTAATCTAGGTTCAAGTCCTAGCTGTTGGTGGTTATTTCCTTATTTTTATTTTTTATACTGACTTCGGTGGTGTAGAGATACACCACCACATCTGCAGTAGCCGTTGGGGTTTAGCAAGTTCAATTCTTGCCTACTGCTAGTACAGTAGTGGCGATTGTACCACACTCTTTTCTTATCTTTGTTCAATAATGGATAGGGTCAAAGTCAAAGGAGATTTAATATGAGGATTGAAAAATGTAACAAATATAGAAACAACAAAGTCACCTATGACGGAATAATATTTGATAGCAAAAAAGAAGCTCAGAGATACGCTGAACTAAAAATGCTAGAAAGAGTAGGAAAAATTAAAGAACTAAAAAGACAAGTTTCTTTCACTCTGATACCAAAGATTTGCGACCAAAACGGCAAGTGTATACAGAGAGCTTGCAAGTATTATGCCGACTTTGTATATATGCTAAATGGAAAACTTGTAGTTGAAGACACCAAAGGTGTACGAACAGCTGAATATAAAATCAAAAAGAAACTGATGTTATATCAACATAACATCATTATCAAGGAAATTTAAGAGGTGAACTATGGATATTAAAAAGATAGTTAATATCTGCAAAAAGAAAAGTGCTTTTCGTGTTAATAAAACTAATGACGGTTGCCAATGGTTTGGTGACGGTAAAGCTATGTATCTACTTTCTCCGGATATTCCATTTCTATCTGCTGAAGTTATTAGTGGCTTGTATGAACTCAGCAAAGACAAAGTAGAAGCAGGATATAGGCTTCATTGTTCTTTGTCACCGGGTGAATTAGAATTACTTGCTGACACTACGGAAGATGAAGAAATGTTAGTGCCATTACATATGAATGTTGTTTATGGTGGTACATTGTTATTGCCATTTCGGTCTAGTCAAGGTTTAATACTCATTGATAATGAGTATTTGAACCCATTAGGAAGTAAACCAAGTGAATTAATGTTTACTTTGCGTGGTGAAAACATTGTTGCAATAAAGAACGGAATGCTTATTACTGCTATAATTAGTGCTTATGATGTTAATAGAGATGATGACTTTACGGAAGAGTTAAAACAGTTGTATAAGCTTAATTCAATCAGCCGAGAAAAAGAGTTTTTGAAAAATAAGAACTTTGATGAAATGGAAGGTACATCAGATGAACAGGAAGAGCTGCGAGGGTTGCATTTACTATAAAGACGGTAATGGCAGACGAAAGAAAAGCAGTTATGAAAGATTTTGCCATTACATGATTGATGAAGGTAAGCCAAGAAACTGCGACCCAGCAAATTGTGATAAGAAAGTTATTGATTTACCTATTCCCAGATTGGGAGCATTACCACTTCCAAGAAGGTGATAACATGAACGGTAGAATAAGATTATTGACTATTCAAAAGCTTTTGCTAAAGAATGGAAAGACAACTGTTAAAGAGATACAAGCTGAAATTTTCAATTTATATAATGAAAAAGCAGAAAGAAAGGCTATCTATAAAGATATTAGAGCCTTACAGCAGTTTCTTCACATAAATAAGAAGAAAGTAAATGATACGGCTGTTTATATATTAGAAAGGAAAAACAATGAATAAATTATTTCCTATCATTCTTATTTTGTTGCAGTTTTGTGCTTGTATCGGTTATGTCATTAGTAAAGATTATAAGATGGCCGTTTATTGGCTATCGGCTGGAATATTAAACATTTGTGTGACTTTCTAAGTCAAAAAGGAGATAACTATGGAACAAAAACAAATACCTATTGATATGTTAAGACCTCATCCGGACAATCCAAGAAAGGACCTGGGGGACCTTACAGAACTTGCAGAGAGTATCAAAGCCAGAGGTGTGATGCAGAATCTAACCGTAATACCTAAGTATCACTTAGGTGAAATTGCCTATTATACAATTCTTATCGGTCATAGAAGATGTGAAGCATCTAAGATAGCAGGACTTAAAACACTGCCATGTACTGTTGTTAATGTAATGTCAAAAAAAGAACAAATAGCAACAATGTTGCTAGAAAATATGCAAAGGTCTGATTTAACACCACTTGAACAAGCTGAAGGATTTCAAATGATGATTGATTTAGGCGAAGGAATTAGGAGCATTGAAAAGAAAACAGGTTTTTCTGCTACAACTATTTGGCATAGAGTTAAGTTGCTTGAACTTGATAGGGAAGAATTACGCAAGTCACAAGAAAGAGAAGTTAAGCTTACTGACTACATTAAGCTTGAAAAGTTGAAAAATGTAGAAGATAAGAATGAGTGCCTTAAAGAAATAGGCACTAACAATTTTGACTACACATACAACTCAAAGCTTCAAAAACAAGAAAAAAAAGAAAAGCAGAAGGTTATTAAAAAGGAACTTGAAGAAAAAGGGTTAGTTGATATTACTGACGAAGAAGGAAGGTATTTAAAATATGATAATGTTGTAGCTTGTGACTATGCAGATATAGATATAGATATAGATGAATTGATAGCTAATGAAAAAGAACAATTATATTTTGCTTTGTCACCGGTTAGTACTGATTGGATAGTTATTTATAAGATGAAATCAAAAGCAGTTGAAGACAATGCTGATGAAAGAGATCGGGAAAGAGCAAAACGAAAAAAGATTAGCGATAAGCAGAAAAGAGACAAAGAAATACTTAAAGACAAATTAAGTATTTTGGAAAATGTACGAAATACTGCAAGAGTTACTGTTAATGAATTTGTAAATAGATACACAGGTAATAAAGGTGATGAAAATCTTTTACTAAACTTTATTATCTATTTACAATCTAGCTATGGTGTATATTTTGGTGAAAAGTGTAAGAAAGATATTACAAACAATCAAAATAATTATGATTACACTAAAGATACGAATATACGCAGAATTATGTTGTTATACATAAGAGCATTGTTAACAAATTGGAGATATTTAAAAAATGAAACAGATTATGATTGTTTTTATGATGATAAAGCTGAATATAAGAAGGAATGGGCAAATGTAGATGCATATATCAATTTTATTGGATTACTTGAACAATTAGGCTATCAAGTAGCTGATGAAGAAAGAAACTATTATAACGGAACGCATGAAGCTTTTTCTAAGAATGATGAAGATTAAAAAGTAAATAAAAATAAACTCTGATAGGTAAAAAAATCACCTATCAGAGTTTATTACTATATATAGAAAAGAAAAATTAAGGGGTGAAACACCCTTTTTAAACCTTGATTAAGCGATTATTTTTATGACGATTTTTAAAAATAGGAGAATGAAAAAATGCACTGGTACAAGAAAATAATCAAGGCTGGACCTTTGAGAGAAGAAATAGTTTACAAGAGTATAAGAAAAATTAATAAACCTCATTCATCAAGATGCTTAGGCAAGAAAAGTAAATCTTCGGAAAAGCAAAGACTAAGAAATCTTATGGAATGTAAAAGAAGAGTTCAGAGATTAATCTGCAATAATTTCACAACTAAAGACTTATATATCACTCTCACATTTAGAGAAGACATATCTGATGAAGATTGCCAAAGAGAATTTACAAACTTTGTTCGCAGATGTAAGAATTATTGCAAAAAACATATTGAAAAAGAATTTAAATACATAGGATGTACCCAGCGTGGTGAGAAAAAAGGAAGATGGCACGCTCATGTTGTTATCAGTTACATAGAATTTAACATTCTCCGTGATAAGTTGTGGAAAAAAGGTGGCATTAAGATTGAAGGTTTATACGAAGATGGAGCATATGAAAGGCTGGCAAAATATATCACATCAGAGAAAACCGGTAAAAGGCAAATGAAACAATCAAGAAATCTTGTAAAGCCATCAGAAAGAGTTATTGAACTATCACCTACAGCAGCTATCGTTCGTAGAATTAAAAAAGGCCAAGCTATGAAACAACCTAAAGGCTACTTACCTCTTCTTGACCAGTGCTATACACACATTAATGACATAACAGGCGAATCTGTCAGAATGGTTTACATCAATAATGATTTCTTGTATGGAGGTGGTCGCTATGGCTCGGAGTAATACTGCTCAGTATAGATGCCTATGCCCTTGGTTCATCCGTGACGGAACAAAAAATATAGATTGTGAAGCGTGTAAAGGCTTTGGCAAGGAAATAAGAATAATATTTGACAGTGAAGAAGAAAAGAAGGTTTTTCAAAAAGAATTCTGTTTCGATCGGCATACAGGACTTGATGACTTTACTGCCAAATATAAAAAATGCCCTTACGCAGAGTTGGCTGAATATATGTGGAATAAAAGCTGAACATAGTTTGGCTTATTTCTGATGTAAAAAAAATTTATTTTCCATATATAAGTAAATATATATAAGACAAGCGTACAGCATTTTTGTGTTGTGCGTTTTTTTATTTGTGTTTTGTTTGAAAAATTAAAAAGCTAAAATCAAAATGAATATATCGTGAGGTGTGAAAAATGAAGAAAGGAAGACGAAAAGCAAAAGATAGTGTCAACTGGACTGAAGCCAGAAGATTTTATCTCCAAAATGATGTTAGCTATCAAGATGTTGCAGATAAATTCGGCACAACAAAAGCAAGAGTTGCCGAACACGCAAGAGCAGGACCAGATAAAAAGGGTTGGGTTCTGATGAAATCAGAATTAAAAGACAGAATAGACACACAAACGGAACAGAAATTTGTTGAAAGACAAGTGAAAAGCAATGTGGAAAACCTTAATTCAGTGTATATGGTTGCTGAGGACTTGATAACAAAAGCTAATGAAGCAGTAGGTGAACTTAATAATCATCTTGTAAAAAGCAAAACGAAGAAGAAAAAAACAAAGTATTCAAATGCAAAAGGTAGAACAAATAAGGCTTTAAGTGAAACAGTAACAGAAGAAGAGAAAATCAAGTTTGTTCAAGGTGATGTTAACACGAAAAAAATGAAAGATATTGCAACAGTCATTGAGAAAGCTAAGAATATCTTTATTGAACAACCTTCAGAAGACAACGGCTCCGGTGTTATCATAATGCCAGAGCAAGAAGAACTAACACCACCTGATGATGAAGAAGGTGTTGTAAATGAGTAGTACAGCAGTATGGTCACCACAGCCAAAGCAAGTTGAAATGATGAAGCATGGAGAAGATGAAGGGTTCTACGGTGGTGCAGCAGGTGGTGGCAAGTCAGAATATTTGGTAATTGAAGCTTTAAGACAAGTCAATCACCCACAGTATAAAGCTTTAATACTGAGAAAAACATTCCCAGAACTGCAAGAACTTCTAGAAAAAACAATGTACTATTATCCAAAAGCTTATCCAAGAGCAAAATATAACGGAAGCGAACATGTGTGGACTTTTCCGTCAGGTGCTAAAATTCAGTTTGGTTCTTTACATCACTTAAAAGATAGGTTTAAATATCAAGGACAGCAGTACAACTTCATTGGATTTGATGAGCTAACTCACTTCCAATGGGATGAATATGATTTTCTCCGTTCAAGATGCCGTTCTAAAGCACCAGGATTGAAACAGTACATTAGAGCTACAGGAAACCCTGGTGGCATTGGCCATGGCTGGGTTAAGAAATATTTTGTTCGAGCCGGAGAACCAAATAAAACTATATGGGAAAGTCAAAAGATACAATATCCAGATGGCCGTATCGAAAAAATGTGGTTATCAAAAGTGTTTGTGCCTTCAAGAGTTTATGACAACAAGATACTTCTACAAAATGACAAAAAGTATCTTGCTAGACTTGCGTTCATGGACGAAGCAAACAGAAAAGCCTTTCTTGATGGGGACTGGGACACATTCGCAGGTCAAGTCTTTACAGAATTTAAGATAGGGATAGGACAAGAACTTAACACAAGGAAGGGAACACATGTTATTAATCCGTTTGAAGTTCCTAAGAGCTGGTCGATAATCAGAAGTTTTGACTGGGGTTATACAAAACCATACTCAGTTGGTTGGTGGGCAGTTGACCATGACGGCAGATACTACAGGATTAATGAGCTATATGGCTGTACAAAAGAACCGAACACAGGTGTTAAACACTCGGTAAGGAAAATAGCTAACCTTATCAGAGAAAAAGAAGAAACAGATCTTAACCTTAAAGGTAGAGAAATATATGGAGTTGCTGATCCAGCAATATTTTCAGACAGAGATAGTGGTAATTCTTCTATTCAATCAGACTTCGCAAAAGCCGGTGTTTTTTGGAGTAAAGGCAAAAATAACAGATTGTTTGGTAAGATGCAAATGCACTACAGACTGTGTTTTGATGAGAGAGGTATTCCAATGATGTATGTGTTTAATACATGTAAGGATTTTATCAGAACTATACCCAATCTTGTATATAGTGAAGTATCTGTAGAAGATGTTGATACCACACAAGAGGACCATATCTATGATGAAACTAGATATGCCGTCATGGAAAATATTATCCCACCAAGAGAATCAGCTATATACACACCTATATCATATGATCCATTGTCAGGTCAGCAAATGTATAACGGTGCAAGAATTATTAATTATTGAGGTGTTATATGATACAAAAAGATAAAGAAAATCTTGATACAGCAGTATCAAAGGAACAAGTAGATGATAAAAAGATAAGAGAAGTTGGCCGTAAAGGTAAGATTGATGATAATAGAGTGGCACAGTTTGCTGACATTCTCTATAAATATCGTGATGGTAAGCAACTTCTAGATGATAAAATTAAAGATAATTATGAATGGTGGAAGCAAAGACATTGGCACTTGCTCAAAGGTAAGCAAGTTGCAGAAGGTAGCAAAACTGTAGATATGGTTAATAAAGAACCTGAACCTACTACTGCACATCTGTTTAACTGTATTCAGAATAAGCATGCAGATGCAATGGATAACATACCTGAGTTAATATTTCTTCCGGTATCTAAAGATGATGAACAAACATGTTCTATCCTTAACAAGATAATTCCGGTAGTTAATGAAAGGAGCAAGTTTACAAGAGCGTATAGTGGTTGCTGGTATGATAAGCTGATTGCTGGTGCAGGTATTTATTTCATTAGTTGGAATCAAAACTTGTATTACGGACTTGGTGATGTTGAAATTAAAAAAGTTGATCCACTCAAACTTTTTTGGAAACCTGGCATTAACAATATTCAAGAAAGTCCTTACACATTTTATGTAGAAGAACTTCCATCAGCAGAAGTTAAAGAACTATATCCGTTTTTGACTATAACAACAGGAAACACTCTTGCACTAAAAGAACATCAAAAAGCTGAGCAAGATATTGAACAGGATATAGTTCAGCTGGTGCATTGTTACTATAAGTTTAATGGAAAAATTCATTATTGCTATTTTTGTTGCGGCCAAGTAATTTATGCAAGTGAAAATGATGATAGATTTAAGGATACAGGTTACTATCTTCATGGCAAACATCCATTTGTAATTGATAGTTGTTATTCAATTTATAATTCTCCATTTGGTTTTTCTTTGCTAGATGTTGAAAAACCTACACAGGAACTTATTGACAAATATACCCAGCTTACTGTTAAGAATGTTAAAGATAATGCAGCAGGTAAAAAATTCTATGATAGAAACAGTGGTGTGAATTTAGGTGATTTACAAGACCCTGGCAAAGAATATGTTGCAGTAAACTCTATCAATGATGGAGTTATTAGACATGTAGAAGTAAAAGATATTACTGCTAATATGTCTGGACTTATTAATAATAAAGTCGCAGAGATGAACGAAACATCCGGTAATAGAGATTTCACGCAAGGTGGAACAGTAGCTGGTGTTACATCTGCATCAGCTATAGCAGCTTTACAGGAAAGTGGTAGCAAGGGTAGTAGAGATTTAATCAAGAATACATACGAAGCTATGAAAGAAATAGGTGAGATGGAAATTGAGATAATGCGACAGCGTTATCAGAATACAAGATTCTTTCGTATTACAGGCACAGAGGAAGAGTATGACTTTGTTGAATTTAACAATCAAGATTTGTTACCAAGAGAAATAGAGCAGGAAGATGGTCAGCCTATTCTTCATACACCGGTGTTTGATGTAAAGATTAAGGCACAAAAGCAAAGTCCGTTTTCTACAATGGCCAACAATGAACAATATCTTAACTTTTTCAAAGCTGGTATGTTTAATCCACAAATTGCTGACCAAGCCCTTTTGTGTGTTGAATTATTAGAGTTTGAAGGTAAAGAAAACCTTATTAGAAAGCTTAAAGAAAATGGAACACTACTACAAACCGTACAAGAACTGCAAGGACAGTTACAGCAGTTTAATAATGTCATTCAAATACTACAACAAAGTCCACAAGGATATATGCTAGTTCAACAAGCTATGTTACAAGCACAGCAACAACCGGTTGAACAAATGAATATGCAGACAAAAAGAGAAGGTGATCCACAAAGTGGTGTACCTATTGATACTAATTCTGTTGGTGATACACAGCAACTACATAATTGGCAAGCTAAGAAAGCAGCAGAACAAAGTAAAAACCAAGCTGAACAAAAGTAAGGAGACAAAATGAAAGCTAGAATTGTAAAGCAAGATAAGAAGAAGGAATTCACAGAAATATCTGTAAACATCAATGAGAATAAATACTCGATTACTGCAGTTGGCCATAATCACCCTAAGATATGTGCAGCTATCTCATTCGCTTTGATAACATTAGCACAAGCACTTGAATTTCAACATCAAGATAATAATATCAAAAACTTAGTTATAGATTTACAACCAGGTAATAGCATTATCGAGTTTGAAGATAACAAAAAAGATAAATCAGAAGCAAGGATTATTGTCAATACAATAGTTGATGGTTTATCTATGCTACAAATGGCTAACAGTAGAAAAATTATAATGACAGGTAATGTCTTTGGTGGTACTGCAGATGAAATACATAGAAAGCAGATAGAACAAATGAAACTAAGAGAAAAGTCTGTTTTAGAGTATATGAGTAAAAATAATGCTACAGCAGTAAAAAGAGAAGAAACAAAGAAAAAGTATGAGAAATATAAAATTGAACATCCAGGCCATGGAACGGATGATAGTGTAATCGAGAATGGTTATGATGAATTGATGAAGGAGATTGAAAGTAGCAATTAATAAAAGTGCATTGATTTTGTGAATGGCTACTGAAAATAGTTGTGTTTTGTTTGAAAAAATAATTAGTTATAATTAATACAGTGATATATGAAAATCACAGAAAGGACAATATTATGTTCATAACAAAAATGTCAAGATATATATACTCAATGAATTTAAGTCTTTTTGACGGTGCTGGAGCTGGTTCTGGTGGTGCTGGCAATGTAGGTGGTAATGTTGCAGGTGCTAATGGTAACGGTTCAAGTTCGTCTGGCTCAGTTGGGATGACCACAGCTCAGCAGAGAGAAGCTGAAATTAATAGTAGAATACCTTGGGACAGGTTGAAAAACGGTAAACCTGCAGAATTAAATGGTAGTAATCAGAAGAACGCCACTTCTAATGGCAGAAAAGGGGATTTCGCCAATCCAACCGTTAATCAGAATAATCAAAATATTAATGAAGAGCGTTGGAATGAAGTCAAAAAAGGTGAATTTAAAGACTTCTACGATAAAGATGTGGCTAATGCAGTTAAAAACCGTGTTGGTAATCTACATAGTCAGCTGGAACAGTCTAATGCAACAAATCAAGAGCTACAAAGCATTGTTGATGCTATTAAACTAAGATACCCTGATGCAGATAGTAATGAAGCTTTATTAGCTGCTATCAATGGTGATGATAGTTTAATAGACCAAATGGCTTTTGACAATGGTTTGACTGTTGAGCAATACAGAGAAAGTATGGCTCAGCAAAGACAGTTAAATGATGAGCAACAAGAACTACAGGAACTAAGAAGATGGAAAGAACAGCAAGAACAAAACAAAGTATATGAAAATCAACTACCGGAAGTTCTTGCTAAGTATCCAAACTTTAATATGCAAGAAGCTATACAGAATCCTACATTCGCAAGAGCATTAGCACTGCAAAGAATGGATGGTAGTGAACCAAATCTTCTTGAAGCTTATGAGTTTGCTTATAGAGATCAGCTAATGGCACAACAGATTGACCAGACTGTTCAGATGGCCAATAGACATTTCACCGAGCAGCAAATAGCAAATAGCTTGTTACCTAATTCTAGTATTACAGGTGGTGTTGCACCGTCAACATCACAGTTGACAAAAGATAAGTACGAACAAGCAAAAGCTTTGATGAAACAAGGTAAGTCAGCAAGTCACCTATTCAGATAGATAATTCCAATTCTCTAAAGAGGAGAATTGATATGAAAACTTATAAATTTACAATGCTACTAACTCTTTTTGATGTTACTATTGGACCCGGTGGTTTATATCAGGACAACGGCAATGTAGTTAATGCGATTTCAGTTAGTGCAAATGATTTAACGGTAGAACAGAGAATGTTCTACCATATGGATCTTGTAGAAATCCATAGTGCTAATCTAGTTCATGAGCAGTTTGCTATGCACAGAAAAGTTCCACAAGGCAGTGGTCCTATCTTCTCTATGAGAGGTTTTGACCCTTACGAACCTGCAACTACACCACTTCAGGAAGGTGTAACACCTGCAAAGCCTAATAAGATGAAGCCATTTCAGGTTGTAGCTGAGATTAAATCATATGGTGCATTCACACCTCACACAGATTGGCTACATATGGTTGCAATGGATGATGTAGCACAGCAGGATATTAAGAAGCTGGGTATTCAGTCTGCACAGACTAAGGAGATTTTGATTAGAGATACCTTATCAGCAGGTAAGTATGTAATGTACGCACCGGTTGAAGCTGCAGATGGTACTCTAACTTATGTGTCTGACAGAACTTCTCTAACATCAAAGAATAAATTCTCTGTTAGAGAAATCCTTAGAGCAGTAGCCTTCTTGAAAAATCACAATGCACAACCTATTGAAGGCTCATTTATGTGTATCATTCATCCTGATGTTGAACTTGATGTTCTAACAAGCAAAGGCTTTACTGAACTTGTTAAGTACACAAACAATGTCGAAAGAGTTTATAATGGTGAAATCGGAAAAATCGGTATGGTTCGTTTTGTAGTATCATCAATGGCTAAGAAATGGGAAAAGGCCGGTGCAAGCGAAACATCCGGTAAAGCAGATGTTTATAGTTCCCTTGTGCTTGCAGACGGTGCTTATGTTGTTGCAGAATATGAAGGTGGAGGCCTTCAGACATTCCTTAAACCAGTTGGTTCTGCCGGTTCTGCTGACCCATTAAACCAGCGTGGTACAAATGGTTGGAAGTTCACTCTTGCAGTAGCTAGAGTAGTTGAAGAGTATATGATCAGAGTTGAAAGTGGTGCTAGTGCTAATCCTTATTACACAACATCAGCTTAACTAAACTAATTAAATTATCCCACTACAATTAAGTAGTGGGATATTGAAGTATTAAAGGAGAAATAAAAGATGGCAAGAACATCAGCTAAAGATAAAGAAAATGTTGTAGAAGAAGTTACAACTACATCAGTAACAACAGCAGAAAACGAAGAACTTAAAGCATTAAGATATGAAAATGCTTTACTAAAAAAACGATTAAAAGAAAAAGAAGAAACACCGGCAGTGAATGTAACTAATGATGAAGTAGCGATTGACTGTAACGGTAAGAAGTTTGCAATTAAAAATGATGGTGGTGATGAACTTAGACGGAGAGGATTATCTGAAGAAGTTGTTCAGAACGAATTAGAACTTCAGAAAGAAGTTGCTATTATTCTCCCTAAAGATCCATTCAAGGATGTGGATGTAAGACTATATGACCCATTGAAAAACATTACGATTGCGATTCAGCGTGGTGTTCCTGTACGAGTTCCGGGTTACATTGCAAAGTCTTTGGAACGTTCACAGAATGCAGATATTGTTACAGCAGAAATGATGAATAAGATGTCAAATGAATTTGCTGAACAGGAAAAAGAATATAATAATTAAATTTTAAGGGTGGTGGCTGGTTCACCACCCTTTATTTGTAGGTGATACTATGAGAATATCAGAAATTATTGATAGAGTACAACAGGAGTTTCCAGGCCAAGAAATGTTTACGGATAATTGGATAATTAATCAGTTATCAATACTTGACCAGAAAATTAAAAGAGATATTTTTGATACACACGATTGCCCTCTGAGGACAACAGAATTAGATAATTATAGCTTTGAAACTGACAGAAATACAGAACTATTAGTTAAAGCTCCGTATGATGATACATTATATACAGACTACATATTAGCAATGTGTAATCTAGAACTTAAAGAAGATGATGATTACAACATTAGAATCAATATGTATGAAAGTAAAGAAGAAAATTTGTGGAAAGCAGTAAACAGAAAATATAAGTTTATAGTTCCATATAAAGATTATAGATTGTAATAGATTTTAGGTGATGATAATATGTACCCAAAATTTAATAGAAGAAGAGAAAATACAATACCTATTTCTAACTTTCTAGGAATTAACAGAAGAAATACTACATTTTCTAAGATTAGTCATTATAGCAGTAACTATCAAATTGAATTTACTGATATGAAAAATATGACAGATGATTATTATCCTATGCTTGGTAACAGGCCTAAAAGAGAAGCAGTAAGTAGAGTTAATACATTTGACAGAAACGCTATATGTAGTAATTTGCTTGTTTGTAATGATAGCTTAATGTGGCTTGAATCAGATGGTATTATTTATCGTAATAATAGTGAATTTAGCAACTATTTTTCTACAGATGATTTTGATAAGAACATCAAAAGACAGTTAACCCTTATGGGAAACTATATTGTAGTTACTCCGGATAAGGTAAGGATCAACATTACTACAAAAGAAGTTGAACAAATTGAAAACATATTTTATTCAAAAAGTGGTTCTGGAGAAATCCAAACATCAAATAATCAAAATGATGTTCCTAGCATTCAACGATTTGTAATTAATACATCAATAGAACAATCAGAATTGGAATATGTAGGAGATACGGCAATTGATTTGACAGATGAAAGTTATCAAAAAACAAATGCTGAAGTAGATAGACTTGCAGCCTTCAATAAAATAGGAAATATAGTTGAATATTATGATTATGGGGAAAAGCCAGAAAGAAGTGATAACTGTACTGCAGGTTTATTTTTGCTTACTGATATAGAAAAAAACCAAACCGGTTATTTTAATAAACAAAAAAAGATATTCACAGAAATTTTTGCAAACTATGCAAAAATTATCAGAACAGGAATTGGTAAAGGATTTTCTATTGGAGATACGGTGGAAATAAGCGAGATTAATAATTCTTGCACTTCAAGCTACAGAGGAAAAATAGGTGATTGGGTAGATACACTTAATAGTGTTTTTACTATCTATGATGTAGCTGATGATTATATAGTTATCAATGCAGTTTTAGAGAAGTCAGTACCTTATAGTGGCCCTATTAAAGTATCAAGAACTATGCCTGATATGGACTTCATAATTGAAAGGAACAACAGACTTTGGGGTTGCTCATCAGAGAATCATGAAATATATTGTTGTGCAATAGGTGACTGTAAAAACTGGAATACATATCAAGATGCAATAGCTTCAGATAGCTGGGCTTGTACAGTAGGAACACAAGGAGATTTCACAGGTTTAACTAGAATTGGTGATTACTTATATTTCTTTAAAGAAAATTGTATACACAGAATATCTGGTGAATATCCAAGTAACTTTACGGAAACAACAATATATCAAAGTGGTGTTGAAGCTGGTAGTGAACAGTCATTAGTGGCAGTAGGTTCATCACTCTATTATAAATCTCCGGAAGGTATTACTAAGTTTACTGAAGGATATGCCAACGAACTTATAAGTAATGCTGCATTTGATAGTCAACGATATGTAAATGCCGTAGCAGGTAGGCACAAGAATAAAGTCTATATGTCATTGCAGAATGTTATTACTGGTGATTATGAAGTGTATGTCTATAATACTGACACAAACTTGATTATGAAAGAAGATGATACACAATTTATTTCTACAGTAACACTTAGAGATAATATGTACTTTGTTGATGCTTGGACAGGATACATAAATAGTATTTCAGATAATAATGTTTTTACTGATTTTGCAAGTTACATTCTTCCTGAGAGATTAGCAGAACAAAGAACATTTAATCTCCATGGCAACCAAAGATTGTTTGGTGATGTTGACGGTGATGGTGAAATAACACAAGCTGATGTTGAATTGCTAAAAAAATATACTGCACATAAAGCAGATTTGAATGAAGATGCTTTAACTTCATCAGATGTTACATCTGATGGAAAAGTTAATATTAAAGATGCAACTGCATTAACAAATTACGTACACGATATGAAATTAGTGTATGAAGACGATATTAGCTGGAGTTTTACAACCGGTAATCTTTTTGAAAGTAATTTATCAAACGAAAAAATCAAAAAATTACAAATTAGAGCTGAGATAACAGGTGATGCAGAATTACTAATTCTAACTAATAATAATTCACATTATCAAAAAATCAAGGAATTTAAAGGTCTTAAAAATCAAAATGTATATGTACCTATCTTTGTGCAAAGATGTGATTATCTGAAAATTAAAATGCAAGGAACAGGCACTATTATACTTAAGTATATTGATATTACATATCTTGGAGGTAGCAGTAAATGAGAAGATTATCAAAAATTAAGACAGATACAAAGAATATTGCCGATGTAATCACTCAGTATAACAAGGCAGTAGATATTATTAACAACAGCCTGTCTAGCATTGGAACTGAAAATTTAAATCAAGAATTGCTATCAACACTTAAAGATATTCAGAATGATATTAAAGCTATCAAGAAAAAGCTAGGAGTGAAATAAATGAAATCAAGTGTAAAAACACAAACGGCATATAAGAACTTGAATAAGGCTACTAAGAAATATCAGTCAACTGCTAACAATGCACCTACCTACAATGAAAGTGGAAAGACCAAGTCTGCATATAACCAATGGACAAGTTACGAGAAGAATAATAAGCCTGGTGAATATGCTGGAACATGGGCTGATGTTCTTAATCGAAAAGTCACCAATTATATTAATCAAGATCCATACTCATATAAGAGTCAAAATGATGCAAGTTATCAAGCTGCTAAGGACCAGTACACTAAGACCGGTCAACAAGCCATGAAGGACACCATGGCACAAGCCTCAGCTCTTACAGGTGGTTATGGAAATACATATTCTCAATCTGTTGGCCAACAACAGTATAATGCTCAAATGGATAATCTATCTCAAAAAGCTATTGAGTACGAACAACAGGCATATAACAGATATGTAAGTGATAGAGAACAACAGTTAAATACTATTAATGCACTACAGAATTTGGATAATACTGAGTACAGCAGAAATAGAGATGCTATTAATGATTACAATACTTTTTTGAATTATCTGCAGAACAAATACACAACACTAAAAAGTGTTGATGATGATACATTCAATCGTGAGTACAATATCTGGCAGCAACAACTTGGTGCACAGGGTACATTGTTATCAACTGCACAAAACAATTATCAGTACGAAAATACAAATGATATTAATAATTATCAATTTGGTGTTAATACTGATTTACAAAAGCAACAACTAGCAGAAACAAAGAGAAAGAACACTGCTGATATTAAGCTAGGTCAACAGCAACTAGCAGAAACTAAAGCTAGCAGAATAGCTACTAACAATTATAACAACAGATTACTGAACACCAAAACTACAACAACAAAAACAAGTGGTAGTTCTAGTTCATCTGATAAAGTAACTACAAATGCTATTAATAAAATAGTTAAAAATGGTGCTCAAATGTACAAGGACGGTACAACAGCACGATTAGCTAATTATCTAAACAATCTGCCTGAACAGTATGACGATTATATGGAAAGTATTATAGCACAAATAGGATTGCCTAAAAATTGGTTAGATGATTTTAGAAATGGGAAAATATCAGCAGAACGAAAGTAAAAAAGGAGTACAATATGTCAACTTACTTAGAACGAATGGATAAGAAGAAAAAAGAGGAAGAGCAATCTTCCTCTTATTCTACATATCTTGAGAGAAAAGAAGCTAAGAATATTCTTAATGGTACGGATACTTTTCTCCAAGACTACAGCACATTGGTTAATAATCATAATCAAACTTTGAAGGACACAAATAATTTCCTAAAAAGTAATGAATTAACTAATGACAATTTACACTCAAACATTATCAATGATAGTGATAACTATAACAATTTAAAAGATAAGTTATCAAAATTTAGAAACGAATTTGTCTCACGATATGGTGAGAAATCTGTATCTAAAATGGAAGATAGATTATCTAGTTTAGGACAGTCTATTAAATCCAACAGTAAAGCTATTGAAAATATTATGAATGGAAAGAACGTTACTAAGCAAGAGGAAGAAAAACAGTCTGATGCTTTATTTCCTGGTCAAAAAACACAAAGCAACAAGGTTTCATCTCTTGAGGTTAATGAAGCAAAGCAACTTACTGGTAAGCCAACAGATATATTGTTTAATAATCCTTCTACAGCAGAACAAGATGAAGCATTGGTTATGAATACTAGAGGTTATGCTAATAAGTATGCCAATATGTCATATGCTCAAATTAAAGATACAGTTGCTAAAAATTCGGATTCAATGTCAAACGAGGAAAAGAATTTCGTAACAAAGTTTACAACTAATAAGTTAAGTAAAGAAGGTACTGCAGAAGATGCTAAAAATGAGTATGAACAACTAATTAAGAATGGTGCTGATGAAAATAGTCCAGAAGTGTCTCATCTTAAAGAAATGTATCAAAATAAATATGATAGCGAAGTTTACAATAAATTATCAAACTTATCTGATGATGATGTAATTAAGGCTTTAGATAATGATATTACTGTAGGTTATGGTGCAGATACAAAAACACAGAATTGGGTAACAAAAGACCATTTAAAATATGATGATGTTAAGTCATATATAACTAACTATGGTTCTTTATCACTGCTTAAAAAGTATAGAGATTATCTTAAGGAGAATGGCGAGTACACAGAAAGAAACGAATTAGCACATTCTCTACTTGGAAATACTGATGCATTTGACAGTACAAAGAATAAAAATGAAGATGAAATTAATCAGCTTGATGATGTTATTAAGATAAGAGAACAAGAAAACTATATTGATGACACATATAAAGAACTTTCTAAAAGTCACGATTTTGGAAAGTATGGTTTTGTTGCGAAAGGTAAAGACTTAAAAAACATAACAAGCAAAGATAAATATGATATTGTTGTTGATTACTTAAATAATAAGTTTGGTGGTTCTTCTGATGAAGCAAAAGGTTTTAAAGATAACACTAATACTTATAGCAATTATGTTACAGCACAAGAAGACAGACAAAAAACACAAGAGTTTGCTAAAGAACATCCGGTGTTAGGTACACTGCAGTCAATAGTAACTAACTTAGGAAATTCTTTATCTTTGCTTCCTTTGGCTGATACAGTTGACAGTGTTGTTGGTATTGATATAGATACAAATGATAAGTTACATACTATATCAAGATTAACAAATGACTTGCGTGAAGGTGCTAAAAGTAATTTAGGAGAAACAGGTCAATTTATTTATGACACAGGTATGTCTGCATTGGATAGTGCATCATATGTTACAATGGGTAATGCTTTAGGTGTAGCAGGTGAAGCTGCAGGTATTGCTAACGCTACAAACTATGTGCCTGAAATAGTTAATGGTCTTATGGGTAACATTGTGGCACAACAAGCCATTATAGAAGGCAAGGAGAAAGGATATAGTGATACTAAAGCAGTATCTATGGGTATCATTCAAGCAGCAATAGAAGCTATTACAGAACAATACAGTTTAGATACAATCATCAAACACCCAAATCTTCTAAAAGGTGCATTGGTAGAAGGTTCTGAAGAAGTTGCATCAAACTGGCTTAACAATGTTGTTGATGCCGTTGCAAACGGTGACAAGAACAGATATAGACAAGCAATAGAAGAATATAGACAAGAAAATCCTAACGCATCTAATGGTGAAGCATTGGCAAGTGCCATTTGTGATAGCTTTAAGGATGATGGTTTGTCATTTATTGCAGGTGGTTTGTCTGGTGCAGCTATGTCCGGAACACAGATGGGTGTTAATAAGCTAAAACAACATTCTGCAGTAAATCAGTTCAAGAACTCACAGATTGAAGTATTAGATAATATTATCAATGATGAAAAATTTAGTGATACAGAACTTCAACATCAAGCGTCTGTTTTGAAAAATAAGGTAAACAGCAATGAAGAAATAACCCGTACTGACGAGTTAAAGCTACAGAACGCACAAATGCGTACTGAACTTAAAAATATAGTACCAAAAGAAGTAATTAACAATACAGCAGCAAAAACAGATATTGAAGTTGCAACTGAAAATGGAACAGAAAAGGTTAAGGCATCTTTTGGAACAAAACATCCAAATGGTATTTTAGCTACTGTTGATGGTACCAATGCTAAAGCAGTTACTAACATTGTTTCATCTAATAGTGGAAAAATGACACTACAAACAGATACTGGTGATACTGTACAACTTGAAGATGTACAGTTTAATAGTCCATCACAGAAAGCTATCTTTGAACAAGCGTCAAAGTACGATACTAATGGTGCAAAACAATATGTTATTGCAGTTGACAACTTCAAAGGAAAATCCAAAATCTTTAACAAAGCTTTTAACAAAGCTTTTGATGCATTATATAAGCTAGGTAACTCAGGGTATGATTATGAGGGTGATATTGCTGACCTAAAAAATTATCCTACACAGAATGAAATGGAAGATAAATCAAAAGAAGCACCACATGTGATTTATGATAAAGCTATTGAACCTTCAAATACCAAAGAAGATTTACCACTTTTTCAGAAAAAACTAATTAATAATGCTATGGAAGCAAGAAAAGTTTTAGGTGTTAAGTCAATGAATGTTGTTAATGCTGGCTGGAATGACTATGCTAATGCACTAATAGAAAATCAAAGGCTAACTGATTTAACAAATGAAACATCAGAGCATTTTAAGACTATGTATGATGTTGCTAAGGAAGAAGCGAAAAACTATATCTATAAAGATGGAATTCTCACTTCTGCTGATATTGACAAACCATCAGAGCAACAAAGTAATGTGTCAGAAACACAGAATAGTGTTCAAGAGCAACAGACTGAAGAACCACAGGAGAAAGAGCCAATTAAAATACCTAAGAATGAAAGTAATAAGCTATATAACGAGCTAGTCAACAAATTTAAAGGTAGAGAAGATGAATTTACTGATTTATGGGGTAAAGCTTATTATGCCGGTGCTAGAGGTGTGTCATATAATAGTGTTGCAAAAAACATCAACTATTTGGATGTTATTCGTCAAATAGGTAGCAAAGATGTTCAACGCATTATGGAAGCCGGTAGAAGAGATAGTGTAGCAGAAGTAAAGGCTTTAATGCAAAATTCAAAACCACAAAAGAAAACCGGTGGTAAAGTTGTAGTAGCTGAATCAGCAAAGAAAAAAGTTAAAAATACAGCAGTATTTGAACATATAGCTAATAATATTGGAACTGACATTTATGTAGAAGATATTAAGGATAAGCGTATCAATGGCTACATTGATAAAGACGGAATTCATCTAAACGCTAATCATGGCCAAGAAGGTATGTTGTTTGCAATATGCCATGAAGCTATCCACAAACTTAAATTAGCTAATATCAAGGGTTACACAGAATTAAAGAACTTTGTTATGGATGTTCTTACTGATAGTGGAATGAATATTGATAGCAGAACAATGAATGTTATCAATAACTATCTGGAAACAAATAGTTTGAATAGGGATAACTTAACAGAAGAAGCCGAGGAAGAAATCGTAGCTAATGCTTTTGGTTCTATCATCAGCAACGAAAAAGCTATGAAAAAAGCTTATTCTCTACCATCATCAAAAAAGAAAAATCTTGTATCTGCAATTAAGTCAATCATCAGTAAGCTAAAAGAATTTTTGAATAAGTTGTCAAACCAAATGCCAGAAGTAAAAGCATTAAAGGACAACATTAATGCTCAAATCAAAATGGCTGAAATCTTTGCAAAGAATGTTGAACAGTCAAATTCTAATACTGATAGTAAGAATAAAAAATATCTATATCTAGGTACAGAATCTAAAACTGCTAATATTTCAAAGCTTAACAAAGCAAAAGAAATGGAAGAAGATGGTGCATCATCTGAAAGCATTAGAAAGACCACCGGTTGGTTTAAAAGTTATGACGGTAAGTGGAGATATGAAATTAGTGATAAAGATATTCAGTATTCAAGAGATGGTAAGTTTACTAATGACCCACAGTTAAAGAGAAAAAATGAACTCTTTAATAAGTTTCTTATGGGTACTATTACATCAGAAGAGATGAATGAATATAGTAACCTGAATAGTAACAGAGCAGTAAAGCCGGTATTTCTATCAGATTTTGTAAAGCATGATAAATTGTTCAAGTCTTATCCTCAGCTAAAAGATGTAACACTTTCTATTGATAGTGATATGTCTAGCAAAGAAAAGGGCTTTTACGATAAAGGAATAAAAGAAATACATATCAATAGTAAATTAACCGGTGATGAAGCAGTTAAAACAATTCTTCACGAAGTACAGCATGCAATTCAACACATAGAGAAGTTTGCTACCGGTGCAAATGGTAGTAATGAAAACTATAATAGAGTTGCCGGTGAAATTGAAGCTAGAGATAGTGCTCATAGAAGTAACTTTACTGAAGAACAAAGGAAAAACATCCGTCCTGATATTGACAGAACAGATGTTGCATTTTCTAATGATGATATTAGTCTTGCAAAAAGAAGAAATAAGAAAGGCTTTAAGAAAGCTCTTAATGAATATGAATGGCATATTTTTAATTCTTCTATGGTTGATTCACAGGCTAGAGGTTTTAGAGTAGATGATAATGGTATCTTAATACCAGACCAAAATTATGCTCATAATTACAAGTTAGTGTTTTATGATAATTTTGAAGATGGTCCACAAATTCAAGAGGTTTACAAACTTGAAAATTATGATTATAATATGCATGGTGATAATCTTAATATATCTAAATATTTAATAGATATTTATTATGGAAAGAGTGGTATAAATAATGAACTTAGACGAAAAATACTTTACAATTATCTACAAGTTTCAGGAACGATACTCAGAAGATTTAATGTACGAACTGGTAGATGGAATCTTGTCAACAGTGGAGAGAATAGACGAAGTATTAGAACTAGTGAATCAGAATTTGAGCGAAGAAAAAATGATGAAAGCACTAAAGGAAATAAGGAAAAGGGATCAGATTCCTTACGAGGATTAAACGATACCCAACTAGGTGCAAACTTACCCGGTAAGAAGTTTTCTATCTTTGAAGATGGCACAGATAAGAACTTAGTTGCTATGCACAACCTTAGTGCAGATAATCTTGAAACTGCACTAAACCGTGGTGGTTTCCCTATGCCAAGTATAGCAGTTACAAAGGATAACATCTCCCATAATGACTTTGGTGAAGTTAGTGTCCTGTTTGACAAAGACACCATTGACCCCGAAATTAATAACAACCATGTTTATGGCAGTGATGTATATTCGCCAACACATCCCGGTCTTGAATACAAAGTCAACGAAAATAAGAGCAAAGAGGTATATGATTATTTCAAGGATGAATTAAAAAACAAGGATATGGCTTTTAAAGTTAATCCGGTAAACTTTAGTTCAGCTAATTTAAGTAACAAGATTAATTCACTAAAAGGTGAAGATAACTTTATTGATTCTCTTAAGAGTAATTATGAAATGAAAAACTTCTATCTCTCTCTTAATAATAACGAAGTTAAAAAGGTTAAAGATTTAGTTAATGAAGAAGTTGAAGAAGTTGATGAATTAACTGCTGATTTTTATAATTATCTCTACAATAATATGAATGAAGAGATGAAAGAAATTAAAGACTTAAGTAATCGTGAGTGGTTTAATAGGTATAAAGAACAATTTAATTCTGTTACCCAATCATATATAGACAAGTGGAAAGGTTCTTCTCTTGCATCTATTAAAGAATTTATTGCTAATGAAGCACGAAAGAACGGAATAAAAATTGCTGCTACTGTTAAGAAAGTTTTAAACTATAAAAATAATAACGGTAAGATTGTCAATACAACAACAGTAAAAGATTATGACGGTGCTAAGAAAGAAATTGATAAGAGAATTAATCAGAAAGATTATGAACAGTGGCTTAAAGATACCTTTAATGGAATTGTTGAAAAGACAGGTATAAGAAAGCCAAATGTTGATGCTTATACTTCTAGAGGTGATAGAAAAAGTTTTGAACAACTGCACTATGCTGATACATTAGACAATATTGTTAAGGCAATGAAAGATGTTCAAAATGGCGAAAGTTTCTTTGGTGGTAATCAGTTATGGGCCATTGGTTCAAAAGAGTACAGCAGTATTAAAGACATTAAAGGTGATACATCTAGACTACAGATGTTAAGTGATGAAGAACATAGTGAAATCAAAAGTGAATTAGGTGTAAGATTTCAAAATATTGCTAAAGAACTTGTCAATAACAATGATTTAATGAGTTTAGATTCAGCTTACAACAATATAGCTGATGCAGTCAGACATTCAAAGAATGAAAATCAAATGCTGAAGTACCTTAAAGAATATTATCCTACTACTGCAACATCAGAGATAGTCAATGAAATAGTTAATCTACTTGATGATGTAAGTAATATGCCAACAGGTTACTTTGAAGCAAAGCCACAGAGAGTTATTTCTCCTGGTGAAATCAAAGCAGTTGTTATTCCGGCCGGAACATCAGCTAACGTAATTGAATTATTAAAGAAAAATAATATTCCTTATTATGAATACTCTTCTGATGAAAACAGAACTGTTGCAACTCAACAAGCTATTAATGATACTAAAATTCGTTTTTCTAAGTTTTCTGATAAAATCAAAAAAGAAGAAACACGAAGTGAAAAAGCATTAAAGATGACGAATGAAACCTTGTCAGAACTTCTAAATATGACAGAAGAAAAAGGTTTTGTTGATGATGATAAAGTCTATCAAGAAGTTGCAAAGAAAATTTTGAAAAAATATAACTGTAATTTTTCTTCAAAAACTTTTGCTGAGAATGTAAAAACAGTTATGAATTATGCAAATAATCAAAAGGTACTTGATAATAATGACTATATTAATCAGCTTACATATGTTGCTAATGAAGCATTAGACAAGCATAAAAGCATCAAAGATAATTTTGCTGAAGAAAGAAAAGTTGTTAATGACTATTTCAGCAAAAAGAACTTATTGTTATCAAATAAGCAGAAAGAAATTCTTGACTTTGGCATAGGTGCAAATACATTCATCAATAAAATGTATGGTATGGCCAATATAGTGACTGACAGTAACTTGTTGTCTTCAGATAATACTATGTACTTAAAAGAAGTATATGAGAGTTTGCAAAATGAATTAGGAATTGATTTTCTTCCTATGGCTACTGAAGAAGAAATGCCGGAAAGATTGTTGCAACTTAAAGAACTTTTAAAGCCACAGATTAATATTGACGGTATGAATAGATATGATGTATCTATGAATATGGTTCAAGATCTTGTTACTGAAATAGCAAAGAGTAAATACTCTAATAAAAATACTGAGATAACAAAGAAGATTAATCAGCTGGTTTCTCAACAGAAACAATGGAACAACGAACTGAAAAAAGAGTATAATCAAAAGCTTAGAGAAGAAAAGAAAAAGTATGAAAACAATCTTAAAAAATATCAATCTGAAATTGGTGAGTACAAGCAAAGGACAACCTACGAAAAGCATAAAGAAATTGTTGCATTAAAAGCAACACAGAGAGATACTCTTGAATGGTACAAAAATAGAAGAATGCAGACAGTCTATAAGGACAAGATACGCAGAATGTGTAGTAGATTGGGCAAAATGATTAATACGGAAATAAGAAAAGAAGGTATTCCTTTACCTACTAAGCTTATTAGAACTATGTCTAGTCTAGCTGATATTATTGATCCTGGTACTACACGAAACGGTAATACAGTTAGTGGATATGCAACTTTCATGAAGTTAAAGTCTATCTATGATGGATTAAAAGAAGCTGATAATGAAGCTAACCAAGGTTCTGCTGAGGGTATTTATGCACTGCACTATCAAAAAGCTATTTCAAATTTAATTGAAGAATTAGCTGTACAAATTGACGAAACACCTCTTAACAAGCTAAATGGCTATCAGCTTAAAAAAGTTTATGATACTTTGCATATGGTTGAAAATAACTTTAGAGATGCTAAAAAAGTTATAGTTAAAGGTAAAACAATTGAATATAGCAAACTAGGCATACAAACCATATATGATTTAAGAGATGTTAGAGGTAATCTAAGGGAAAACTCTGATAAGAATAAATTTGGTGTACCAAAACTTAATAGATATGCAAACTATCAATTAGATTTTCTTCGTTTTATTAAAAGACTTGTTGGATATAATGAAGAATCACCACTATACCAACAGGCTATGGAATTTGATAAAGCAGATAGTAAAGAAGCAAAAATTAGAATGGAAAGCAAACAAACTTTTGAAGATGTTTTTGCAAAAATGGAAGCAACAAAAGCAGAAGGTTATAAGCACAAATCTGTACTAGATGTATTTGACGGTAAGGATGCTAAAATGCTTGACTTTGGACTAAAAGATAGATTTACCGGTGAGCCGGTGAAAATATCTGCAGCTATGGCAGTAAGTATCTATCAAATGAGTATGAATGAAGATAACAAAAGACACTTTGTTCTTGGTCAAAGAAATGTTGATGTTCCTGGTGGATTAAATATTCCAAATAATGCTCTGTGGCAAAAAGGAAAGAAAACAGAAGCAAGAAGTCAGCATCATACAGTAGTTATGAGCGAAGAAATTTTAGATAAAATTTCTAAATATGTAATTAATAATGAATTGTTATTAGAATTATCTAATGCCACAGATAAATTTTTTAACGAAGTTTCAAGAAAATATATAGATGAAACTGCTAAAAGATTATATGGCTATCCTATCAGCATTGAAAGTCATTACTTTCCTATTAACACTAATAAGAATTATATTAAGACGGAATTTGAAACTGTTGTTCTCAATGCTAGTCTTGAAAACAAAGGCTTTACTAAACATAGAACTAATGGTCATAATCCAATTTGGCTTGATGATGTTACAGAAGTTATTAATAATCATATGAATGGTTTAGCAAAATATGCTGCATATACACCAATCATAAGAGATTTTAAGAAAGTATATAACTATACTGCACCGGATTACCAAACAAGTGTTAAGGATGAAATCGAAAAAAGATGGGGTGCTTCTGCAACTCAGTACATAAAGAATTTTATGGAAGATTTACAGAAACCTTATACCTCTAATCCGGGCTTTTCAAAGTGGAGAGGTAGATTTGCTCAATCTGTATTGGCTATGAATCTATCAGTAACAATGAAGCAAGCTGCATCTTATCCAACTGCAGCAGCAATTATTGGATATAAGCCATTAGCAAAAGCACTAGCATACGGCGAAAATGCAGAAGGTGAGAAGAAAGTTTTATTCTATAGGGCCAATAGAGCAGAAATAAATTCTATGACCGGTGTATTCTTTGACCGTTACCAAGGTGATAATACAGCAGAAATGAGAGAATTTATTAATTCTGATGGCTGGGCTAAGAAAGTTCCTTACTTAATGAACTGGATACAAAAAGCTGATGTAGCTACTACAGGTCGCTTATGGCAGGCTTGTAAGTATTATGTTGAAGATGAACTAAAAATTGAAAAGTACAAAAATGGTACAAATGAATATACTGATGAATACAAAAAAGCGTTAGTTGAAACCTACGAAAAGGTTATCAAGAATACTCAGCCTATGTATTCAACAGTTCATAGACCTGCTGTTCTCCGTTCTCATAACGAACTAATGAGAACATTAACTATGTTTATGACACAGAGATTGCAGAACTTTGGTATTATGGTAGAAGCTACCGGTAACTACAGAGCAAAGGCTAAAGAATTTAAGTTTAATCCAACTGATGCAAACAAGAAAGCATTAGCTAAAGCTAAGAAACAGTTTGTCAGAGCTATCAGTTCACAGATTGTTGCAGGTATGACATTATCAGCAATGACATTACTTGCAAAGACACTAATACATGGATTGGATAGATACAAGGATGATGAAGGAGAATTAACTTGGTTAAGTATTCTTTCAACATTTAGTTCAGACTTTATGGAAACAATGAGTGGTTGTGTTCTGTGGGGTAGTGAAGCATATGAGGTAATATCTAATTTTATTAAAGTTATTAATGGTGGAACTGTATATAACTCTGATATAGTTGATTTAGGTGCTTTTAATACTATTAATGATATTCAAGATGCTGGTATTGGTATGCTTAGGACTTGCTTTGCAGATGAATTTGACGAAAGCAAATTCAATAAGTATTCATATAAAATTGCTTCAGGTGTTGCAAAGGCTTTTGGAATACCACTTGATAATGCGAAAAATATCATAATGGGTGGTGTTAATCTTGTTAAGGATTGTGTAGATAATGGTTCACCTTTAGCATTCAAAGCAGGTAGTAATATTTCATTATCAACTAGTGATTATGCTGAACATTTGTATGAATATCTTGTCAATAATGATAAAGAGGGTTATACAAAGCTATACAATAAAGCAATGGCAGATGGCATTGATGGTAAAGATATTCAAACTGCTATTAAAGAGCAGTTAATTGGAAATGAGTTCGTTCAAAAGGCAGCAGTAGCACTTGATGATAATGATATAGATGCATATAATTCAAGCTATGAAGTACTACTTAAGCAAGGTTTTCAAACTGATACGATTAAGAGAGCAGTTGACAGTTATATCAATAAATATCTTCACCCAGAAGAGGAAGAAAAAACGGATAACAAAACTAACTATACAGAGAAAGAACTTTTTGATAATCAAGAAGGTCAATCTGTGCAGTATGGTTTTGATGACCTATGGAGAGCAAAAGAAAATGATAGTAGTTCATATCAAACTATCTATGATTCATTAATAAAACAAGGCAAAAAGCCTAGTGCTATTAAGTCAGCTATGAAAGCAAGAGAAAAGAAAAAGAAAGAAAAAGAAGAACAGAATAATTAATATGCAGAAGAGGTTAGCATTTAGCTAACCTCTTCTTGTGTTTTGTTAGAATATCAAAAATTATATAATATTTATTAAAGGATGTGATGAAGTGTGAATACTATCCCATTTAAAATAAATAAAAATATTATTCAAAAAATTGGTGGTTATTCCATAGCAAGTTCAGAAAATAACTATACAAAGTTTGATTTTCAATTCTCTGATGATTGGAACAAGATTGGAATACAAGTATCAGCTACTATGTTTTTTGATTCAGATAAAATACCGGATCCGGTTCTTCTTACTATGAGGAACGATAACACAGGTTATTGCTATTTGCCATCAACACTCAAAGACGAGCATGGAACACTCAAACTTGGACTAACTGGTGTTTATGCTGATGATAAAAATGAAAGGATAGTAATTAACACATTATTAACATCAATGCCGATTGGCCAAGGTGCATTGATGGCCAAGTACCCAGCTAATGATATATACAAAGATATGTTAGCTAGAATAGCTTCATTTGATAAATCAAAGCAAGACAGATTAATTTGTAAGAATGGTATTACTATTGATAAGGATAGTAACATTTCTGTTGATGATGATTATGTAATTACAACCGGTAATATCCCCAAATATGTTGATCCAATAAAAAAAGAAATTGAACAACTAGAGAAAAATAAATTAAATGGTATGACTATTAGATGTACTGATTTATCTGAATTGTTAAATTATGAACCTGGTATTTATCTAGCCCTTTTAAATTGTGCCGGATTTTATGAATCATCACAGTTAGAAGAATGTGAAGTACTTATTGATGAATACGGAATTACTATCTATATAGTACAAGCAGGATTATTTTATTTCATTACAAAAGAGCAAATTTCCAATGGTAAAATGCCTGAGAAACTTAATCTAAACATAAATGAAATTGATGCATGCTTAGCAAAAAAAGCAGACAAAATAGATGTAGATAATTCGATTGATGAAATAAAAGCCGATTTAGATACTAAAGAAAATGCTTCTAACAAGAAAAATGCTATTGACGGAAGTTCTGCTTTTTATCCTAGCAACATAGCTGTTAAGAACTATGTTGCTAAAGAGCTAATTGAACCTAAATCGGAAATTGCTCAATTGAAACTTAGTAAGGCTGATTTAGTGCAAAGTCATAATATGTTTGATTGGGACAAACTATTAACAACAAAAAGTAATATCTTTACTGTTAGCAAAATAGAAGATGAAGGTTATCACATTACAGGAAGAACAGCCAATAGATACAGTCAAATATTATCTAATCAGGAGTTATCGCTAGAAGATGGCGATTATTATCTCTGTGATAATGTGACCAATAATGCAACTGTTTCTGTGTGTTGTCAGTTGATTTTAATAGACACAGATGGATACCGTACGTATTACAACAATACGAAGGTAACAATAGATAAATCTAAATATACAAGCATATTTTTGTCTGTGCAAACAGATGCATCAGTTGGTGAAGTTGATTCTGTCATTTATCCAATACTATGCAAATATGAAAATATTAACATTCCCTATCTACCTAATAAGGTAGCAGATGGCGTTCCTTTAATTGCTAGACACATTGCTGATACAAAAAATTATACAGACCACAACCTTGATACAAAGGAAAATATATCTAACAAAATTGATACAATCAACTTTCCCAGCACAACCTACTATCCATCTACCAAAGCAGTATTTGACTATGTGAACAGTAAGTTAGAAACACCACTATCAGACATTGAAAGTTTGAAATCTGATAAGCTAGATAAAACTGATTTTAATAGTTATAAAACTAGTAATGATAATGCAGTTAATAGCAAAGTGGATACTACTGATTTTAACACTTATAAAACTGCAACAGATAAAGCAATTGAAGACAACACAAAATCTATCAAAGCTAATACTACTGCTATTGATAAGTGTGTTACAGATATTGCAAATAACTCAGTTTTAATCAATCAAAATTCAATTAAAGCCAAAACAGATAAGTCAACTAGCATTGTACTTAATGATAGTAGTGATTGTAACATTGTTGGGTTAACTTTGTACGGTAAATCAACTCAGAGTGCAATACCTACACCAACAAATCCTGTTGCTATTAAGAATATTAACAATCCTAAAATTACTGTTACAAATGATAGTGATAGTCAAAGTATTAA
>ERZ836441.725-NODE-725-length-36632-cov-3.950980_pt1 | contig 36632 bp, 28 predicted proteins | sample MGYA00519686_ERZ836441 | MGnify/ENA primary metagenome ERZ836441 (study PRJEB31850, sample SAMEA3708800) | human gut metagenome | biome: human gut; feature: human-associated habitat; material: faeces | place: China | collected 2014 ... | reverse complement strand
TCGTCGCCGAGGCCCCGGGGCAGGAACTCCTCAAAGATCCCAAGGTCAAGGAAGCCTATCTCGGTGGCTGATCCCCGTTCTCCATTCCACAAAAAAGGCGGCTTCAAGCCGCCTTTTTCTGTGCAACCATTTTGGCGCTATGCAGATTCCCCAAGGGGTAAGAGCCCCTGCTCCTGCATGAGAGCGTCCAGATAGCCCATGCCGAGGCACACGATGGCGGCTCCGTCCAAGGCCAGATCCCGCTTGCGGATATCCGCTTCAAGGATGTAGTGCCCGCAATTCTTACAGGAAACGGCGCGTTCGTCCGGAGTGCTTTCGGCAAAATGCAGGCGTAGATTGTCCGGCTTGTCGCACCCGCAGGAGGGGCACGCCGTACGCTGGAAACGCCAGTGCCGCCCACAGTCGGTACAGAACAAGCTCCGGTGGCCTTCCTTCTCATGGACGACGCTGAGTTCCGGTTTTCCTCCACAGTATGGGCAGGTCTTCCGGGCCGGATCGAAGGGCGCTTCGGGCAGGCTGTTCGCTGTGCGGGCCATAAGGATTTTCACCGTTTGCGCGATCACCATATCCAGCACATCCGGCGACAGGCCGTTTTTCTCCGCGAACAGGGCCAGCGGCTCCGGGTCATGCGCGAGGCTGGCCTTACACAGGCGGCGGACGCTTCCGGGCTTGAGCGCATCGCGCACCGCCTCCACCTGTTCCCGCGCGCCGGGGAAGCCCTCGGCAACGGCTTCGAGCACAGCCGACGCAATGGCTCCGGATTTTTCCGAACATACGGGCAGTTCTTCAAAACGGAACATAGGAAAGCCGTCCAGCGGCTTGGTTTTCCGCGACAGCGCGTAGGCATCAAGCAGCTTGCTGCGCGCCAGCGCCAGCGGCGTGAACGCCCGGATCACGGCGGCGTGCTCGGGGTGGGATGCGGCCAGTTCGATCAGCAGACGGCGCAGGGCGGTATCATCGTACATCGGAAATCCTTTAGATTAGAGCAAGTGATTTTTGAGCGGATGTGCGGGGGAAAGGAGAAGCCTCTTCCAGAATACGGGAATACCCGCGAACTTCTCCCCTCCCCCACGCCCCCGCCGTCCATGTTCCCATGTCTTTATACATGGCTGTCCGGCATCCATGCGGAAACGTCCCATCAATGCAAAACCATCAAAAAATCCGTCCAATTCATCCATCCCGCTACGGGAACAGACTTCAAGTGCAACATAAAAATCCGAGGGGGCGGGGGGAATCATTCCCCCCGGCGGAGCCTGAGGCAGAGCCTCAGCGGGTGCGGGCAGAGCCCGCATCATCTCCCTCCCCTCGCTTACTGTCCGCTATGCGCCGACGTGCTCGGCGTACTTGTCCGGATCGTCCGTGATGACATAGATCACGCGCACATCATCAGGATCGACGGCATGGGCCTTGGGGAACTCCTTCTTCAGCTCCTCCACGCGCTTGTGCGCGAGTTCGAGCATGGCGGCGCGTTCCCCGAAGCGCATGGCTCCGGTGGGACAGGACTGCACGCACGCAGGAATGCCGCCCGCGCTGATCCTGTCGATGCACATGGTACACTTCACGATGGCCCCGGTCTTTTCGTTCTTGCGGGGGATGCGGTACGGACAGGCGTCGAGAAGCACGTCGAAATCGTTCTCGGCGGTCTTTTCCGTATACACCACCGCGCCGGTGGCCTCGTCGTGAATCATGGTCCCCTCATCGGCGGCGAGCACGCACGGCGGGTTCACGCAGTGGCGGCACATGTCGGTGAAGAAGTTCCAGTAAGGTTTGCCGTTTTCATGCCGCCCTTCGCGGAACCGGACGATCTTGTAGGTATCGCCGTTCATATCGGGCGGGTTCTGGTAGGAACCGGTCTGCACGGTATCGGTGGCGGGCAGCTCGTTCCACTGCTTGCAGGCCACCTGACAGCCGCGGCACCCGGTGCAGCGGGATACGTCAACGAGAATAGTCTTTCCGTCGGACATGGCCTTCCCTCCTAAGCCTTGATTTTGTCGATGTTGACCATGAACGCCTTGTATTCGGGCGTCATGCTGTTCGCGTCACCGACCATGGGACTGAGCAGGTTTGCCGTGTCGCCGCATTCCTTGGGCTGCAGCCAGCCGTAGTTGAAGGTCATGCCCACCTGATGCACGGTTTTGCCTCCGCACTTGAAGGGCGTGAGGCGCACCGTGACCATCGCCACGGCGTCGACCGTGCCGCGCGCCGAGGAGATGCGGACCTTTTCCCCGTTGGCAATGCCCTTTTCCTTCGCCAGCTCCTCGCTGATCTCCACATACGCCTGCGGCTGCGCTTCGACGAGCCACGGCTGCCAGCGGGTGAACGCGCCCGTGCACCAGTGTTCGGTGCAGGAGTACGTGGTCATCACCAGCGGGAAGTCGGGCGATGCGTTGGCGATCGGGTTCATGTCCTTGCCGAAGCTATGGAGGGCCGGGTTGACCCGCTGGGCGGACATGATGTTCTTCTTGAAGGGGCTTTCCATCGGCTCGTAATGTTCCGGGAACGGGCCTTCGGCCAGTCCGAGGCCCTCCGGCTGCATGATGAACGGCAGCTTGCCGCCCTGCATGGCCAGCGGCGGGGCCGGACCGTCCGGCACGTCGCCGATCCATTGCCCGTCCTTCCACTGCACCAGCGCCTTTTTCGGATTCCACGGCTTGCCCTGCGGGTCCACGGAAGCGCGGTTGTAGATGACGCGGCGGTTGACCGGCCACGAGTAGGACCATTCGGGATAGAGGCCGAGCCCGGTGGGGTCGACCTTCTTGCGCCGCTTCATGAGGTTTTCGCCAGCGCGGGTGAAGCTGCCGGAACAGATCCAGTTGCCGCACGAGGTCGAGCCGTCGGCCTGCAACAGCGGGAAGCCGGGCACGCATTCGCCCTTCTTGTATTCCACGCCGTTGATGGTCACGTCCTTGAGGAAGTAGCCGTTGATGTACTTCGCCACCCGCTCGGGATCGTATCGGCCCTTGCCGTCCACGAAGTCGGTGTTCGCCGCCAGAATCGGCTCGGGGAACGTGCCGCCGTCCTTGGCGTACAGCTCCTTGAGCTTGCTCATGACGCGCCAGAACACGTCGCCCGTGGAGATGGCGTCGCCGGGGCCTTCGGCGGCGGCATACTTCCACTGCATCCAGCGCCCGGAGTTGGCCTGGCTGCCTTCCTTTTCCACGGAGGCGGTCACGGGAAGCAGGAAGCATTCGGTCTTCACCTTCTTGGGATCGAGGCCGGGGCCCTTCCAGAAGGACGCCGTCTCGTTGTCGAAGATGTTGACGTGGACCATCCAGTCAAGGTTCTGCAACGCCTTCCGGACCTTATTGGAATTCGGGAGGCTGCACGCGGGGTTCTGGCCCACACAGGTGAGGCCCTTGATCTTGCCCGCATACATGGCGTCGATCATGCTCATGACCGAGGCGTCCTGCCCGTCGTCGAGCTTCGGCAGATAGTCGTAACCAAAGCCGTTTTCAGGCGTCCCGCCTTCGGGATAGAAGGCCCGCATCAGGCTGGTGGCGTACTTGCCGGTATTGCTCATCCAGTTCAGGGACTGCGGGTTCGCCGTCTGGGGCGTGGTGCCCGCGATGTACTGCTCCAGCGTCTGCCACGAAGCCTTGGGAGCCTTGAGGTAGCCGGGCAGGTAATGCGACAGCAGGGCGTGGTCGGTGGACCCCTGCACGTTGGGCTCGCCGCGCAGGGCGTTGATGCCGCCGCCGCAGATGCCGATGTTGCCGAGCAGGAGCTGCACGATGGTCATCGTGCGGATGTTCTGCACGGCCACGGAATGGTGGCACTGGCCGAGGGCATACATGATGGTCCCGGCCTTGTCCGGCTTGCCGGTGGCGGCGAAGGCCTTGTACACGGCCAGCAGATCCGCCTCGGGCGTCCCCGTGATCGAGGAAACCTTCTTCAGATCGTACCGGTCGTAATGCTTTTTCATCAGCTGGAAGACGCAGTGCGGGTTCTTCAGCGTATCGTCGCGCTTGATCAGGCCCTTGCCGTCCTTCTGAAACGACCACGAGGACTTATCGTAGGCGTGTTTCTGCGCGTCATAGCCGGAGAACAGGCCGTCGTTGAACGAGAACTTGGGGTTCACGAGGAACGCGGCGTTCGTGTAGCTCAGTACGTAATCCTTAAAATAGAGATCATGATCGAGGATATACTTGATCATGCCGCCGAGGAACGCGATATCCGTGCCCGAGCGAAGCGGGGCGTACATGCTTGAGCGTGCCGACGTGCGGGTGAAACGGGGATCGACGTGGATAACCTCGGCCCCCTTGTCCTTTGCCTTGAGCACCCATTTGAACGAGATCGGGTGGTTTTCAGCTGCATTGCTGCCTTGAATGAGAATACAATCACTGTGCTGGAGATCGATCCAGTGATTCGTCATCGCGCCGCGTCCGAACGACTCTGCCAGAGCCGGTACAGTGGGGCCGTGTCAGACCCGGGCCTGGTGATCGATGTACACCAGGCCGTAGGAGCGGGCGAAGACGGCCATGGACCAGCACTCTTCGCTGTCGACGTTGGAGCTGCCCAGATGGGCAACGGACTCGACACGGTTGACGGTCTGCCCTTTCGCATTCTTCTTGACGAAGCCGGCGTCACGCTCTTCCTTGAGGTGCCGCGCGATGCGATCGATGGCGAAATCCCAATCCTTTCCCTCCCACTTGTCGCCGTAGGGAGCGCGGTACAGCACCTTGTCCAGGCGGCGGTCGTTGGCGGCCGTGGTCTGGTAGATGCCCGCGCCCTTGGCGCACAGCGAGCCTTCATTGATGGGATGTTCGGGGTCGCCTTCGATATTGATGATCTTGCCGGTCTTCGTATCGGTGCTGCACAAAAGCCCACACCCCACCGCACAGTAGCAGCAGATGGAGGTGGACTGTTTGGCGGTTTTGATCCGGTCGTATTTGGTCAGTTCCTGAGCAAAGGCTTCGATGGGAAGCACACTCACGCCAAGGCTGGAGAGCAGGATTCCCGCGCCCAGCCCGCATGACAACTTGAGAAACGATCTGCGTTCCATAGTCACTCACACGATGATGAGGGTTATCCGAATGCCCGGACCGCTGACGGCGGACGGATTTTCGGAGAATTCCCAGTCACGGTACAGGAAGAAACCGTTTCATTCAAGGCGACCCCCTTTCTTTTTCGTAATGTTAACAGCCTATTGAGAAAACAAGTGCAATCTTTAATTATGCTTATAAAAGCATAATAAATCAGTAAGCTGTACGCGGAGGCAGCCCTGTCCGGAGCCTTCCGGCCCAAATAGGGCGTGTCGTGCCCCCACCCAAAAAGGACATGGTCTCACGGTATTAGGAATCTATCAAAAAAAGCAGATCTCTTTTGGGACAATCTCGGAAAATGAGCAGAATGTCCGCAATGTCGCGGAAAAACCGTTCTCCGGGATACGGCGAAGGCGTGGGGAAACCGTTTTAGCGGCGGGGCAAACATGGATACCGTGCCTCTCCTGCGGGTGCCACGGAGAATCCGCCTCATGGCCGGGACAGGGAACCTCCCGGCATCCGTTCATCCTACGCAGCAAAAAAGGACTGCCCCAAACAGGGCAATCCCTTCCGTTGCATGAAGGCGACGGGCCGCCAGTGAGGAGCGCACATCAGAAGCAGCAAGCAAACAGAACCATGAAAAACCGTCATGGAATCGCACGCCTTGAGCCGAAGCCTCGACCAGGCTGCCCCCCTGCCCTGCATCCCGCCCAAGCCACACACGAGGCGGCGAGAACACTCTCCCCAGGAAAAGGGAAAAACACTCCAGAAGAAGCGCCATAGACGGAAAAGCACAACGCTTCCGACTCATACCGCCACCGCTCATCCCCTCATCCGGCCAACAGCCTCTCTCCGGCGCAACGCCTCAACGAAACGTCATTTTTTGATCAAATCGGACGAATACACGCAACAGCGGGACTTCCCGGACTGCTTCGCCGCGTACATGGCTATGTCGCTCTGCCGTACCAAGTCGTCCAGCTTCGTTCCTGGGTCCGCGCTCGACGCGATACCGATACTCGCGGACATCACGCGCAGGTAATCCGAAACCTGAAACGCCTCCAACAGACTTTGCAAAAGCCGATTGGCCTTCTCTTCCAAAAACGCTAAAGACCGCTCACCAACAAGGCAGATCAAGAACTCATCACCGCCGAGCCGTACGATGAAATCCCCGGGGAACGCTTCCCGCATCAGCCGGGCAACGAGTTCGAGCGCCCCGTCGCCGATGTGGTGGCCGTGAGCGTCGTTCACTTTTTTGAAATCGTCCAAATCGACATACAGGAGGCTGAGCTGGTTCTCTTTCCTGTTCTCGTTCATATACTCATAGAAGAAACGGCGATTGTATAATCCGGTCAGGGCATCGGTATTCGCGCTGATCCAGATCTGGTGCTCGAATGTCCGCTCGATGGTTACGTCACGGCAGAAGCAGAACTGCCCCACCCGGTTGCGGAATACGTCAAAAATGGGTTCTTCATGGAACTCCAGAATCCGCTCCTCGCCGTCGCCGTGCAACCGTATTTCGAAGTGCCCCTCCCCGTAGGTCTTGCAGAGGCTTTTCTGGATAACGTGCTTCCATTCCTCATAGGGCTTGCCGACGATGTTCTTTTCCTTCGCGGCGAAATATTCCTCAAACTTGGCGTTCACATTAATGATCCGCCCGTCGTTGCCGCTGATGAGGATCGCAAACGGCATATTCCGCAGGAAGATCTCCAGCTCCGCGCCCATGTTCGCAAGATCGGTCACGTCATGCGCGATGCCGACCGTCCCGAGGATCGTCCCGTCGTCGTCGAACAGCGGGGACTTGTATGTCTTGAACTGACGCATCCCCTGTTTGCTCTTGACCATTTCGTCAAAAAGGCAGGTGCGCCTTTCCTCAAGCACGATCTCGTCAGACTCCAGACAAATATACTCGCCCTGCTCGTATTCTTCCTTCTTCAGATCCCATATGTAATAGTGGCCGCGTCCTTGTACGTCCTCCTTCTTCTTGCCTACGGCATGGCAAAAACCGTTGTTGACCTTCAGGTGCGACCCTTTTACATCCTTAAACCAAATAAGATCGGGAATGCTGTCGATGATCGTATCCAGATACGTCTGGGTCAGGCGGCTGTCTTTCCTATGCTTGATGCCCGCTAATATCTTTTTGAAGCGTACCGCACCGAAATCCCTATGGAAAGGCTTCACCCAGATGTCGTCGGCGGCCTCCAGGGAAGGGGTGCGGAGAACGGCGAACGCCTCCGGTTCCATGCAGAACACGAGGATCGCCCCCGGTTTGCACAGTGCTCGAACCGCTTCCGGACGCTCCGCCACGGGCAGATCAAGAACGATGATATCACTGCCCCGCACGGCTTCCGGAGAAAAACTCCGGTAACCGGAAACCTCATGCTCAAACCGTTCCAGCGGAGCGATGTTCCGTACGTCTGCCAAAAGCAGAGGATCCTCGCTGAAAATCCTGATGTCGAGCTTACACCTGTACACGTCCTATCCCCTTAAATGATGTATCACGGACACCATGCCCGGCCTTCGTCAAAACCGGGCCTCTCGGAAGCACGAAGGCCCCTCTTCCCCCAGCTCTCAGTGAAACGATTCCTTTCCCAGCAAAAACGGTTCTCTCATTCTCTTGTTTACGGCACGTTGACGTTCCTCTGGGTCAAAACAGGCTCCTCTCCCGCCGGTTGGCTAAACCGGGAGCCCCTTTGTATCAGCCTATGCTGTTCAGCATTGCAATGCCAGCACTGTTTTGGGCCCTCCGTCGGTGCTATCGCGTAACCATCCATCATGATTTCCTTCATGCGGCACAGATTTTCTTCAGCGCGGCATCCGTTTCAAAAGCCGGGACGAAAGGCGTTTCACGATGGCCGAAGAAGGGGTGCGCCGCAGCGGGGACGGCAGCATGACCGCCAGCCGGGCGGCCTCGCCCCGTGAGAGGTTTGCGGCGGATTTTCCGAAGTAATGCCGGGCTGCGGCCTCCGCCCCGTAAACGCCGTTGCCCCACTCCGCGACGTTCAGATACAGCTCAAGAATCCGCTCCTTGTCCAACGCGAGTTCCAGACGCCATGTCATGATGGCTTCCTTGATCTTCCGCAGGATAGAACGCTCAGGCGTAAACCACAGGTTCTTGGCAAGCTGCTGCGAGATGGTGCTGCCCCCGGCGGCCATCCGGCCTTTATCCCAGTTACGCTTCAACGCATCGTACATTTGGGAAAAATTGAATCCGTCGTGCTTCCAGAACAGATCGTCTTCGGACGTCACCACGGCTTGGCGCAGCGCCGGAGCAATGCGCTTGAGCGGAACCCACTGCTGCCGGATACGCATGGCCTTGCCGTCCTTCGCCCTGGGGCCGTCCTGCCATTGCTCCTGACGGTATTCCATAAAAGACGTGGTCCGCGGCTGTTCCGTCTCCAGCCAGCCGACGGGAGGCCACACCAGATATCTTCCGATATCCAGCATGAGGAAGAGGGTTACCCCGAAGAGCAAACTGCGTACCGGACGTTTTCGCCATGACGCGGCTCTATTTCGCACGAATGTTGTGAAAAAAGACATCGCAGAACCGTACCCCCATCACCCCGCTCCTGCAAGGAGGGATGCAATCCCTGCCTGTGGAAAAGGCCAGCATTCGGAGAAAGGCGCATGGGGCTCCGAGCTTGGGAACCTGCGGGAGAAAGATTGGAAAGCATCAAAAAAGATTAAGCGATAGGCTGTTACAAACTCTCAGGCAACGCTACAATGAGAATACCCGCCGAAAACGTTTTCCGCCTTCGAGCGCCTTTTCCCCGACCCGAAAAAACGGCGCTGCCGGAATCCTTTTCCGACAGCGCCGCGCGCATACAGGGGAGACGTCATACGGAAACGCTCCCGTTCCTTCCCTAAAGTTTGCCCGCCATGCGGCAAAGCCGGCCCCCTGCCGTCAGGCCGGGGAATCGAGGAGATACCCTCCGTCGACGGTCACGGTGATGCCCGTCACATACGAGGAGGCGTCCGAAGCCAGCCAGACGAGCGTGCCGATAAGCTCGTTGGGATGCCCCATCCGGTGCATGGGCGTGGCGTCCACCCCGCGCTGCGCCTTGGCGCGGTAGCTGCCGTCAGGGTTGAACAGCATCTGGGCGGGGTTGTTGTTCGGGAAAAACCCCGGAGCCACGGCGTTTACGCGCAGTTTCGGGTTGAAATCACGGGCGAGGTGTGCGGCGAGGGACTGGGTGAAATTGCTCACCCCCGCCTTGGCAGCGGCATAGGCGATATGTCCGCGGATAGCCGTGAACGCGCTGATGGAGCTGAAATTGATGATCGATCCGCCGCCGGGGTTGTCGAGCATCTTCGCGCCGTACGCGAGACAAGGCCAGAAACAGCCGCCGAAGAGGTTCAGCGTCACCGTATCGAACTGCGGCTGTGCGTCGAGATCGAAAAGGCTCTGCTCGTCCGTGTAATACGCGCCTTTGACGTTGCCGCCCGCCGTGTTGATCACCACGTCGATCCCACTGAAATCGCGCATCACGTCTTCGGCGTGTTGCCGGATCTCGTCCTGGCTGAACGAATTTACCTTGTAAGGCTTTATCTCCACACCCACGTCGCCGATTTCGGAGATCAGAGTGTCCAGCCGTTCCCTGCCGGAGTTGTAACACGCCGCCACGTTGGCCCCCGCATAGGCCATCGCCCGCACGGCGGCCCCGCCAAGGGCCCCGGAAGCACCGGTCACAACGGCGGTTTTCCCTTTCAAACTAAACAGCGCATGAATATCCATCTCGTCCTCCTGACAGGTTAACGCGCGTTGTCTCCATCTGACTCCAACCGTGAAGCTCATTCCTCATCAAGCCACGCGGCCTTCTCGAAACGCAGCGTCCGATCCGCGGGATAGGCCTGCTTCCAATAGGCCGCGCACGCTCCAGAAGTGGCGCTCCAGAGATCGGGGTCACCCGTAACCGCCCGCATGAGCCTGTCCAGCACGGCCCGGGCCGCCCCGAACTGCATGAGGTACGGCTGGATCACAAATGTGGACTGCCTTCCCCACGCCCGCACGCCTTCCAGCTCGGCGGCCCAGTTTTCCCAAAGCGCCCGCGTCTGCACGAGCCCGCTCCCCTTGCCCACTCCGGGGAAAAACATGAAGAACTGCGTATCCATCGCGTAATAATAGGGCAACATGAGCAGCGTGTGCCGCCGGTCGTAATCCGTAATCCAGTAGTGCGGGATGTCGTCCGCCATGGAGTTGCCGAAATACCCGCAACCGGCTTCGAGCAGCAGTTCCCCTGTGGCGTCGGAAACCGAACCGCCCGGATAATCGTCCCCCGTGCGCGGCAGCGTGAACCATCCCTCAGGCCGCGTGCCCGTCAGCTCCGCAAGCCCCGAAAGCGTCCGCTCAATGCGTTCCCGTTCTTCGTCAGGGGAAAGCCCAGCCACGTCCTCCTTGGCGAAGGAACCGGCGGCGATTTCGTGGCCGTCCGCATGGGCGCGGCGGACGCTCTCGGGAAAGGCCCGGGCCATCGCCAGCGGCACGGCGAACGTGGCCTTCACGCCGTAAGCGTTCAGATAGTCGATGAGCCAGCCGCCGGATACCGCATTGCCCCACACCGTCCGGGCATAGGCGATCGCCGCCTCATCAATACCCTCGGCACCGGCTGGCACGCTGTAGTCCACCACCACGGACACGGCGGCCTTGCCCGCAGGCCACACGATGCCGGAAGGCGACATTTCATCCGAAAGCGTGAAATCTTTTTTCCAAGGCATGGCGTCCTCCGGGATCAGGCTGAAGCCGGCCCTTCGGCCGGAAACCGTTCAAGGATGTAGTCAGCAAGCCACGCGGACGTGGCGAACAGCACGTCGCCGTCCTCCCGCGTCCGGCGGAAAAACCGCCGCAGCATTTCGAGGCGGCAAAGCCTCCCGCACAAGTGCGGATGGATCACGATGTTCATATAGCCGGTCGTTTCGCGGGCGGCGGCATAGGCTTCGAGAAGCGTCTGAAGGAACGCTTCGGGGGACTGGATGCGCTGCTGCTCGTTGCGGCTTCCGAACCATCCGAAATAGAAAAACATCGCGTCGTCATGGATAAAACTGATCGGCAGGTTGAGCATCCATTTCCCGATGTTTTCATAATAGACATAGAAGGGAAACTCGCCCTGCGGCGTATAGGAAACATATGTGTAGGCGTGATCCCGGAGCGCGGCGAGGTCGTGCTCGCTGCGCGTGCCCGCCGGGTATTGTCCCGTCAGCCCCTTGATGAGCGTATCCGTCCTGTCCATGTGGACGGCCTCCTCCTCAAGCGTCGGGGGGATGTGGTGATCCCACATGTGATTGGCGATTTCGTGCCCTTCCCGCACGGCGCGCCGGAGCACTTCCGGATATAAGAGCCCCGTCTGCCCGGGCAGGAACAGCGTCGTTCTGACGTCGAATTCGCCGAACACGTCCAGCAGCCGCCACAATCCGGTCCGGCCCCCGAACTCGCCCTGCGCGCACCAGAGTTTCGGTTCGCGGAGGAACTTCCGGAAAATCATCGCGTCGAAATCGACCGTAAAGTTGATGATGACCTTGACGCCGCCGGGAAAGACGAATCCCGGGATAGCCTTGATCCGGCGGGCCGTTTTGTTCTTGAGCATCAACGGAGCTTCCTGCATCGCCTGTACTCCCTCTGGGTAACCCCCATTACACTTCAGTGATCATGCCGCCCGACAGATTGAGGGACTGCCCCGTCAGATACGAGGACACGTCCGAAGCGAGGAACAGCGCCGTCCTCACAATGTCGTCCACGCTGGCCATGCGGCCCAGCGGAATGGTTTTCCGGATGGCCTCGCGCAGGGTTTCGGCGGGAACGCCCAGACGTTCCGATTCCGCCGCCACCCGGGAATCCACCATCTCGCTCTCGACGGGGCCGGGACAGATGCTGTTGGCCCGGATCCCGTCTGCGGCGTACTCCACCGCCACGGACTTCAGGAGCATGATCAGCCCCGCCTTGCTGACGGAATAGCCGCTGTACCCCGGCAGGGGGCGCTTGCCCGCTCCCGACGCGACGGCGACCACGGACCCGCCGCGTGCCCGCATGAGGGGCAAGAACGCGTGCAGCAGGCGGAACGTGCCGTGTACGTTGATGTCCTGCGTGCGCAGCCACGTTTCAATGGAGTCTTCCGTCAGCTTCACGGGATCGGGGAAGACCCCCGCGCACTGGATCAGGATATCGATGCTCGGAAACAAGCGCCCGACCGCATCCCGCATAGCCTCGACCTGCGCGGCGGAGCATACGTCCGCCGTGAACGCCCGGGCCACCACCCCTTCGGCTTCCAGTTCCCGCGCCCGTTCGAACACACACCCGTCCCTGTCGGCGAGGCAGACGGATACGCCCTGCCGGGCCAATGCTCCCGCAATGTGGAAACCGATGCCCCTTGCCTTCCCGGCACCCATCACAAATGCCGTCTTGCCTTTCAAATCCGTATACATAACGTGCATCCCTTGTTGTGGGCCGGACGGCAGCGGAGGAAGGAGGCCGCCCGGCCCGGGGAGTGGAGAATTCCCAAAAACCTAGAACTGGCGCGGCCCCCAGATCTTCATCCTATGCCCCGCGAACAGGATGGCCGCACAGACGGCAATCATGACGACGTGCATGATGAGCATCCCGGAGATGCCGAACCCGCCCGGCATGGTCACCGAGAGCAGCAGGAAGGGGAACAGCGGGATGAGGGCGTACACGTTGTTCAGGCCCACTTCAGCGGCCGCGGGCGTCTTGAAATCGCTGTCCACGATGCGCAGCAAGGCGAGCCCGCTGGCCGCCGTACCGGTAACCAGCCCGAACACGACCAGCAGCCGCTCCAGCCCGAAGGAGCCGACCCTGCGGCCGAGGTACAGCACGCCGAGAAGCGTGATGAGCGTGCACACGGCGATGACGAGGATGAACGGAATGAAATACTTCATGACCGTCGCGGCGCTGACCGCCATGAGCGCGGAAATGATCATGTAGTCGATGGTGGTCCCGAGGATGCGGTTCTGCGCGTCATCGCTGTAGAAGGCATTCGCGGCGGTGTGGTTGATGACGAGGCGGACGATCATGCCCGCGAACAGCGCATAAAGGTAAATGAACCCGAAAGAGGCCGTCTGATAGTTCGGCGGAAGGACGAAATACTTGAGCACGTAGCAGACGATCCAGCCCAGCCCGTACACGGTGGCGGCGACGGCGAAGTGCAGCGCGAACGTATCCACGTTGCCGCTGTGGGTCGTCAACTGGCAGGCGGGGACCCGCTTATCCTCCGGGCGGAGGCCCTTCAGGAAATCGGAGGAAAGCTCCTTCGTGCCGTAGGTCGCATAGCCCTTGCGCAGCCCCCAGTTGGCGAGGGGCACGCCCACGAAGTTGGCGACCATGAACCCCGCCGCCGCGTAGGCCAACCCCATGGAAACGCAGTCCGGCAAGCCATAGTCGTTTTGCCACGACATGCCCACGGAAAGGGCCTGACCGGGACCGAAAGCAAAGCCGAACCCGGCGAGGAACCCCGTCGCGGCGGTCAGGTCGGACCCGGTGATCTTGGCGTAGAGCTCCGTAATCCCGTAGCCCACGGTCGCCTGAAGGCCGTAGAACAGCCAGAACAGCAGATCGATCCACAGAGCGCCCTTGATGAGCGTCATGCTGCGGCCCTTGGTGTGCGTGCTGAAGCACCCGAGGCCGATGATCCCGAACCCGAAACTGAACAGATGGAAAGAAATCATCCCGAAATCGCCGACCTTGAGCGGCACCCAGCCCTCGGGCGAGGGATAGCCTATCCACCCCAAGTTGATCAGCGCAAACCCGAGCGTCCCGGCGATGATCCCCGCCGGAACAAGGTACTTCTGCAGAAACGTCACTTTGGCGCGCAGCCAGACGCTCAGGAGCAGAAGAAACGACATCCACATGACCGCCATCAGATAAGGAAGAAACGAGCTTTCCATGCTGCACCCGGAGAGTTGCGGGGCGCTTCCCGGCATGGGGAGGCGCGCCCGGGTTTCGAGGCCCTTCGTCCGCCCGGCGGCGACGAGGGAAAAGCCGGTGACGCGGGGAGGCAGTGGCCTGAGCACGGGAAGGAACACCCCGCTCAGGCGCTTCTCGTTCAGAAGGCACTTGTAGACAAGCAAGCATAATGCCAACATGATATTCCATATAAAAGATGAAATTTCAGTATGATATTGACAAATCCGGATCAGCGTTATATTCCTTTTCCAAAAAATGGGACTGCATAATCCCGAAAACGGGATTTATCCGTAAAACGGGAATGGCCTCGGAGGTTCCGCCATGTACGCAGGGACAGTATCGCCATCGGACCCCATCCTCGCCGCGCTGACGCTCTCGCTCCGCCTTTCGGCAGCCCCGCTCAGCGAGAGGCACCTCTCCCTCATCACCGGACAGCCCGAAGAAAACATCCGGCAGATCTTATTGGATTTGGAAGGATTCGGCTTTGCCGCAAGGACCGAAGCGGCGTGGACCTGCGGCACAGTCCCACCGTCCCTGCTCGGCGCGATGGCCGCCACGGTCCGGGCCAAGATTCCCGAATCCCGGATGCCCCACTATCTGGGCTTCCTCCTCCCGGACGCCCCGCTTGAAGAATGCGAACTCGTGGTGCGGTATCTGGACGAGGAACTGAACCAGCAGGCCCCGGAAACCCTGCTCTGCCTCGAATTCGTCATCCGGTACCTGCGGGACTGGGGAGAAACCCACGCCGACGCGGCCTTCCAAAAAAGCTCGCAGTACGCGGAGATGGTCCTCATCGTGCAGAGCCAGTGCCTGTTCCTCAACAGCCAGATGCAGATGGCGGTCAAGCTGACGCCCATCGCCTACGCCCTGACGCAACAGTCCGGAAATGAGCGTTTCAGGACGCTGGTGGCGATTTTCGGGTGCTACCTCAAGGTGTTTTCCGACGAGCCGCTGCCGCAGGACATTTCCCGGTACGTGGAGCGGCTTGGGGAACTCCCGGATCTCGGGGACAAGGAAATGCAGGACTGCCTGCCGCTGTTCCGGGGCATCCTGCATTACGTGCGCGGCGAGTACCCGCATGTCCTGAAATATTATGAACAAAAACTGGAAGTCTACGGCTGGAAATACCGGCGCTTCGCCATGCTGCTTGCATCCTGCGCCAGCCAGTCCGCGTTCTACCTGCGGCAATACCACCTCTCGCTCGGCATCAACGAATCGTCCCGGCGCACGGCGGCCCTTGCCGGGGACCGTATGCTCTCCATGTTCTGGATGCTGCATCTGGCCTTCGCCATGCTCCGCGTCGGGGACATGGACGCCGCCCTCCTCAATCTGGACTGCCTGTTCATGGCATTCGACGCACGGCAGTACAACAAGACCGCCGTCAGCACCGTCCGGGGCATCGCGCTCTACCATTATCTGAACGGGCGCCTCCGGTCCGCCCATGCCCTGCTCACCGGGCAGGCCGCGAGGGGCGTTTCTCCCAACGCGCCGCACGTCCCCTTCGAAGACCCCCTCAACCTCGACATGCTCTATGCGCTGGAACAGGCCGGGTTTCCGCCAATCTCGCGGTACCCGCTCGCTCTTATCGTAAAAAAGCTCAAGGAAGGCACCAACCGCCAGCTCAGGGGGGCTGCGCTGCGTATTGAAGCCCTCCGGCTGCGGGATCGCGGCGGAGATCCGAAGCGTGAGCAGACGCTGCTGCGCGAGAGCCTGGACTGCATCTCCGGAACGGGCGATCGCCGCGAAGAAGCCCTCAGCGCCAATGAACTGGCCAACGTCCTCGAACGGATCGGCGATGCGGCCTCGGCGGCGGCCCTGCGGGATCAGGCGGAAGCCTGCGCCGGGTTCCGCGTCGACCGGAGCGTTTCCTACCAGCAGATGGTCCTTCTTTTAACCCGCCATTCCCAGGGAAACAGGCTCCCCGCCCTCGGCGACGGGCATTACGACTGCCCGCAGGACTCCTGCGTGGAACGCTGCCACCGCGCGTTCAACGCTTTCTCCAATGAAACATGCCTGACCAGCGCCCTGCACCGTTTGGTCGCCATCGCCCAGAAGGAATTGAAGTCGGAACGCGGAGCGCTGTTCCGGCGGGACGAGGACAACCGGCTTGCCTGCGTCGCGGCCGTCAACCTGACCGACATGGAACTGAAAAGCGAGCAGATGCGCCCGTGCCTCGAATGGCTCGACGGCTTTTCCGACCGCCCTGCCGCTCCGGGACGCGGCGAGCAAGGGCTTTGTTTGCCTCTCGACATCGGCGAATCCGGCCTTTGGCTGCTCTACCTCGACAGCACCTTTACCGACGGCCCATTCGCCCACCTCCATCAGCCCGAACTCCATACCCTCTCCTATTTGTTCGCCTCGGAAGTACGCTCCGCCCTGCGCCTCAAAAAAGTGCGCGACGAGGAATCGCGGCACCAGAAGGAACGCTTCCAGTCCGTCGTGCTCCAAGAGGACAGAAACATTGCCCCCTTGTTCGGAACCGGCCTCGGGGAGCTGCTCGAACAGGTCAGGCACGTGAGCGTGACGGACGCGCCCGTGCTCATTCTGGGGGAAACCGGCGTCGGGAAGGAGGTCATGGCCCGGCAGATCCACCTCATGAGCCGCCGGAGCGGGCCTTTCATCGCCGTTCACCCCGCGAGCACCCCGGAACACCTTTTCGAGAGCGAGTTCTTCGGCCATGAGCGCGGCGCGTTCACCGGAGCCATCAAGCAAAAGCTCGGCTTCTTCGAAATGGCCGACGAGGGGACGCTCTTCATCGACGAAGTGGGAGACATCCCTCCGGCGATCCAGACGAAACTCCTCCGCGTCCTTCAGGAGCAGCGGTTTATCCGGGTCGGCGGCACGCGGGAAATCTATTCTTCCTTCCGGCTCATCACCGCCACGAACAAAAACCTGTGGCAGGAAGTGCAGGAAGGCCGTTTCCGTGAGGACCTGCTCTACCGCATCTCGGTCGTCCCGCTCATGCTGCCGCCGCTGCGCGAACGCAGGCAGGACATCATCCCCCTCGTGCAGAATTTCATGGAGCATTTCTGCCGCCGCTACAATCAGCTCCCGTTCGCCTTAAATCAGGAGGAAACCGCCGTCCTCCGCAGTTACGATTGGCCCGGAAACATCAGGGAGCTCAAGAACGTGATCGAGCGGGCGGTCATCCTGAACCGCCTTCCGTCCCTGAACGTGCCGCACTCGCCGCCGCACCGGAAAACCAGCGAGGAAACGCCGAACCGCCGCGGGTTTGTGGTCGACGACATTCCCACACTCGACGAACTAGAGAGGCGTTATCTCGAACATATTTTTAATATCGCCTCTGGCTGCGTGTACGGGGAAAAAGGCATGACGGAACTGCTCAATCTCAAGCGTTCCACGTTGTACACAAAGCTAAAAAAACACGGCATTATGCTGCGATAACAGTCCGCACGCCGCCAGCCCTTCGCCGTATGGCTTCCATCCGGCGCGGGCCAGCTGAACGAGGAATTCGGCCGCCAGACGTGCGACGAAATGCTGCGCTGCCTTCACGGCGGCATCATGTCGGATCTCTCCGCCCCATGAATGCATGGAACGGCTGTTTGCCGACACCTTCTGCATTCTGGCCGTCTACGCCAATGAAGAGCAGACACTGAAGCGCTTTGTATGAGGCCGCCGGGCGTTTGCAGGGCGCCCCAAAGCGTATGGCTCTCTCCCATTGTGGAGTTCGGCGTCTACGTCATCAACAACGATTCCCTGCCCTCCCCCCACATGATCGGCCGGGCCAAGGCCCTCAAGGAAACCTCCACCGAACTCAGGGGACGGCTGCGCTACGCCGTGTATGACGATGCCATCCGCCGCCAGCTTTTCCGGGAGAAGCGTCTTAAAAACATCATGGGAGCGGCCCTGCAGAACAGGGATTTCCAGGTCTACCTGCAGCCCAAGTACCGGACCGAAAGCGAAACCATCGGCGGCGCAGAGGCGCTGGTCCGCTGGATGGGCGCCGAAGGCATGATCTATCCCGACGAGTTCATCTCGCTGTTCGAAAAGAACGGATTCATCATCAGCTGGACCTTTGGGTGTTCGAAGAGCTTTGCCTCCGCATCCGGGCGTGGCTCGACGCCGGGCTGCCCCCGGTAAAAGTACCGATGAACTGCTCCCGCGTGCAACTCAAATCCCCTTTTCCTGGAGCGCTACATCGAAATTTGCCAGAGGTGCGGCACGCCGCCGCAATACATTGAAATCGAGCTTACGGAAAACGTGGTGTTCGAGGACGTGGGCAAACTCAGCAAGATCATCGACTCCATCCATGCGGCCGGTTCCGGTTGCGCTATGGACGACTTCGGGAGCGGCTATGCCTCCCTCAACCTGATTCAGAACATCCCGCCGCCTGCTCGATCTTTCGAGTATGCCTTTCACCAGCAGGTACAACACCGCCATGCTCAACAGTATAGCCCGCGACGGCAAACTCTATTGCCTGCCCTGCTCGGCGCAGGTGCGGGACATCGTATACAATACAATCCTCTTCGAGGAAAAAGGCTGGAAGGTCCCGTACGATTTCAACAGGTTCATAGCCTTGTGCCGGACAATCGAAGCCAGAGGCATACGTTCCATCCATCTCGGCTTCGGCAACTCCGAATTGCTGGATACGGCCTTCGGGGCTACAGCTACGGAAACGGTTTCAGCACTCCGGCCGATGCCCAATGGCTGGCCGACTACAACAGGGGCCGGGGCAGCTTCGGGGAGCATTTCCGCCCCGCCCTCAATACGTTTCAAACCATGATCGACACCGGCGTCTGGAAAAAAAGCGATTTGAGCCTGACCTATGCCGAAAGGGAAACCATGCTGTTCAACCACCAGTGCGCCATGGTCGAGGATTCGGTGCTCATGGCCCGAAGGGGGGTACGCCCTCACCGGCTCCACCGATCAGTTCGCGCTCATGCCTTTCTTCAGCCCCGGCACCCCTTGCGACTGGGCCCGCCTCTATATGGTGTGTTATATCGGTTTGAACAAACATCTGGGCGAACCCCAGAACAAAAAGAAATACGATCCCGTCATGCAATTGATGGATTACATCAGCACGCCGGAAGGGCAGCTCGCCCTGGCGGCGGACACGGGGGCCATGTATTCCAGCGTAAAGAAAGTCCCCGCGCCGGATATCCCGGAAATTGCGGACATGCTCCCGGCCTTGAGCCATGGGCGGTACGCCATCTTTCCTGAGTCGAAGAACGCTCAGGACGCCTTGCGGGAAGGTTTGGCGGGGATGCTCGCGGGTGCCCTCACGCAGGATGACGTCATCCGGATGGTGGATCACCAAAACAAGAACCCTCCGCCTCCGAAGGTTTGCACTGTCATCGGAGAAGCAACCGCGGACTTCACGCTCATAGAAACGGGGAATTTCCTCACCGACGCCATGAGTGCCAAGGCCGGGGCGGACGTCGCTCTCTTCCTCGACAACGGCAATGACGGGAAATACAACGGCAAGGGGGTCAGCGCACGGTTCAGGCCCCAGACCACCAATGACGTGTCCAGGCTCTCCCCGAATATGAAGCACGGCGAATCGGGCGTGTTGCAGGTCGTGGATATGACGGGTGAAAACCTGCTCCGGACGTTGGAATACGCGATACCGGCAGACAACGACATCCGAGGATGGTTCTACTACTTCTCCGGCCTGAAGATGACCTACGCGCCCTCCGCCATGCCCGGAAAACGCATCATCAAAATAACCGATGCGGAGGGTAAGCCTCTTGAGGCCCAGCGGGTCTATACTGCCGCGGTCATGGATCAGACCTTTCCTGAAGATGCGATCCAATCCTTGACGGACACGGGGATCAGCATCCAGGCCCTGCTGACTGAAACCATACAGTCGCGCAAAACCATCACTCCCGGCAAAGACGGACGGTTCATCATCCGGTAGCCTGCTCCACGCGGTACAGCAGTATCCCCGCCTACGCGGGACCTGCCCAATCTCGAAAAGACGAATGGCCAAGGGGAAGATCCCTTGGCCATTCAGCATGTTGATGTATACGCAGTCTCTTACGCTTCCGAGGATGGAATGAACTTTTGAGCGGCGACACGTTTAAAGGTTCATTCTGCCGAAAACCTCATTTTCGGCTGAATCCACACAGGATTGCCTCCCCGTGCGGCCGTCCTCGCCAGCGTATTTCAAGCCGAATGCCTCTAAACGCATATAAAAAACACCCGCCAACATCCGTGCGGGAGCGCTATTGCGCCGCTGCGCCGGAACCCCCGGCTTCCGCCCCATGCGCCCATAAGGGGGAAGGCGCCTGATGGCAGGACTTGCAGTCCGTGGGCCCCGCCGGTTTGCCCGCCGCAAGCGATTCGGTATGGCAGGCGACGCAACTCGGGGATGTCCCATGAAACGCGTTATAGAAATAGAAAGGATTCAACGTGGGCTTGGCGTTCTTGTCGGTGCGCAGCGTGGCGGTCAGGCCGTCATGGCATCCGGAACTCGTGCACAGGAGGGACTTGCCGTCCACGTATCCCGTGTGATGGCAAATGGTGCAGTTGATCAGCGGCGTATGCGCCTGATGGGAGAACCGGGCCGGGGGCATGGTCTGCCGCGCTCCGGAAGGCACATGGATTTCCCTTTCGCTCCACTGCACCAAGGGATGGTGCGCCGAAAAGTCCATGGGCTGGCCATGGCACAACGCACAGTTGCCGTAACTCCCGAGCGTGGCCGCCTGTTGCTGGTACTGGAGAGGCGGGAGGTTGTCGAGATTGTCGGCAAGCGGGTTCCTCGCCGGATACACGGCGTGTGGCGCGCCGTGACAGACGATGCAGCGCACCATGAGCATATCGTCGCGGCGTCTGCTGAAGAGTCCGGACAGCCCCTCGCTTCTGGGCGTCCACTTGTTGAAGGCCGACGCGGTGAGCAGGTTGGGCTTTTCCGAGAAATTGTGGCAACTGGTGCAGTCCGGTTCCTGTACCCAAGGCAGCCGCCCCTTGATCTTGTCCAAAGGGACCTCGCGTGCCGTGATGCCGGACATGAGCTTGGCGGCCTGCGGCAGCCCAGCCTCTTGCTCGGCCTTGAGCAGCGCCAGGGAATGATCCTCCATGAACCCGTGGCAGCGCACGCAGGAAAGCCCCCGATCCACATGAAAATCACGGGCGAACAGACGGCGCGGGGCATCCTTCGGATCATCCCCCGTGCGGCCCAGATCCACATGGCAGGTCTTGCAGGCGTCAGCGCCCCTGTCGGCCAGGTAGGTGGCGTGCCAGCCGTGGATGGCGGCGGAAACGCTGAGTTCCGGCCCGCTCTTCCCTTCACCCGCCTTCCCGCCTTTCAGGCCGACATGGCAGGATCGGCAGGCAATGACCTCACCTTTCGCGTGCTGTTCCATAAAGTGGGTGGACTGGTGGCGGTCGTGCACTTCCAAAATGGCCGTCCCGGCGTTCGCGTGGCACTGGGCACAGCCGAAGCCGGGAGAAACAGCCAGCACGGCGGCGCTTTCGGCCAGGAGTTTCCCGGTCTTTTCATCTTTGGCGCGCAGCGTAATCACCGGATACGGGTTGAGCACACCGTCGGCGTTGACGGCGCTCACGGGAATCGACGCCGCGAAAAAGGAATCCTCCACAACGTTCATCCGTCCCTGACGTGTCGTGGAATCTTTCGCCAACCCTGCTTGCGGGCCCAGCTCCCACGTTACGTCGACGCCCTGGGTCACGATCTCGGGGACGGGCGGCCCACGCTTGATGACTTGTGCGTTGAGCTGCGGCTCGGGATAGGAAAGGGTCCAAACGTCGTTCGGCGCGGACGTCTGGTAAAACCCCTGCAACCCGGCTCCCGTCAGCACATATTCCTGAGAAGCCGTAAAAGGCATATTGGGAGTGGGCAGCGAACCCTTGGCGGGCAGAGTGTCCAGCACAGTGCCGGGATCGCTTTGCGCAACCCCCGGAAGGGACGGTTTTTCGGCCTTTCCCTCGATCGGAGACGTGGAAAAAAGAACCCAGCCCAGCCAGATCAGGAACAAAGCCAGCGCGGCCAGCCAAGCCGTCAAGGCCCACGCTCCATAAGACGTTGACGAGGATGACGCGTGCTTGCTCATTGTGCCTCCGGGGAAGGAATGGTCTGGCGCTGTGCGCCCATACGCTCAAGATAGTCCGCCAATGCCTGACGATCCGCAAGGTTGCCGGCAAAAGGCGGCATGTAGCCGAGCCGCGTCCCCTGGCCTTGAAGCTGCGCCTCAAGGCCATACCGGGTCAGACGCCGCACCCGGGGGATGATGTCGATACGCGGCCCGCCCAAGCCGTGGCAGACGTTGCATTGCAGCGCGAACAGCATGGAGCCTTTGCTCAGCCCGTCGGCAAGGGGCGCTTCAAGCTTCAGGGAACCGCTTTCGGCCGCATCAAGCGTCCGTACCCAGCCGGACACGGAGGCGATCCCCCCGGCCTTGGCCCGCGCACCCTGCGCAACACTCATCCCGTTGGAATACATGTAGCCTTCGGCCACCCAAGGGCGGCGTGCGGTTTCGCGTACCCACTCGAAACTCCCCACCAAAAGCAGCCCCGAGCACAAGATGACGATACTCAGGGGCTTGCGGAGGCGCTCGGCCCGCACAAAGGCCACCACCCCGGCCAAGAAGACCACGGGCAGCATCCAGCCGTATGTGATGAGGAAGGGGTGGATATCGGAGGTCCGGCTCAGGACGGCTTCCTGCCGATCCGGCGGCAACGCCATGAAATACCACACGGAACCGCCCAGCAGCAAAAAGAAGGGAAGGATGATCCACAGGCCGCTCACCCGTACCGCGATATGCCGGGCCTCGGCCGAGGCGATGCGTGGGGCGGTGAACAAAGCGAACATCCCCGCCAGGATCAGACAGATTCCCAGGCGGACAACCACACTCGGCCAATAGGTGGGGTTGAAGAAGCCAAGCCACACGTTTCCGGTGGCCAGCCCCTGTCCGGGAGTCAGCATGAACGTGATGATGCCGTTGATCAGCACGAGCGACAGGAAGCCCGAGCAGGCATAGACAATGCCTATGCGCATGTGGGTTTCCGGGCTCATCCGGCCGCTGCGGCTCCAAGGATAGGTATAGTAATAGGCCAGCAGGGAAACCACTTCCAGCAGGAAAAGCCCCCACTCCGCGGCCCAGAAAAAGACGAAATTATGGATCAGCATGGACGTGGCCCCAGGGTTCACCACGCTCATGGTGAACCAGATGCCTACGCCGCTGAGCCCGCCGAAAACCATGGTCAGGAGCAGGAAAAAATGCGTATGGCGCTCCAGCCATTGCAAGATCTCCGGTGCGCCGTCCCGGTAGGCTCTCCGCTCCATCCATACCAGATAGATCCCCCCGCCCACGGCGAACTGGGCCACGAAGACGTGTAAAACGGAGACAATCCCGATGATCAGCCCTGAACCGATGCCGACGAAATGCCAGACGGGCAATTCCATGTCATCCCTCCCGGATTTCCGAGCTTTCGCTGCGGTTCAAGGCATGAAAAAGGACGCGGCCCAGCCAGACAAGGACGGCAACCACCAAGACGGTGGCTACCAGAAAGAGCGACAAGGCGGCGGTCTGGCCATGAGGCATCGCCAAAGCGGTGGGAGCCGGAGACGCCGCGCCGCTGTAGGGCTGAAGCATGGCGTCGCGTACCATGCCGCGCACGCAGACCATGACCAGAATGACGCCAAGGGCTGCTGTGCTGGCAAGCTTGAGCCCGCCCTGCCGGACAAGGATGAGGGCGATGCACAGCCCGGATACGGCTAAAATCAGGGCCGCCGTGGACAGCGCGTCTCCTCCCAGAAAAAGGCCGCGCACATCCGGGGGCAATGTGAACAGGAACAGCAGCCCCACCGGAACCTGCGCCAAGGAAACGTAGAAAAACCAATCCAGGCCCCGGCGGAAACGGCGCTCGGCCTCTTCCCTGTCCACTTCCGGATCACGCTTGCTCCACCGGACGCGCCAGGCCATCGTCAGGCCGCCCACAGCCAGAGAAGCCAGTAAGATATGCAGATAGCGCGGGAATAAGGTGGGATCGCTTGTGTTCAAAAGATGCCCGTGCGGCTCGGAGAACCACCGGAACCAGAAGTCCGGGCGCAGCATCAGGGTACTTGCGTTGCTCAGCAGAAACGCCGTCATCAGAAGCAGCAGCGCGGACAGGAACAGTATCGGGGTCCGCCGCGCAGGCCTGACCGCCCCGTCGCTCACGTAAAGCCCGTAATACGCCAGCATGGCGAACAAGGCGACGAACATCCACCACACGGCCATAAGCACGATGCTGGGGTACAGGAAATGCCCGTACAGCACCTGCAAAAAGAGAAAAGGAGCGACGCCGAAGTTCACGGCAAGGGCCAACACCTTGGGCATGAAGGCCACCCCGCCCTTTCTGTCCGAAGCCGAAGCCCGCCGATCGATGACCGACAGGATCACCGAACCCAAGAGCACGTTGACCAACACCAAATGCACAAAAAATGTCAGCAGCAAAAGCACCTTTAAAAACCCGGACGGTACCGGCAACGCCATCGGGGGAGAAAGCAGGCGCGGCGCCTCGGGCGAAGCGTAAGCGACCGCAGCCCAGAGAAACATGCCAAGGGCCATGACGGCAATGCCTATCCGTTTTTTGCTCATGCGTCGTTCCTTTCGTATCCCAAATCCAGCGAAAAATCGGCTCAGACGTATGCTGTTGACGCTACCCGCCCCTCGCCTCCTTTTCCATTATAGATGAGGAAATACCATTAGACTCATACCCTGTGGGCAGGCATTGGGGAACCTCCGTGCCCTTGAAGAACGAAAACGCAACTCACACGGGAATAAACCATATTATCATGGTGCTTTCACTCCCATGCGGCTACTCAACGGAATAGAAACATGTGAAGAGCACGCCTCAAAACACGTTTCCTGAGGCGGATCCCGCAAGGGTCCGTACGGTTCAACAGTAAAAAGACAGGAGAAATACAGTGAAAAAGGTATTGATCGTCTTTTCAGCCGTGATGCTTCTCTCTTCCTTCGGCGTCGCGTTTGCCGACGGCGATGCGGCCAACCTCTTCAAAACCCACTGCCAAGGGTGTCACGGCGCTGACGGCGGACGTGTCCCCGCCAGCGGCATTGAACCCATCAAGGGCCAGAGCGCCGCCGATCTGCTCAAGAAACTTGAAGGATACAAGGACGGGTCCTTTGGCGCCCAACGCAAGCTGGTCATGGAAAACGTCGTCAAGCAGCTTTCGGACGAGCAGTTGAAAAGCTTGGCCGACTATGCTTCCACGCTGTAACTGAACGTTACCTCCGGCCCCATTCCGGATCGTTCCCCAAAGGGGCGGCCCTGATGTTTTCTGTAAGGGACGCGCCGAGACGCCTTCTCAAGGAAGTTTTACCAACCCCGGCGCGGCGTTCCCGCTCCGCATGAAAAATCTTTACGGCCCATTGGGGTCCACTTTCGCCAGCATTCTTTCGACCAAAACACAAGAGGCCACCAATATGGTGGCCTCTTGTGTTTTGAGGAATCGGAAAAATCTCGGTGCTGCCTTCCTGAAACCTTCCGGAGCGTAACGGGCTATGCCAGATCAAACTTTCCGGTCACTGCACGAGAGACGGAATAATTGATGTGTACGCGCATGGCCTTCTGCGCCAGATCGGGATCGCGTTTTTCCAGCGCTTTCAAAATATTCGGCGCGCCGTCCGCATCGCTGAGGAAGTCTTTGTCCCACAATTCCAGATAGTACCACAAGCGCATCATCGTCTGAAGCAGATCGTTGACGACACGGGTGAGCTCCGCATTGCCCGCGGCTTCATACAGGAGCTGATGGAATTGCGCATCCCACGCGGCCGCCGCATCGCTCTTGCCGTCGGCGCAGGAATGGATTTTCTCGACGAGTTCCCGCAGATTCCCAAGCTGTTCGTCCGTAATGCGTTCCGCCGCCAGCTTGGCGACCACGCATTCCAGTTCCAGACGCAACTCCACAACATCGCGCATATGCTTGATGTCAAGCCGGGTAACAACGGTTCCCATGCGGGGAATGGTTTCGATGAGGTTTTCCTGCTGCAAACGGACCATGATCTCGCGCATGGGAAGGCGCCCGATACCGTAGTCCTGCATGATCTGCTTTTCTTTGAGCAGCTCGCCGGGCTTGAGCTTCGAGGTGATGATGTCGTGCTTGAACGCCGTATAAAATTCGTCGCGGTTCACAATGCGCCCTGACCGTTGAGGATAGGAAAGGAAGCGATCCTACCAAAGCCCCATATCCCTGTCAAAGGAATATACACTATACTGTATTCTATACATACCAAGGCATTCCGGAGAAAAACAGGGCAACATCCCCTTCCCCGGAAGGCCTCTCCAAGCGGAAGCCGACACATTGTCCGGACGTAGTCGGAACACGACTACTTGTTCTTGGTGATCAGCTTGCCCTTCGCCTTCTGTACATCCAGCTCGTGTTGCGTGACGACATGGACCTGATCGAACGGCTCATCCATCTGCGCCTTGAGGTCCGGGCGGCGTTCGAGCAGCAGCTCGACGTCGTCGGCCAACAGGGCAAGCTGTTCGATCGGGACGCCGAACCACATTTCATTGCCGGTGATCTTCATGAACTGGCGGGCGCCGAAGCAGCCGAGGGAATACATGGGCTGACGGGTACAGAACGGGCCGGCGATGACGCTCTGGCAGGTGCCGGGGCCGGTCATGCCGTAGCAGATGCCGCCACGGGAATACAGGGTGCCGCGGGCCAGATACATGGCCTGACGCGGATTCAGTACGAAGATGGCCACCTCGTCCCCGCGTGCCGGGCCCTCATTGGCCTTTTCCAGCGGCATGTAATAGGCGCACTTCACCGTACCTACGCGCACTTTCGGGGATTCTTCATACATTCTGCGGGAAAAAGCGGGAGCCCGGAACAAGGCACGCCCGTTGTCGGGATAGTCGCCCGTAGCCCATTCGCCGCTGAAATGGCCTTCGTAGCTTTCATCAAAGCCAAGCCAACGAATGGCGTTCTTGCATTCATAGTGATCGTTCTGAACCGTATAGAACGATTTCCCTTCAAAGCGCACCGTGTCCAGCATCTGGCAAGCCTTGAGCGGTTCGCCCTCATAATGGGGCAGGTTGGCGGGAGGGGTATCGGACAGGCCAATGACGACAATCCGGTGCTCCAGACGAAGAGCTTTGCGCAGTCTTTCGGAAATATTCGCAAAATCAGGAAGTTTGGGAGGCATGACCGGCTCCTTGGTTGATGTTGCAAACAGGCCGGGGAATCATTCCGGCCATTCCCGTACCGCACGTGGAATGCGTCGCCTCTCGGCATTTGAGGCATCCCGCGACGATCCGGCGTATACCGTTCCGTTGCGCTCAAAAAATCATATCAATGGATTCGTGTCAAGTATCATCACTGATATTATCAAAAATATTTTTTATGAGTTTATTTTTAAGTTTAATCTATTGACAAGCTTTAGTTATATCAATTAGCTTCGAATTACAGACTTAATTTCATATTGTGGATTTTAAAAAGACGAGGTCATCGTGAAACGCTCTCCGTGGAAGCTCTCGCCTCTCTTTTCCCCACATTCCATTGCCGTCATCGGGGCATCCCCCAAAGGCGGAGCGGGTTCCATCGTCATCAGGAATCTTCAGCGCCTCGGGTTCGCGGGAACCATCCATCCGGTCAACCCCAAGTACGCAGATGTATTGGGCTACCCCTGCCACCCCTCATTGGAGACGATCCCCGGCCCCGTGGACTGCGCCGCCGTCCTGCTCGGGGACAAGGCCATCCTTCCCATCCTGAAGACGGCCCACGCACGCGGCGTCAAGGGTGTATGGGCCTTTGCCAGCGGGTTTGCCGAAACCGGCGAACAGGGAGCGGCCATGCAGCGGGAAATCCGTGATTTTTGCCGGGAAACGGGCCTGCTCTTCTGCGGCCCCAACTGCGTCGGCTACGCCAACATCACGGACGGAGTCGGCATGTACAGCGCTCCCCTCCCCCGCGCCTTCCGCAAGGGCAGCATCGGCGTCATCGCCCAAAGCGGCGCGGTGCTGCTGGCCCTCGGCAACTCGCCCCGGGAAGCCGGGTTTTCCCGGCTCATTTCCTCGGGAAACGAAGCCGCCCTCGGGCTGGCCGATTACATGGATTACCTTGTGGATGACCCCAAAACCGCCGTCATCGCCCTGTTCGTGGAAACCATCCGCGATCCCGAAGGCGTAGCGGACGCGTGCCGCCGGGCCCGTGACGCGGGAAAGCCCGTCATCGCGCTCAAGGTGGGACGCTCGGAACTGGCCTGCCGGGTGGCGGCAACGCATACCGGAGCCATCGCCGGGAACGACCGGACGCTCGACGCCTTCTTCCGGCGCTGGCACGTCATCCGGGTCAACACGCTGGACGAGCTGCTCGAAACCTCCATCCTCTTTTCGGGGTTGCGGGGGGCTCCCACGACCTCGCGGCGCGTAGGCATGAGCACCGTTTCCGGCGGCGAAATGGGGATGCTCGCGGACATCTGCTCCGACTACGGGCTTGAGTTCCCTCCCCTTTCCGAAGAGGGCAAGGCCGGGCTCCGCAGCGTGCTGCCGCCTTATGCCCCGCTCGCCAACCCGCTGGACGCATGGGGAAGCGGCGACCTCAAGGAAGCCTACCCCGCCAGCCTCAGCATCCTCGCGCGGGAGCCCGCCGTGGATCTGCTTATCGTCTCGCAGGACATGCCCTCCAATATGGCGGACGAACAGATCGCCCAGTTCTCCGACGTGGCCGCAGCAGCAGTGCGGGCACGGGCGGACTCGGGCAAGCCCGTGGTCGTCGTGTCCAACATTTCCGGCGGGATAGATCCATCCATCCGCAAAATCCTTGATGACGGCGGCGTCCCCGCCCTGCAAGGCAGCACCGAAGGCGTCGGGGCCGTCGCGGCATGGCTGGACTGGAACAGAGCCCTTCCTGAAGAAACGGAAGCCCCCCTTCCCCTTCCCGCCGATCTCCTTGCCGAGCTGGACACCTGCGGCGGCATCGTCCCCTACGCGTTGTCGACGCGGGTTCTCGCCCACTTCGGCATCACGGCCCTGTGCGAACGCCTGACCCAAACGCCCGAAGAAGCAAAGGCCGCCGCCGAAGCCATCGGCTATCCCGTGGCGCTCAAGGGCATCTCGCCGGACATCACGCACAAGACGGAAACCGGGCTCGTCAAGCTCAATATAGCTGACGCGGGGGCCCTGCGGCAGGCATGGGACGAACTTGAGCGATCCATGAACCTCCACCACCCCGATGCCCGCCGGGAAGGAATGCTCATCCAAAGCATGGTGACCGGCGACGTCGTGGAAACCATCGCCGGGGTCAACCGCGATCCGGCCTTCGGATCGGCGGTCGTCGTCGGGCTCGGCGGCATTTTCGTCGAGCTGCTGCGCGATGTTTCGCTGGAGCTGGCCCCGCTCTCCCCCGCAAGGGCGAAAGCGATGATCAACCGTCTCCAAGCCGCCAAACTCCTTCAGGGGTTCCGCGGCAAACAACCCGCCGACATAGCCGCGCTGGAGGAAACGCTTGTCCGCCTTGGGCGGATGGCCCATGCGCTCGGCGAGCGGCTGGTCTCTCTCGATCTCAATCCTCTCATGGTGTTGCCGGAAGGACAGGGGGTACGCATCGTGGACATCGTGATGCAGGCCCGGCCTTCCGGAGATTCCCCCAAGCACCTTCCGTAACGCTGGAGAAATGATTCATGAAGGAACTCTTGTCAGGAAATGAGGCCTTGGCGCGCGGCGCGCTGGAAGCGGGCATCGAGATCGCCTGCGGCTATCCCGGGACGCCCAGTTCCGAGATCCTCGAAAACGTGGCGAAGTACAAAGAAATCTATTCGGAATGGTCCGTGAACGAAAAAGTCGCCATGGACGCAGCCGCGGGCGCGGCCTATTCGGGACGCCGCTCGATGGTCACGACCAAGCAGGTCGGGATGAACGTCCTTTCCGACTCCCTGTTCTACACGGCCTACACGGGCGCGGAAGCCGCCCTCGTGGTGATCTCGGCGGACGATCCGGGCCTGTTCAGCTCACAAAACGAGCAGGACAACCGCCATTACGCCAAGCTCGGCAAGTTCCCCATGCTGGAGCCTTGCGACAGTCAGGAATGCAAGGATTTCATGGGCGAAGCCGTGGCCATCAGCGAGCGGTTCGACACGCCGATGGTCATCCGCACGACCATGCGCACCTCGCACTCCAAGTCCGTGGTCGAACTGGGCGAACCGGCATCCTATGGGAAGCAGGTGGGGCCGTTCCCCCGCAACATGGAGAAATATAACTGCATGTGCACGTGGGCCCGCGAACGCCATTATGTGCTTGAGCAGCGGCTTCTGGATCTGGAAGCCTTCAGCAACGAATGGCCGGGCAACGCCATCCACTGGGGCGACCGCGAATACGGGTTCATCGCCGGGGGCATCCTCTACGAATATGTCCGGCAGGTTTTCCCCGGCGCCTCGATCCTCAAGATCGGCATGTGCTATCCCCTGCCGAAAAAGCTTATCCGCGAATTCGCGGAAGGCGTGAAGAACGTCATCGTCGTGGAAGAACTCGATCCGTTCATGGAAGAACAGATCCGGGCAATGGGCATCGACGCGCGGGGCAAGTCCATCTTCCCCATCTGCGGCGAACTGCTGCCGGAGGACATCGCGGAATGCTGCCGCAAGGCGGGCATCCTGAAGGACGCCCCCTCCGCCAGAGCCAACGAGGCGATCCCGGATCTGCCGATCCGCAGCCCGTTGCTGTGCTCCGGCTGCCCGCACCGTTCCACCTTCTACCATCTTTCCCAGATGAAGCTCCCCGTCGCCGGAGACATCGGCTGCTACAACCTCGGCACCCTGCCGCCCTTCAACGCCCAGCATACGATGGGCTCCATGGGCGCGAGCGTGGGCGTACTGCACGGCATGGGGCTGTCCGGCCTGCCCGAGCCCGCCGTGTGCACCATCGGCGACGGCACCTTCTTCCATGCGGGCGTCGCGCCGCTGCTGAACATGGTCCACAACAAGGGCAAAGGCACGGTCATCATCATGGACAACCGCACCACCGCCATGACCGGGCATCAGGACAACCCCGGCCTTTCCAAGACGCTCTCCAACGGGACCATCGAGCCCGTGGACATTGCCGGGCTGTGCCGGGCCTGCGGAGTGGAAAAGGTCGTCACCGCCAACGCGTTCGGCATGAAGGAAGTCCGCAAGGGCCTTGAAGAATGCACCGCCTACGACGGGGTTTCCGTGCTCATCACGCGCGGGGACTGTGTGTTCGTCTCCCGCAGCCCCAAGCCCGCCCGCGTGGTGGATGCCGACAAGTGCATCGCCTGCGGCAAGTGCATCCAGAGCGGCTGCCCCTCGGTCGTACTCTCCGACGCCGTCCATCCCAAAACCGGAAAACGCAAGGCCCGCATCGAGCCGGTCACCTGCGTCGGCTGCGGCGTCTGCTCACAGATTTGTCCCGTACAGGCCATCTCCGGCCCGGAAAACGCATAGGAGCCCCTTCATGCAAACAACCCGTTTTCTCATCACCGGCGTCGGCGGACAGGGAACCATTCTGGCGAGCGACGTGCTCGCCGAGGTCGGGCTGCGGCTCGGCTACGACGCGAAGAAATCCGACATCCTCGGGCTGGCCGTGCGCGGCGGCTCCGTGGTCAGCCATATCATCTGGAGCGACAAGGTCCGCGCGCCCATGATCGATGAAGGCTCCGCCGACTACTACATCAGCTTCGAATGGCTCGAAGGGCTGCGCCGCATGGCCTACACCAACCCGGACACCATGATCCTCGCCAACGACTGGCGCATCGATCCCGTGGCGGTCAGCTCGGGTCAGGCCGAATACCCCGCCGTGGAAGGCATCCGGAACACCATGCGGGAACGCTGCGCCGCGCTCCACGTCCTCCCCGCCACCCCCATGGCCGTGGATATGGGCAACGCCCGTGTATTCAACAGCATCATCATGGGCAAGCTGTCCCTGCTCGTGGGCGGGGACGGGGACGTCTGGCGCTCCGCCGTGGCGGACACCGTCGCCCCCAAGGTACGCGACCTGAACGTCAGGGCCTTCGACGCCGGGCGTTCCTTCGGGCTGTAGGGCATCCCCCCGCACGGCCCGACCCCATAATTCCCGGCGGGCCGTACGGCCAGGATCGGCGGCTCCCCCCGCCGCTCCGGGCCGTTTCCCCTTCTTTCTGCGAGGCATCCCATGTTTGATACGCTCTTTTGCAACGCCCGGATCGTGGACGGCACGGGCACCCCGTGGTTCTGGGGTTCCCTCGGTGTGCAGGACGGCTTCGTCGCCGCCGTGCTCCCCCGCACCACCAAGCCACTCTCCCGGCACACGATCGTTCTGGAAGGCGGCATCCTCTGCCCCGGCTTCGTCGACGGGCACAGCCATTCCGAACGTCCGCTGCTTTCCGGCGAACCCGCCGACTGCAAAACCATGCAGGGCGTGGCCACCGAAAAACTCGGGCTGGACGGCATGTCCCCCGCCCCTATGCGACCTATCCCCATATTCTGGGGAAGTACGCGCGCGAACTGGGCGTGCTGTCGCAGGAAGAGGCCATCCGCAAGATGACTTCGCTAACCGGCCCGCAAGATCCGGCTGGCGCACAAGGGCGTCACCCTGCCCGGATTTGACACGGATCTCGTGGCCTTCAACGAGCGGACCGTGCTGGACACCAACGGCTGCGACAATCCCCGCGTCCATCCCGCCGGGATGCCCCATGTTCTGGAGAACGGGGCGTTCGTCGTCGGAAACGGCGTCATGACGGGTACGGGGCCCGGCAGGGCGATCAGGGAGTGGCCCTCTCGAGGCGGTTTCCGAAAGGCGGAGCCAAGACGGTTGGTTCCCAAAAAGGTTTTCCGATCCGCGCACTTCGGATTGTTGGATCAAGGCGGCATGGGGTGTTGACGTTTCCCGGCCTTGAACCGGTTCTGCAACAAGCGGGGGATCCCATGCGAACAGTGCTTGTCAAAAACGGTATCATCGTTGATTCCGGCGCACTCAGGGCGCTGGGCATACTCATCGCCGGGGACAGGGCTCCGCACGGCACGCCCGGCGTGGAAACCCCGTTCGGCGTGACGTGGGATGAGGGCATCAACAGGGGGGCGCATCGCCGTCACGGATTTCGTCAGGATCATGAGCCAGAATCCGGCGAAAACATTCGGACTTTACCCGCAAAAAGGAACACTGCGGCCCGGTTCCGACGCCGATATGGTTCTTGTCGATCCGGGATGGCCCCGGACCGTACCCGAGCGCAATCCCCATCTCGTGGTGGGTTCCAGCATCTTTATGGGCAGACAATGCCTCGGCGGTCCCGTGACCGTCCTCCGCCGGGGGAAATCATCCGCAAACGCGGCGAAATCACGGGAGCCCTTCCCGGCCGCTTCCTCCCCGCGGGCCCCATCCTAAAGGGCTGACGCACCATTTCCCAAGCCTTTCGGGAACCAGCCGGAATATCGGCCGGGGTCTTCTCCCATTGCCGAATATAAGAATATATCTTTTTGAAAAAACTGAATAAAAAGCAGCTAAAAAACCTTTACAGCCTTGTGATATTACCAGTAGTATACACTTAAAGATTCATGAAGGGCGAGATTTCGTCCACCTCCAGCAGGCCAAGGCAGCCACCCGGTTTTCTCATTCACGTCAAACCGCGTTTCTCAGGAGGATCATCATGCTCAAGCGTACACTGGCAGCTCTCATCGTTGCCCTGACCGCCTTCTGCGGCGGAACGGCACAGGCCGAGCCTCTCAAGCTCACCTTCTCCACCGGCTCCGTGGGCGGAGGCTTTTTCGCCGTAGGCAGCGGCATCGCGGGTTTCGCCTCGCAAAAGATCCCCGGCATCAGCATTACCGCGATCTCCGCCGCCGGCGTCGTGGAGAGCATCAACAGGCTGGAGCAGGGCAAGGCCGATTTCGCCATGCTCAATACGCAGGACCCGCCACTGGCGTGGGAAGGCAAGGCCCCCTACAAGAAGCAGTATCGGAACATGCGCGGCATGGGCATCCTGTACATGCAGGCCGCCCAGCCCTACACCCTCAAGTCCTCGGGCATCCGCACCTTCAAGGATCTCAAGGGCAAGACCCTCAGCGTGGGCGCTCCCGGCGGCACCATGCATCTCGACTTCTTCCGCTGGGTCGAAGCCAATGGGCTTGATCCCAAGAAGGATTTCGGCAAGGTGCTGTTCCTGCCCGCCAGCGAAGCCATGGAAGCGGTCAAGACCGGACAGGTGGACGTCGCCGTGGAACTGTCGTCCATCCCCTCGCCGCAGATCTCCGAACTCTCCATCCTGCGTCCCGTGCATATCCTCGAATTCCTGCCGGGAGCACGCGCCGACATGATGCAGAAGTACCCCCAATACCTGCCTACCACCATCGAAAAGGGAGCCTACAACGGCATCGACCAGCCCATCGAAACCGTGGGCACGGGCGCCATGTTCGCCTGCCGGGCCGACCTGCCGGACGACCTTGTCTATGAAATCGTCAAGACCGTCTACAGCCAGGAAGGCGTCGACTATCTGGGCAACGTCATCGCCGCGCTCAAGAGCATGAGCCCCAACCTTGCCGTCAGCTACAAGCCCATCCCCCTGCATCCCGGCGCGGAACGTTATTTCCGCGAAATAGGCCTCATCAAGGATTGATTTACATTCGTTCGGCGCCTCCGGGGAGCCTCGGAGGCGCCTTTCCCCTTCCCTTACGGAAAGCCTGCCGAGGAATACCATGAACGAAACGCCTCTCCATGAGCCGCTTATTGCCGAAGAAGGCAAGGAAAAGGAACGCGTCTTTACCGGCACCCCGGAACGGATCGTCAATATCTGCCTTGCGTCCATATCCGCGCTTATAATCTATTGGACCGTCTACGTCAGCGCCGACGTGATGTGGAAGCACGGCCTCTACATCATGACCGTCTTCTGCATGACGCTGGTCATTTACCCCTTCGAAAAAAAGCCGAAGGTCAACCACGTCTCCCTTGTGGACTGGCTGCTCATCATCGGCAGCATCGCCGGTTCGGCCTACGCCATCTGGGAATATCTGGATCGCTTCATGCGGCTGGGCATGTTGACGGAAATGGATATCTTCTTCGGCTGCCTGATGCTGTTCCTCGGCCTTGAGGTCGGGCGCAGGGTCATCGGCTGGTCGCTGACGCTGGTGTCCATCGTCCTCATCCTCTATTCGCTGTACGGATTCGTCATCCCCGGGCACTTCGGGCACGGCGGCTTCGATCTCGAAGCGGTGGTCACGCAGGTCTATGCGGGCATGGAAGGCTACTACGGGCTTTCCGCCAAGATGATGATCCAGTACGTGGCCCCGTTCATCCTCATGGGCGCTTTTCTGGAAAAGTCCGGAGCCGGGGATTTCTTCATCCGTCTGGCCTTCGCGCTCACCCGCAATACCGTGGGCGGACCGGCCAAGGCCGCCGTCATCGGCAGCGCGCTCCTCGGCTCCATCTCCGGCAGCGCCGTAGCCAATGTCTCTTCCACCGGCGTGCTGACCATCCCTATGATGAAGAAGGTCGGCTACCGGCCTCATGTGGCGGGCGCCATCGAAGCCGCCGCCTCCACGGGCGGGCAGATCATGCCCCCCATCATGGGTGCCGTGGCCTTCCTTATGGCCGAATTCACGCAGATCCCCTACCTTACCATCGTGACCGTCGCCACCGGCCCGATCATCCTGTATTACATCACGCTGATGGCCTTCATCCATTTTGAAGCCAAAAAGCACAACATCGGGCAAATGAAGGATCATCACATCCCCTCCGCCCGGACCGTCTGCAGCGAGGGGTGGCACTTCTTCGTCGCCATCATGGTCATCATCGTGATCATGGCCTTCGGGTATTCGCCGGGCATGTCCGCGCTCGGCGGGATCATCACCCTCATCGTGATCCACAGCATCAAGAGCCGTAAGGTCGACTTCAAGATGCTGTATGAAGCGATGGTGCTCGGCGGGCGCTACTCGCTCGGCATCGGCAGCCTCGTGGGTTGCATCGGCATCATCCTCTCGCTCGTCGGCCTGACGGGCGTCGGGCTCAAGCTCTCGTGGCTGTTCACGACCCTCGCCAACGGCAGCCCTCTCGTCGCCATCCTGCTCGTGGGCCTCATTTCCATGATCCTCGGCATGGGCCTTGCCAGCGGACCGGCCTACATCGTCACCGCCATTGCCGTAGGCCCCGCGCTGGCGGATATGGGCTTTCCGCTGATGACCGCCCACTTCATCATGATGTGGTTCAGCATCGACTCGGAAATCACGCCTCCGGTGGGCCTCGCCTCCATCGTGGGCGCGGGCATCGCCAACGCCGACCCCATGAAGACCATGTTTACGGCCTTCAAATACGCAAAAGCGTTGTATATCCTTCCCATTCTCTTCTACTACCGCCCCGCGCTGCTGCTTCAGTCGAGCCTGTTCGACATCGCGCTCACCTTCGTTACCGTCATGCTCGGCCTCATCGCTTTCGCGGCGGTCTGGGAGAACTACCTGATGCGCCGGACCACGCTGCTCGAACGCATCCTGCTGCTGGGCGGCGCGCTCCTGCTGTTCATTCCCGGCCATATCTGGGACTTCGCGGGCATCGGCCTCTTCACCATCGTCTACTGTCTGCAACGCTACTACTGTCCCGCCGGATTCCGGCAGACGGCCTAGCCCTTCCTCACGCTTCAAGGAGACCGCAATGCAACTCGCACTTCGCACGGAACACATCCCCTTTTCCAGCCTCTGCGCCTTTTTCGACGCGGCGGAAGCCCGACAGCGCACCGGGCAGGACATCATCAACATGGTCATGGGCCGCCCGGACTTCCTCCCCCCGCCGCACATCAACGAAGCCGTCAAGAAGGCCGTCGACGACGGGCAGGTTCACTACAC
>ERZ836441.708-NODE-708-length-37222-cov-5.573197_pt1 | contig 37222 bp, 33 predicted proteins | sample MGYA00519686_ERZ836441 | MGnify/ENA primary metagenome ERZ836441 (study PRJEB31850, sample SAMEA3708800) | human gut metagenome | biome: human gut; feature: human-associated habitat; material: faeces | place: China | collected 2014 ... | reverse complement strand
ACCTGTGACCCTCTGCTTGTAAGGCAGATGCTCTCCCAGCTGAGCTATGCTCCCGAGCTGGACCGCCGCATCGCTTGATCGTGTCGAGCGCGGCGACGAAATATATAATACACGATTACACGATTTTTGTCAACCTTTTTTTGAAATTTCTTCAAAACGTTTTTGATTCGCCCCCGTTTCGTTCTTTTTCTTTTGCCGGCATGGGGACAATCGGGCGCGTTATTCAAGCGGCGAAAACAGCGCCCCGGTCATATCCAAAATATCGTCCATCGGAATTTTCGTCCCGTCCTGCAAGGTCATCAGGCGCTCGTATTCGTCCACCTTCCTGACCCGGCCCGTCACGGTCAGGTATGCGCCCCCGGCCTTTCGCGCGTCCGGCCGAAAGACGAGCAGGGTGATCTCCGGCGCGTCGCCCAGCGCGTCCATCAGCAGCCGGAACTTCATGTTCAGCGCGGTCAGCGCTTCCTCGTCAGGCTCGATCCGCGCGTCGGTCAATCTTCCGGTTTCCCGGATGACCGCGTCGTAGCCGGTGAGGGCGGCAAAGGGCGCGAACTGCGCCGCGCGGTCGGCCATCGGCATCTGCGGCCGCGTTTTGGAAACGTGGTGCGCAAGCCCCATGATCTCGTCGTATTTGCTGTTCGGGTTCATCCCGCGTCCCCCTTTCTCCTTCAAACCGGATTTTTGCTTTTGAGCGCCGTTTGTTTTACGCCTTGTGCCCGCCGATCTGCGCGTTTCGGTCTTTGGCCGTCGCGCCTTCTTCGAGATTCATCCCCTTAAAAAGCGCGTTTTTTCCGTATTTCTTTTTGATGGCGAGCGTGGCGTTTTGAATCCGCCGCTCCCGCGCCAAGGCCTCGTCCTCGGCCTTTTGCCTCTCCGCCTCGGCGGCGTAGTCCGTGAAGAAATCGAGCTGAACGGCGTCGTCGCGCTTCTTCGGCGCGTCCGCCTCCGGCAAAACGCGGTTGGCCACGACGTACATGCGGCGGATCAGCAGATTTTTGTCCACAATCCGGTCAAACAGCTCCGTCACCGCGCGCATGATCTGGCGCGTGGAAGAGGTGTAGCCGTCAAGGTTGATCGAGCCGTGCGCCTGCTTGGGCACCTGCCGCCCGTAGGGATCGGTTTCAATCCGGCCGCGATACTTCGCCCGCCGCGCCGGGTCGGTCAGGTTTTCAACGTCATAGCCGACGGTCAGCACCATCTGGTCGGTGACAAGCCCCTTGTCCACCAAATCCAGCACGAGCAAATCCGTCATCTCGCGGATGACGAGCCGCGCCTTCTCCGCCTCGTAAGGGCAATGCAGCACCTGCCCGGAGCTGATGCTGTTCATGCTCGGCCGATACGCCTTGATCGCCTCGATGGTCGTCGGCTCCCAGCCCCATGCGTGATCGATGAGCAGCTCCGCGTTTTTGCCGAACAGCCGGTAGAGCAGATCCTCGCTGCGCTCCGAGCATAGGGCGACGTCGCCCATCGTCACCATCCCGTTCTGCTCCAGTTTCTTGGCGATGCCCCGCCCCACGCGCCAAAAATCCGTGATGGGCTGGTGCGCCCAGAGCTCGCGGCGGAATTTCATCTCGTCCAGCTCCGCGATGCGGACGCCATTTTGATCGGCGGGCATGCGCTTGGCCACAATGTCCATCGCCACCTTGCACAGAAAGAGATTTGTGCCGATTCCCGCGGTGGCCGTGATACCGGTCGTTTCCAGCACGTCGAGAATGATCTTCATGGCGAGGTCGTGCGCCGAAAGCCCGTATGTGCTCAGATAATCCGTCGCATCCATGAACACCTCGTCGATGGAATAGACCACGATATCCTCCGGCGCGACGTATTTGAGGTAAATCTGATAGATTCGGCTGCTGTACGCCATGTAATACGCCATTCGCGGCGGCGCGATGATGAAATCCATCGCCAGAGACGGATTGGCTTGCAGCTCCGAGAAAAAATGCGACGTGCCCTCCAGCTTTCGCCCCGGCGCGCTGCGCTGGCGAAGCGCGTTCGCCTCCCGGACGCGCTGCCTGACCTCAAACAGCCGTCCCCGGCTGGAGAGGCCGCAGCGCTTGAGCGTGGGCGTGATGGCCAGGCAGATGGTCTTGTCCGTCCGGCTCTCGTCCGCCACGACGAGGTTGGTGTCCAGCGGATCGAGGCCGCGCTCCCGGCACTCCACGGAGGCGAAGAAGGATTTCAGGTCGATTGCGATATAGGCTCTCTCTTTCATGCCCGTCCCCTCCTTCCCGCGCCTGCGCCGCGCACGTCAAAACGGCCGGGCAGCGCCCCTTTCCGACGCTCTCCCGGCCGCTATCCTTTGATTTTCCTTTGGCTCCACGCGCGCACCCGCGCACGTCCGAATGGGTTTTATATGCGGAGGATGAAGCCTGATCCGTCAGTCAACGGAATCCTCCGCCCCGATATCGCTTTGCCTTTCGCTGGATTCCTCTTCGGCGAGCGCCATCTTGGCGATCTCTTCTTCGGTCAGCCCAGCCAACGCGCCCTCATACATCGTATCTTGCGCGGCGTCATCGCCCTGCGCCAATTCGGCGGTGGCTTCCGGCTCCTGTTCCAGCGCTGCGGTGGTTTCCGGCGTCGCGGTCACCGTGGGTGCAGGCTTCTGCGCGCTTTTCCCCTGCGACATAACAATCAAACCGATCACAGCGATCAGCGCGACCACCAGCACGGCGACCACGGCTTTCATACCCGGCTGCATCGGACTCACCCTTTCTTTTCCCGCCCCTCAGGCGGCCTCGTTGTTGCCTGCCAGCGAGTTTTCGCTGTCGTTTACAGGTTTTCCAGTTCGATCAGGCCGCAGCCGCCATCCTTGCGGCGATACACCGTCGCGGCTCTGCCCGTTTCGACATTGTTGAACATGTAGAAGGAATGACCGAGCATGTCCATTTCCAGAATCGCGTCTTCAACGCTCATCGGCTTGGATGCGTACCGCTTCACGCGGACCACCGCGATCTCTTCCTCGTCCGCGTCCGCCGCAGCGTCCGCGACCGGCGGCTTCTTCCTCAGGTCGCGCGCCAGGCGCGTCCTGAGCTTCTTCATCTGCCGCTCCAGAACATCTATACCTTTATCCAGCGCGGGGAGGGAAATCTCCCGCTCCTGGTTTTCCGTGCGAAGTGTGTGACCCATGTAGGGCATGGTCATTTCGACCTTGTAGGTGTTCTTCTGTTCCGTAATGTGAACGCTGATCACCGTATCGCCCTCGGCCTCATCCTTGAAATAGGCGTCCATACGCTGATGGATTCTGCGCTCCATCGTTTCAACGATCCCAGCGGGAACATGTGCATCCTTAATCACAAAACGTGTAATCATGAAATCGGCCTCCTTTGCCTTGGGATTGCCTTAAAATGTTCGCTTGGCCTTTTCGGCTCTTTCTCCTTTCTTCGCTTATAGTATACGGAATTTATCACCTTTCTTCAAGTCAAATCGCATATTGATTGTAAGGAATTAACAAACGTTCGTCCTGCTGAGCAGTTTTTCATAAGTCGGCAGCATGTCCTTCTCCCGAACGGATTCGGCCAGCCGGTCAATCGCAATCCAGCCGACGGCGCTGTTCTCGTCCTCCGCCACGCGCAGGGGCAGCGCGTCGTCCGCCTCAAACAGATACGATACGTTCAGGTGCAGGTGGCTGCCGACCGCCTTCCCGCGCTTCACGTGCGCCCAGACCGGCAGAATCTCCAGCGAAGCCGCGCCGTTTCCGATCTGCCTGAGCCGCTCGATGCCCGTCTCCTCCCGCGCCTCGCGCATCGCGACGTGCAGCAGGTCGGTTTCGCCGTCCGCGTGGCCGCCCGTCCATGCCCAGCTCTGATAGATCTTGTGGAACGCCATCAGCGTTTTCGTGCGCGCCCGGTTGACGATGACGGAGGAAGCCGTCACGTGCGCGTAAGCGCAGTCCCGCGTCAGAAGCCGCTCGCCTTCCCGGTCAATCAGGGTCAGTATTTCCGCCTTCTCCGCCGCCTCGCGTTCGTCCTTCGGGACATAGCCCCTGATCGTCTGCTTCCAGTCCTCGGGAATGTTCGGGTTTTGCATCGTCAAGCCGCCTTTCCTTTGTTGCGTGCTCTCAGCTTACCACAATTTCGCCCGCGATGCAAGTCAGCCGAATCCCTCGTCCGCTGCGATCAGCTCGCCCTGCGGGGTCATCTCCACGGCAATTCCGTCCTCCTCGTTTCCCGCCTGATAAAACCAGATGCGATAGTCCGCCTGCCTCGTCTGCTCGACATACATCAACTGCATTTCGCATGCCGCGCCATCCACGGCTTTTTTGGAGCGCTTCCAGCCTTTTCCATGCTTCTTTCCGTATTGCCAGGCGTATTCCCGCGCCTTTTCCTCCGCTTCTTCGAAGCTCAATTCGTCGTCCAGCGGATTGACATGATACACCTCCGCACGCATCGGCTTGCCCAATTCCGTATCGTCTCCGAGACGCGCAAAACCCGTTGCAGGCTCGTTGTCGTACCAGCTCAGCTGCACCCAGCCGTCCGTGCCGATTCCGTTCACTTCCATAATTCCGCTCGGCAGCGTTTGGCACAGCACCTTCGCGTTTTCATCCGGCGCAGCGTAAACCGCCTGTTCGCCCGCCTCGTCGGTGTACCACCGAACGACGTGCGCCACGTCGCGCTCCCGCCATACACCGTAGGTCAAGTCGCGCGCAGGCATCCAGCCCTCCAGCGCCGCCTCACCTTGCCCCACGCGCACCCGGATCCACGCGCGCTGAACCTCCAATGCCTCCGCCACCGTGCCGCTGTAATAATGGAACAGCATGTCGCTGCTCTCGTCCGGCTCGGCGTAGAGCGTCACCGTGTCGCTCTCCTCCACCGGCGCGCAGACGGCAATGCCCGTTTGCGGCAGGGTGTTGTAAACCTCCATCACCTCGCCCTTCGCGGACATCTCCACCATCAGCGTATCCATCGACCATTTCCGCCCGTCCATGAGGAGCGGATCATTCATATAGACGAGATAAAACGTTTCTCCCGTCAGCGGCTCGTAAAACAAATCGCCGCAATCCCAACGCATTTCCTCATCCAGCATCCTCGCATCCGTGTAGACCTCGGAAATGTTCCATTCTTCCCGCTTTTGGGGCACCCATTCGCGCAGTTTCCGCACGGCCTCGTCCCGCGTGAGTTCGCCCGCCAGCGGCAGAACCCGCCAGAACGAAGTCCATCGTCCCGGCCGGATCGTCCCCGTCATGGGGATAAAGCCGTTTTCTCTCCAGACCGCCGCCCATTGGCCGTTATAGCCCATGAGCTTCACGCCGCACGGCGCCGTGACGGTATCAATCACCCCGGATTGCTTGTCGCAGGCTTCATAAATCAGCACGTCCTCGTCAAATGCGGGCATTTCGGCGTATTGCTGCACCTCGCGCATCGCCTCCGCGCCGTATTTCAACCGTTCCTGCCGAATATAGCCCTCCAGCGATTCGCCCGTCATCCCCATGCGCACATGCGCCCAGCCGTCCGCAAGGTCGAGCACTTGCAGCGGCGCGCCCTGAAAATAGCGCATCAGCGTTTCGCTCCGCCCGTCCGGCGCTTCATGCAGCACGACCGAGCCGTTTTCCTCCTCCGGCGCGCAGACGGCCGTGCCAATTCGCGGCGTATCGAGGTCGGCGGCCAGCGCCACCGTCACAAGCATCATCATCATCACAAGCAGAACCGCGCCCCATATTGTTTTCATCGTGAAATTCCTCCCTTCTACTGATATAGACGAAGCAAACGGGCGAAAATTTCATTTTTTATGAAAAAAACCGGGGCGCACCATGAACGGTTCGTCCCGATTCGTGTTTATACTAATTCGCAGTTAAAATGCTTAACAGAGCGCATCAGATTTTTTGTTCTGACGAAGCCAAGTGAAGTGAGGCGTACTGGAGGTACGTTGAACGGAACGAGGCAAAGTCAGAGCGAAAAAGATGGTGCGCGGATTAAGCCATTTTAACAAGAATTAGTATTATATGGATGTATTCAGGTTCGAAGTCCTCCCTTTTTGAGGGACGTTTTCTATCGTCGCCGCCTGTGGCGGATTCAGACGATGGAAAACGCCGAAGGTTGGCGCGCCGTCGGCGCGACGGAAAGCGTTTGTCCTTTAGTTCATCTTCACCGCGTCTTTTTCAAACCGGATGCCGTATTTGAACAGAAAACCGAGTACGAGCGCCGCCGCGCAGACCCACGGCGCGAGCAGCAGGGCGGCCAGCGCATACAGCGCGGGCACATCCGCCACCTTCTCGTTGGGGGATGTGACGATCACCCGCAGCACGGATAGCTGGCGAAAAGCGTTCACCGCATTGTTTTTGATGGTTTCAAAATCCATGCTCATCCCTCCTCAGGCCTTGACCACGCGAACCCGCATGCCGAAAAGCACGACCAGCAGCGCCGTCAGCACCGCCAGACGGATGCTCGCGACGCACGCCAGCACGGCCAGCCACATCGGCACTTTGACAAAGGTTCGCCCCGCGCCCTCGACAACGAGCCTGCTGCCGAAAATCAGGCTTACGATCTCTTTGATTTTATCCCACATCGTCTTCACCCCATATGCTTACAGGCGGGTAATCATCAGCTTGCCGCTCATGGTATCCATGTGAATCGGCAGGGCGCAGGTGCCGTAGCGGTTCGGGCCGAACTCGTTGACAACCTTCCCGCTCATGCTGCTGATATCGGCCACAAACCCGCGGATGTCGCCGGGGAGCGCCACATGCGCGTTCGCGCTCATGGAGTTGAACTGCATCTTGCGCGTCGGCGCGACGGTGCAGAGCACCTCGACGTCGCCGGAAACGCTGTTGATCTCCCATTCTTCGCTCGCGCCCTCGGCGTGAATCCTGCCGGAAACGACGCTCAGATCCGTCCGGTTCGCGTCGCAGGAGACGAACTGCCTGCCCGAAACGGTGTTGACCACCACGTCGCCCGCGCAGGCGCTGACGGTCGCGCTGCCGGAGATCGTCGTCACGTCGATTTCCTTTGCGCGGATGCCCGCGTCCGGCTCGACGCGCACATCGCCGGAGGTCGTGTTCACCTTCACCTTGTCCACGTCGATGGCGTACAGGCGAATGTCGCCGGAGGTCGTGCCGAGCACGTAGTCGGCGGCATAACCGCGCGGCACGCGCACCGTCACCTTGCCGCCCTCCTTTTGGAAGACGGAGAAGAACGTCTTGAACACATCCGGGTTCGCGCGGCGCACGTTCAGCGTGTGCTCCTCCATCGTCACGGTCGGCTGCTCCACATCCTCGCGCCCGGCCTCCCATTCGACGAGCACATCCGTGCCGTCCGCCGCTTTTACGGTGACGTCGTCGGAATCGAGGCTCACGTTCACCTCGCGCAGCCCCGCCGCCGGATAGCGGCTGATGACGACCATGCCCGGCGCGCCGCTGATCGGCTTGGCCTGTCTGGCCGCGTTCTCCGCGTCGCGCACCACGTCGTCGATGTCAATCGGCTCGTTGGGGCAGCCCGCGTCCGCCTCCACCTGCGCCGCGTCGGCGTTCAGGCTTTCCTGCATCGCGTCCATCTCGCGCCGGAGCGCGTCAAGCTCGTCGTCCGTTTCGGTCTTCTCGGCTTTTTCTGTCTTTTCGGCCTTTTCCTGCTCGGCCAGCTTGGCGAGCTTCTTTTCCACCTCGTCGGCCTCAGTCTCCAGCGCGTAGGCCTTTGCGCGCAGCGCCCGCGCGCCCTCCTGATCGCCCGCCGCCTGCTTGAGCTCCGCCTCGGCGCGGATGCTTTGGGCGCGTTCGCGCAGCGCTGCCGGAGCCTTGGGCTTTTCCTCGCCGAAATCGACGACGATTTCGCCCTTGTCGCCGGATAGCTTGTCAATCGCCTTGCCCGCCGCCTTCTGCGCGTCGCTCAGCCCCTTGCCGACCGCCTTGCCGATGCCGCCGATCATGCCGCCCGTCAGGTCGTCCACCTGCCGAACCAGCTTCTGCGCCTGCGGCACAATCTGCTTGCCCACGTCGCCCAGCGCGCCGAATGCCTTGCCCAGCACGTCGCCGATATCCGGCGTTTTTTCGGTTCTGACCTCAAAATCCGGCGCGTCGTCCGTTTCGGCTTTCGCGGCCTTTTCCTCGGTCTTTTCTTCTTTATCTTCTTTGTTTTCTTTGTCCTCGCCCGGCTTTTCTGCGTTCATGTCGTGCAGCAGGCTCTGCACGTCGCCCAGCGACGCGGCCACCTCGGCGAAGGCTTCCTCCTCCGTCTTGCCCGCGCGAACGGAATCCTCGAAGCGCGCCTGCGCGTTGGCCATCATCTCGTCGCGCAGGGCGAGGTTATCCGCCGTCATCTTCATATCGGCAAAAATTTCATCAATCATTCTGCGAATCTGCTTGTTCATCATCTTGATGCGTCCTCCATTCCAAACAGTTCGGATATCACGGCGCGGTATTTGCGCCAGTCCGCCTGATTTTCCGCAAAGAGCGCGCGCCCTTTTTCGGTCAGGTGGTAATAGCGCCTGCGCGCGCCTGCGTTTTCGTTGCCCCAATAGGATTCGATCATCCCGGCCGCTTCGAGCCGCCGGAACGTCGTATACAGGGTCGCCTCTTTCAACTGCAATTCCCCGCGGGTGATCTCCTGCACGTTTTTGCTGATGACATAGCCGTAGCTGTCGCCTTCGGCAAGCTGCGCGAGGATGATCGTATCGGTGTAGCCGCGAAGGATGTCCGATGAATTGAGCATTTCATCACCTCCGACAAGATACAGTATATCTCCATATACCTCACCTGTCAATGTATCTCGGCCGCTTTTTTGAAAAAATTCATCCGCAGTCAGTCGTTCAATGAAATTTATCGTCATATCGTTGACGATTTCCGGCATTTCTTCTATAATGAAGCTGATGAATTCCCTGTCTGACGTTGCTTGCATCGTTCTGACCGATTGATAAGGAGGTTGACCCATGAAAAAGACCCACACGCTTCTTCTGGCTCTGTTCCTGTGCCTCGCGCTGATTTTCCCCTGCGCGCTGGCGGAGGACGCTTATGTGTCCGGCCAGCGGACGCAGGCGCTGATCGACGCCGCGCTGGACGCGGGGCAGGTTGTCGGCGGCGAAACGCGCCTGACCTTCCAGCTTGGCGACGAAATTCTCTCCATGCTGGCGGACGACGAGGAGAGCCAGGCGCAGATTGACGCGCTGATGGAGGTCATCAGCGGCGTCCGCCTTGCGGGCGGCTTCGGCAAGCTCGAAGACGGCTATCGCGTGGAGCTGGGCGGCTCGTATACCGCGCCCTCCGGCGACAACGTCTTTGTCACCGCCGCGGCGAACCTGACCCTCGACGGCATCAGCATCGAGAGCAACCTGATCGAGGGCGAGCGCCTGAGCATCCGCTGGGAAACCCTGCTGCGGCTGTTCGGCCTGACCGACGACGAGGTGAACCAGATCATGGCGCTCCGCGACGTGGATTGGGACAGCGCCATGGAGGAGCTTTCCACCGTCGTCGCGCAGGCCGCCGAGGAAATCGGCAAGCTGATCGAGCCGTATCTGGCCACGTTCGCCGACTTCCTCGCCTCGCTGAATATTCAGCAGCGCGACAACGTGGCGGCCGAGGGCGATTATCCGGCGGTCGATCACGAGATCTCCGTCACCTGCACCGCCGAGGATCTGGGCCGCCTCTTCCGCACGCTGGCCGATCAGATGGAGCGGGACGACGCGCTTCTGCCCTACATCGAGCGGCTCGTCGCGAACACCACGGTGACCTTCACCAGCGACAGCGGCGAAACGACCCGCACCACGACCACCGCGGAGTTTTTCGACGGTATGCGCGAATTTGCCGACTCGCTCATGCTTGAAGACGCCACGCTCGGTATTCTGGTGGGCTACAGCGACGACGGCCTGCCCTTCTACTTCACCGCGACGCAGACGCTGGACGATGAGACCGTCGCGCTCTATCTCCAGATCAACCCCGGCGAAACGGAAAACGCCACCGTCTTTACCCTGACCATGCTGGAAGCGGACGACGAGGGCAACCTCTCCGACCGCATGGACGCGGAGATGACCCTCGTTCTCGACCCGGCCGACCCCAACGCCTTCTCCGTCGAGCTCAACGTTCAGTCCACCGAGCTCAACCTGTATTACGCCGTGACGGAAACCGCCGTCACCATCGAGGAGAATCTGCCGGGCTACAAGACCACGTTCTCCATGACGATAAGCGAACCGGACGAAACCAGCGGCCTGCGCATCGTCTACAACGGCGAAGGGCTGACCAGCCTGACCGCCACGGGCGGCGAAAAGAGCACGGTCTTCATGACCGCCAATGCCTATGACGACGGCGACGATCCCATCGACATCCTCGTAGAGAGCGGCCATCTCATCGAACCGGGCGACGGCGCGCTCTCCGGCAGCATTTACATGAACGAGACCGTCAATGCCGGCGGCCTGCCCGTCACCATCGGCTTTGACACCGCCGTTTCCTCTTGGGCTTACGACGCGGCGGAAACCGCCGCCCTTCAGGAGACCCAGTTTGAAGTCGCGACCGGCGAAGAGCTCGCCGCGCTGCAAAGCCGCTTCTCCGAGCGCCTCCAGCAGAAGCTGATCTCCCTGCTGTCGCTCATCCCGGCGGAGTTTCTGGAGCTGCTCGAGTAATCCTCCCCGGAAATGAGCAAATCCGAGATTTTGCACAAATTCCAATAACGGGCGCGCGATGCGCGCCTGCCTAACTCCTTCAGTCACGGCTGCGCCGTGCCAGCTCCCTCGAAGAGGGAGCTCTTTGAGCAGGTTATTTTCCGTCTATGCAATAAGTTGCGCCGCGCCCGCGTTTTGTGCAGAATTTGCTTTCTTCTCAATTATTCTAAATGGACGCTTCTCCAAGCACAGAGAAGCGTCCATTTTTTCCGAATTCCTTCATTGGCCGCGGTCGCCGATTTCTTCCGCCATCACAACATCCAAAAACGCATCCGCCGCGTCCCGACCAAAGACATACACCGTCTCTTTTCCCCAGCCGCGGTGCCCCGCCGCCTTCTCCACGGCCAGCAGGCGATTCGGCTCCGCGCCCTCCAGCGCATCTTGCAGCAGGCGGAAGACCGTCTGCCCCTGCGCGTCGGGGCTCGTCACGTTCCACGCGATATACAGCTCCCTCTCCCGCACATAATTGACGGCGTAGCGCTGTCCGTCCTTTCTCAACATTTGTTTTGGGGACAAAAATCGGAGATGCGCCGCCGTAAGGACAAGCGCGTCCCCGTCGTTTTATTCCATTTCCTCGTACCGAAGAACGCGGCAGTCGTGCTCGTACTCATCCGCGTACAGCCTGCGCGTCAGGCTCTCGACGTCGCCGCTCTGGTTGTCATACGGATCATACCGCAGGAACCTGCGCGGCGGGTTGAACTCCTGCTGGAACGCGCTGCACGTCGGCATGCGCCACGGCTCGAGGTTGCCGAAATAGAAATTCCAGCGATCCAGATCGCCCGCGCGATAGGCCGAGCCGCCGAACGAGCAATCCGCGAACAGCCATCCGAACGGCGCGACATAGAACCGCGCCCAGTCGTGGTGCCCCGCGCTGTCCGGCTTGGTATACAGGCCGCTCTGCCACTGCGCCGGAACGCCGCACAGGCGGCAGAGCGTCACAAACGTGATGGCCTGCACGCCGCAGTCGCCGCGCAGCCCGCTCAGGAAATATTCCGGAATGTTCGTCACCGTCAGATACGGCGGCATGAAGCGATAGACCGCCTGCGTGGTGATGAAATCGTAAATTTTGCGCGCCTTGAGCAGCGCGTTCGTCTCATCCCCGACGATTTCCTTGGCCAGCGCGCGCAGATACGGCGTAAAGACCACGTGCGGCGGCTGTTCCTCGGTATCGAACACCGGCTGCTCGGCGTAGACGTCGCGCGCGTGCGGCTGCTGATACGGTGTGTCGATTTCATAAGCGACGTCGGCGCTGACCGTCATGCCCGGCTGATACGGAAGTTCAAAGCAGATCGTGCGCTGCGGCTCGTCCTCCGGCGCGAGGAACGCGACGGGATGCGATGCGCCGAGCAGCGCGGCGGATTTCACCTGCGCGCCGACGATGGGCATCGGCAGGTGGACGCGCAGCGTTTCGCCCGGCGTGAGGCGGTCGCTGCGGATCGTCAGCTGCTCGTGCAGCTCAAAGCGCGCGTGCACGCCGCCGTTGGCTTTCATCTTGGCGATGATCTCGTGAAGCTGGCGGGCGCTTTCCTTCGCGCCGCTTTTCACTTCGGGATCGGTCGCCCGCGCGGCGTATTCCGCGCGCGTTTTCAGCAGCCCGGACAGCGCGTTATCCTTAAACCGCACCTCGCCGTTCACATAGCGCCAGTCGAGCGTGCCATCGTCGCGCAGGGTTTCCAGCTCTTCCTCCTCAAAGTCCTTCACATGGCTTTGGAGGATTTCAAGCATCTGCGCCTGCGTATACGGATAGGCGCGCAAAATCTCATACGCCAGCTCCGTCTGCACGCGCAGGCGCGCTTTCAGCGCCTCGGGCACGCGCGGATCGTCGAGCCGCAGGCGGATGACGCGATCCATGCGCGCAAAGTCGCCGGCCTCGTAAAGCCGCTGGATATCCGGCGGCAGCGGATAGCTCAGATAGGAAAGATCAAGAAGCATACAACGACCCCCTTTTCGCGCTCAGCCCAGCAGCTCGCGGACGTAGGCGATGATGTTTTCATCCTTCGCGTGGGCGAAGAACAGCTCGGCAAAGCGCTCGCCCGCAACCGCGCCGCGCACCAGCTCCGGATCAATGCCCTTGAGGCAGGTGATCAGATCCTTGAGCGTGTGGGCGCGCACCGCGTCGAGGATCTTCTTGTTGCGCTGCTCCGGCACGACGCGATCCGCCGGGTAGCCGTTGCCGCTGCCAAAACCGAAGAGCTTTTCAAACGTATATTCGAGGTTCAATTCAGCGCCCCAGCCGAAGCCCTTTGCAAACGGCATGGATACCGCGTTGCCGTCGTTGATCTGGGCGAACATGAAGCCGTCGGAGGGATCGACCACGTGGCCGCAGAGCACGCCCGGGAAGCTGTTGAGCGCCAGCATCGCGCCCTCGCCCGTGCCGCAGCCGGTGACGACGTAATCCACCGCGCCGGAGTTGAGCAGAATCGCGGCGAGAATACCGTTCTGCACATAGGTCAGCTGGCTTTCGCCTTCCTTGCCGTACATGCCGTAGTTATCGACCTGATGCCCCATCGGGGTGACGACCTTCTTGAGCGCGGCCTCGATCGCCGCATTCTTGGCCGCCTGACTGTTTTCGTTGATCAGCGCAATCCGCATAAATAAAACCTCCTGACAAATGGATATGCTTTCGGGAAAGATTCTTCCGCGATGCATACACAATACCGCCGAGCGGGCGGCTTTGTCAAGAGGAAAAGGGATTTAGTTCAGCACGGAGGCGGGCACGCGGCGCAGCACACCGATGAGCAGCGGGCCCACGACCAGACACGCGACGGCCTCGCCCGCGGCGACGGAGAGCATGCACAGCGGCAGCGCAATCGCCGGGGAATAGCAGAAATGCACGACAGCGCCGACGATCACGCCGTTAAACAGCACCGGCATCAGCGCGGCCAGCCAGAATTTTTCGCGCAGGCGGCGCGTGCAGAGCGCGGCCAGCAGCGTGGCCAGCGAGCCGAACACGATATCGAAAATCGTGCAGCCGCCGAGGATGTTGGCCAGCAGGCAGCCCACCAGCAGCGCGGGCACGGCCTCCGGCATCAGGATCGGCAGCAGGGTAAACGCCTCGGAGAAGCGAATCTGCACCTCGCCGTAGCTCAGCGGGGCCAGCAGAACGGTCAGCGCGGTATACAGCGCGGCGATGATGGCGCCGCGAGCCAGCGCGCGGGTGTCTTGGGGTTTCAAAGCGCTCATGGATAACGATCTCCTTGTTCATTTTGCTAACCGGCAAAACGACAGGGCAAGCGGCGGGCGGCCTAAGGCCGCATGTACTTCCGCCGCATGTATGCATCAGGCGGCAGATCAGCGCACGTGGCCAAACTTTGCAATAAAAAAACGGCCTGAGCCGCTTGGAAGGCGCAGCGCGCCTTCGGCCCATAGTTTTGTTTAAGGACTGGATGGTTTCGAACAGTCCGCAAGGGTTGCTCAACGATTATAGCAAAAGGCGCAAAAAAAAGCAACCCTCTTTCTTTCGAAAGAAGGCCGCTTTGGTTGATTCCTTCAGCCGCGCTGCCGCGCGCCCTCAGGGCGGATCAGTCCTCCAGCTTGGTGAAGGTATACGTCTTGCCGTAAGTCTCGACATACACGGTGCGCATCACCTGCTCGGTGCGCGGCTTATCGTTGCTGTCGGTCGGCACGGAGGCGATGACGTCCACGGTATCCAGACCGCCGAGCACCATGCCGAACGCGGCATAGTTGCCATCCAGATAGTCGCTGTCCGCATGCATGATGAAGAACTGGCTTCCGGCGGAATCGTTCGCGCTGGAGCGCGCCATGCTCAGCACGCCGCGCACGTGGCTCAGGTCGTTCTCCACGCCGTTGCTGCTGAACTCGCCGCGGATGGCGTAGCCCGGGCCGCCGGTGCCGTCGCCGTTCGGATCGCCGCCCTGAATCATAAAGCCGGAGATCACGCGGTGGAAGGTCAGGCCGTCATAGAAGCTGCCGTTGGCGAGGGAAACGAAGTTGCCCACGCTCTCCGGCGCTTTCTCCGGGTACAATTCGCCGTAGATCAGAGAGCCGTCGTTCATCGCGATGGTGAAGGTCGGGTTCTTATCGATCTGCTCGATGCGGGAAACCAGCGCGGCGTTGTCCACGGCCAGCGCCGCATCCTCCGCCATCTCGTCGAGCATGTCCGCGCCGACATAGCCCTTGATCTCCGTGCCCGGCACGGCGACGAAGGAATAGGTCTTGCCGTCCGCGTCGATGCTGCCCAAAATGTCCACGGACGCGCCGGCCTTCATATCGGCCACAGCGTCGCCGCCCGGCATATCCAGCAGCTTGGTATCCGCGTTCACGGAGGCGTAAGCAACGGTCGCCTCGACCGCCTCGCCGACGTAGACGTGATACATCTGGCTCAGATCGCCGACCTGAATATCCGCTTCATCCAGAATGGTGTCGATAAAGGCGGAATATGCGTCGTTCTTCTTGTTGGTCAGGGTTTCCTCGGTCTCCGTCTCCTTGCGAGCCTCAAAGTCCGCCTCGCCGGATTCCAGATCCTTCGCATAGCGCAGGATGAAGTAGCCGTAATCGGTCACGATCACGTCCGAAACGTCGCCCACATGCTCAAGTGCCATCGCGCCCGCCGTGAACTCGTCGCCGTAAGTCGTGCTGTTTTCGGCCACCGGATAGCCGCGCAGCATCTGTTCTTCGGTGGAGCTGTCCTCGTTATAGGCCTTCATGCTCTCCTCGAAGTCCGCGCCGCCCGCAATCGCCGCGGCAATCGCCTTCGCCTTGGCATAGCCGGTCAGGGACGCGATATCCGCCGCCTCGCCCGCCGTCGCCTCGGCCACGGTCGCTTCGGACACAGTCGCTTCGTCGGCGGTCGCTTCGTCGGCGGTCGCTTCGTCCTCGGTCGCCTCGCCCTCCACGCTGGCCACAAAGATGCACTCCATCAGGCGCACGTTTTCCGGCGTGTAGAGGATTTCGCTTTCATTCACATAGTCGTTGATGAAGGTATCCACGCTGGCATAGCTTTCCTTCTGCTTGGCCACCTTCTCGTCAAACGCCGCCTTGACCTCGTCCTCGGTCACGGACACATCCGCCGTCGCCCGCTCATACAGGAAATTGAGCACGTCGTTCAGCTCGGCGCTGTCCATCAGGGTCTCCTCGGTATAACCGGCCTGCGCCATCTGCTCCTCCACGGCGGCGTTCAGCTCGTCGCCGGTGAAGTCGTAAGCGGAGAGGTAGCTTTCCAGATATTCGCGCGTGTTGTCCAGCGCGGTCTTCACCTGCGCGGCCAGCTCGGTCTTCTTTTCCTCGGTCAGCTCATAGCCGTTCTGCGCGGCGTAGTGGCGGACGATGGCGGTGCTCAGCTTGGTCTGCACCGTCTCCTGCGCGACGGAAGCCTGCAATTCCGTGTCATACTCGTCCACGCTGTAGCCGTACTGCGCGTAGTAAGCGACATACTGGCTGAGCATCTGGTCATATTCATCCTGAATTTCGGATTTCAGCACCGTCACCGCGCCGTTGTAGGCGGAGGCCAGCACATCGTCCGAAAGCGTCAGCGCCGCCTCTTCGGCCACGGGTTCTTCGGTCGCGGCGGGCGCTTCGGTCGGCACAGCGGTCGGCGCTTCCGTCGGCTCAGCGGTCGGCGCTTCCGTCGGCTCGGCAGTCGGCGCTTCGGTCGGCACAGCCGTCGGCGCTTCGGTCGGTACAGCCGTCGGCGCTTCGGTCGGTTCGGCCGTCGGTGCTTCGGTCGGCACAGCCGTCGGCGCTTCCGTCGGTTCGGCCGTCGGTGCTTCGGTCACAACCGGCGTCGCCGTCGCTTCCGGCTCGTTCACCTTCGAGCCGCACGCAGTCAGAGAAACCAGCGCAATGGCCAGCATCAGAGCCAGCAAACTCTTCTTCATCAGGTTTTCCCTCCATTTTGTTATGCAAATCCTTCCGCATCCGTTTCGCAGCGGGCGCGAAACCGCGGGATTTACATTCTTTCTCGGCGATGCATCCGGCGTTACGCCGGTTTGTTACGGCATCAAAACCATGTCTTTCATTATACGCGACGCGCGGCCAAAAGGCAATCGTTTCGTCAAATTGTCTTTTCGGCTTCATGGGCGATTCACAATTTTGTCACAATCAGGCGGGCTGACCCTGCCTTCGCCGAAGTCTGCAAAGCGTCAAGCGCATGCTCGCGCGGGCGTTTTGGCGCGAAAAAAGGCCGCCCTCCCCGCGCGGAGAAGAACGGCCTGTTGATTTCAACGTCTCCAATTCCGTTTCAATGCCGACGCGCCGCGTCAGAACGTGTTTTCCGGGTCAAAGCCCGCGTTCGTCGCCAGCGCTTCGCGCCGTTTCTGCCGCGCGAAGGACTCAATGAACATCGCCATCTGCCGCACGGCCGGAGCCATCATCTGCGGATTGAGCACCGCAATGCCAAACTCGCGGTATTCCATCGGTTCAATCGCGTAGGTCTCCACGTCGCCGTGCACACGTTCGAGCGTCAGGCTCGGCATGATGCAGATGCCGAACCCGCTCTCCACCATCGCGATGGTGGAAAGATCGTCCACCACGCGGCAGGTCGCCCGCACCGTGATGCGGTATTTCGCCAAAAACGCCTGCACGTCCGCGTCGGTCGCGTCGCCCTGCACAACGAACGTCTCCGCGCGCATCTCCTCAGGGACGATCACGCCCGGCGTTCTCGTCTTAAATCCGCGCGGAGCCACGCACATCAGCCGGTCGCGATACAGCGGCCGCACCGCCAGATCGCGCGTGGATTCCGTGGAGAGGAAGCCCAGATCCACCACGCCGGTCTTGATCCACTCGATCACGTCATCGTAGGTGCCCTGATCAATTTCGATTTCCACACCGGGGTATTTCGCGCGGTATTCCGCCACGAGCTGCGGCAGCCATGCCACGCACACGCTGTTGAACGCGCCGACGCGCACCTTGCCGCGCTGAACACCCTTCAATTCGCCGACCGTCTGCGTCAGCGCCTCGTCGGCGGAAAGCACCTGCCGAATCACGGGATAGAGCGCCTCGCCGCTGCGGGTGAGCGAAACGCCGCCCTTGCCGCGGACAAAGAGCGAAAAGCCGCAGGATTCCTCCATGGAGCTGACGGCGTGGCTGATGGCGCTGGGCGTCAGGTGCAGAATCTGCGCGGCGCGCGCAAAACTGCCCTGCTGGGTGACCGTGTGAAAGATGCGATATTCAAGCAGCGTCATCGCTGTCCCTCCTGCCAAAGATGGAATGAATTCGATTTATCATCGCCTCAGCTTGTTGACATAGGCAAACTTGGCTTGAATCGCAAAATCAAGAAATTCAGCGATTCTTTCATTTGCGGAAAGGGCTATTCTCCCCCTTCGGGGGAGAATAGCTTTTTGTCTACAGTCTGATGCGATTTATCATCGCCTGTTTCCACTGTAACACTTGAAGGGGGGCGCGTCAAGGGAAAATGAAAAACTTTGGCGCATCCTCCGCCCGCCCAGTCCACAAAACGATTTGCATAATGTGCATGATGTGATATACTAATAGGAGATATCATGCCATTTTGTTTAGTTGTGAGGACGTCATCATGTCTTTTTCATTTTCCCGCTCCAATGTGCGTCGCGTACTGGTTTATACCGCCGTCTTCTTTTTTCTCGCGCACGGATTTCGGTTTCTTGCGCCGAATTTTTCAGATGATTCGCTCCTGATCTCGCAAACCGAAAACACCGATTGGCAAATCTCGCTCGGCCGTTTCATGCAGCCGATCTATTGGCGCATCCGCGGCGATATCCCCGTTCCATCGGTCATCGGGTTTCTGTCGTATTTCTTTCTGGCCTGCGCCACATGCGTCGTTTGTTCGCTGCTCGGCCTTACCCGCCGTTCTTCCTTGCTGATGCTCTGTATGGCATTGACCGGCAACGCCACCTTCGCCATCGCCAATTCTTCTTATATTTCGTGGACGGACGTTTACATGCTGTCCTTCCTGTGCTGTGCGCTCTGCGTCTATGTCACTGCGAAATATCGTTTTGGTTTTTTGGGCGGGGTGCCGATTCTGTTTGCGGGGCTTGGGCTGTATCAAAGTTATCTTGAAACCGCCATCGTCCTGTTTTTGCTTGTTTTGATTCGGATGACGCTTGAAAAGCAGACCCTGCGCGACGTCATCCTTTTCGGTTTGAAAGCACTTTTCGTCCTGTTGACCGCCCTTTTGCTCTATGCAGCCGTCTATTCCCTTTCTCTGCGTCTGACCGGCATACAGGCGCAATCCGCCTACAACGGTTTGGCCTCCGTCGGAAAATACGACGATTTGGGCAGCATGCTGCGCCTGTTGGGCGAAACCTATCTATATCCGTTTCAGTATTTGTTCCGGCCGGAAAGCCATCTGCCTCATGTGGTCAGCACACTCTATTTGTTTCTCCTGGCCGTCAGCTTTTTTGAACTCGTCCAAACTGCGCAGCGCAGATGCACGGATATATCCCGCCTTCTTTTTCTTCTGGCGTTTACGCTGCTGCTCCCGCTTGGGCTGAACGCTGTTTATTTCATTTCAAAAGGGATCACATATGCGCTGACTTTCTATGCCTTCTTTCTGATGGCGGCGCTTCCACTGATGCTGCTGGAGTATGGTGGGGCAAGGTTATGCCTGCGTTACGCCGTTTCGTTTTCCTTTGTCATCATTTACGGATGCAGCCTTGTCTTTTCCTCTCAGCTCTACACGCTGCGTGAATTGGAATTTCGTTCGACCCTTTCACTCGTGACCCGCGCGCTCAATCGGGTCGAGCTGACAGACGGCTATGTTGCCGGTGAAACGTCCGTTGTATTCGCCGGCAACTTATACAATTCGCCGCTGTTGTTTAAGCGCCCCGGTTTTGAATCATCCTTTACCCATACCACCTATGCCCTGACTTATGAAAGCACCTATGCGCCTTATTTCAATCAGGTGCTCGGTTATCGCGTCGCTTTGCCGGACGAAGAAGAACGCGCTCGGTTCGCAAACCGCGCCGCCGTGCGCGCCATGCCCGTCTTCCCTGCGGAGGGGAGCGTCCAGATGATCGACGGCGTGCTGGTCGTGCATATCGGCCGACAGCAGTTGAGCGAATAAACCTTTCGTAACGATAACAAAGACCGTTCGGCACAAAACCGAGCGGCCTTTATTTTTGAACTTGAAAAATCGCTTATTCCACCGTCACGCTCTTTGCGAGGTTACGCGGCTTATCCACGTCGAGCCCCTTGGCGCAGCTGATGTAATAGGCCAAAAGCTGGAGCGGCACGACGGCCAGCGAGGTGGTCAGCAGCGGATCGGTTCGCGGCACATAGACCGTGAAATTCACGGTATCCTCGATGGCGTATTGGCCGTAGGTCGTCAGGCCGAACAGGCTTGCGCCGCGGCTGCGCACCTCCACCATGTTGGAAACCTCTTTTTCAAACAGCTCCGGCTGGGTCGCGACGGCGACGACGAGCACCCCGTCCTCAATCAGGCTGATCGTGCCATGCTTCAATTCACCGGCGGCATAGGCCTCCGAATGGATGTAGCTGATTTCCTTCAGCTTGAGGCTTCCCTCCATGCTGATGGCGTAATCCAGCCCGCGGCCGATGAAGAACACATCCTTGCAGGCGGCCATCTTGTTGGCGTACCACTGCACGCGCTCCTTGTCGGAGAGCACGCGCTCAATCTGATCCGGCAGGGCGAGCATCGCGTCAATCAGCGCCTCGCGGCGTGCCGGGGTGATCTGCCCGCGCACTTCGGCCATATGCACGGCGATCAGATACAGCGCCGCGAGCTGGGTGGAATACGCCTTGGTCGTCGCGACGGCGATTTCCGGCCCCGCCCAAGTGTAGATCACGCTGTCCGCCTCGCGCGCGATGGAGGAACCGACGACGTTGACCACCGCCAGCGTCCGCACGCCGCGCTCCTTGCACAGGCGCAGCGCGGCCAGGCTGTCGGCCGTTTCGCCGCTCTGGCTGATGATGATGACCAGCCCGCTTTCCTCCAGAATCGGGTCGCGATAGCGAAATTCGCTTGCCAGATCGACCTCGCAGGGGACGCGCGCCGCCTTTTCAAGGACATAGCGCGCCGCCATGCCGACGTGGTACGCCGAGCCGCAGCCGATGAGATACACGCGGGAGACAGAGGCGAAATCCTCGTCCGTCAGCCCGGTTTCGCTCAGGTCGATATACCGTTCGCCGCTCTCGTTTTCCTTGATGCGCGGGGAGAGCGTGTCGCGCACGGCGCGCGGCTGCTCGTGGATCTCCTTCATCATAAAATGCTCGTAGCCGTCCTTTTCGGCGGCGGCGGCATCCCACTTGATCTCCACAAACGGCTTTTCGATTTCCTCGCAGTCGATGTTATAGACATGCAGCTCGTCGCGGGTGAGGCAGGCGATTTCCTGATTGTCGATGTAGACGACGCTGCGCGTGTAATTCAGCACGGCGGGCACGTCGGAGGCGATCATGTGCCCCTGATACTCGCCGTCGCAGCGCCCAAGGATCAGCGGGCTGTCCTTGCGGGCGGCGTAAATCACGCCGGGCTGGTCGCCGAAGAGGATCCCCAGCGCATAGCTGCCGCGCACGCGGATCATCATGTTGCGAATCGCGTCGAGCGCGCGGGCGCGGGGATCGCTCTCCCGCTTGGCCGCCTCGGCATAATAGCTGTCCAGCAGCGCGGCGGCGACCTCGGTATCCGTCTGCGAGGCGAACGTGTAGCCCTTTTTGAGCAGGGATTCCTTGATCTCCTGATAGTTTTCGATGATGCCGTTGTGCACGATCACCACGCGCTTTTCGCGGGTATACTGCGGATGCGCGTTGACGGTGCTCGGCTCGCCGTGGGTCGCCCAGCGGGTGTGGCCGATGCCGCAGAGACCGTGCACGGCGTTGCCGGAATCGGTCATCTCCATCAGGTTTTTGAGGCGGCCCTTGGCCTTGACGACCTCGATATGTTCGTTGGCCTCGTCGCGCACGGCCAGACCGGCCGAGTCATAGCCGCGGTATTCGAGCTTTGACAGCCCGGAAAGCAAAATCGGGGCAGCCTGCTTGACGCCGACATAGCCGACAATTCCGCACATGGTTTTTCCTCCTTACACAGGGCGTTTCCCCCGTCGCCCTTCGAAAACCTCGGGCGAAAAACAGATTTGGGTGGGAAGTCCAGAAACCTCAGGTTTCTGGCGGGGTTTGGGGCAGCGCCCCAACGTTCCCTTACACGTTAAACAGCAAATCCCCATAGGTCGGCATCGGCCAGAGCCTGCCGTCCACGATCATTTCCAGATGATCGACCGGGGCGCGGAGCACCTCCATCGCCGGGCAGATCACGTCGTGCGCATAGCGCGCCTGTTCCGCCCCGGTGAGCGCGGCGGCCTTCTCCTGCTTGACGCGAAGATCGGCGAGCGCGTCGCCGGCCTGACGCAGAAGCACGTTGACGCGGGTGAGCAGCTCCTTCTGCACGGAAGCGTCCACGCCGAGCGATTCCACCTCGCGCGCGGCGCGCGCCAGCTCGCCGGTATAGCGCACGACGGCGGGCACGATATCCTTCCCCGCCATGTCGATCATCGTCAGCGCCTCGATGTTGATCGTCTTGGCGTACAGCTCGTAGGAAACGTCCGCGCGGGCGCGCAGTTCCTTCTCGGTGAACACGCCCTGATGCGCGAACAACGCGACGGAAGCGGGCTTCACCAGCTCCGGCACGGCGTCCACCATGCTCCGCAGGTTCGGCAGGCCGCGGCGTGTCGCCTCCGCCACCCATTCGTCGGTATATCCGTTGCCGTTGAAGATGATGCGCTGGTGCGCGGTCATTTCGCGGCGGATGAGCGCGTGCAGCGCGGTTTCAAAATCCTCCGCCTTTTCCAGCTCGTCGGCAAACGCGCCGAAGGCCTCGGCCGCGATGGTGTTGAGCACGGTGTTCGCATCGGCGATGCAGCCGGAGGACGGCACCATGCGGAATTCAAACTTGTTGCCCGTGAAGGCGAAAGGCGAGGTGCGGTTGCGGTCGGTCGCGTCGCGGCGGATGAACGGCAGGGTCGAAACGCCCACTCGCATGATGGATGCGGAGGGCACGGTTTCCTCGCTGCCGCGGATGATGTGATCCACCACGGCGGTGAGCTGGTCGCCCAGGAACATGGATATGATCGCGGGCGGCGCTTCGTTCGCGCCGAGGCGATGGTCGTTGCCGGGGTTGGCGGCGCTCATGCGCAGAAGCCCGGCGTGCTCATCCACCGCCTTCATCATCGCGGCGAGCACGAGCAGGAACATCCAGTTTTTCTGCGGATCGCGCCCCGGTTCGAGCAGGTTGTGGCCGGTGTCCGTCGTCAGCGACCAGTTGTTGTGCTTGCCGCTTCCGTTGACCCCCGCGAAGGGTTTTTCGTGCAGCAGGCATACCAGCCCGTGGCGCAGGGCAACCTTTTTCATGACGTTCATCACGAGCATGTTTTCATCCGTCGCCACGTTGGTGGTGTTGTAGATGGGCGCAAGCTCATGCTGCGCGGGCGCGGCCTCGTTGTGCTCCGTCTTGGCCGGGATGCCGAGCTTCCACAGCTCGATATCCAGATCCTTCATGTAGTTGCTCACACGTTCCTTGATCGCGCCGAAGTAGTGATCCTCCATCTCCTGCCCCTTGGGCGGCATCGCGCCGAAAAGCGTCCGCCCGGTGAAGATGAGATCCTTGCGCTTCAGATAGGTTTCGCGATCGACGATGAAATATTCCTGCTCCGGGCCGACGGATGTGGTCACGCGCTGGGTCAGGTTATCGCCGAAGAGGCGGCAGATGCGCACGGCCTGACGGCTGACGGCCTCCATCGAGCGCAGCAGCGGCGTTTTCTGGTCGAGCGCCTCGCCGTTGTAGCCGCAGAACGCCGTGGGGATGCACAGCGTTTTGGTGTCGCCGTTGTCGTAGAGAAACGCGGGGCTGGTGATATCCCAGACGGTGTAGCCGCGCGCCTCGAACGTGGCGCGGATGCCGCCGGAAGGGAAGGAGGAAGCGTCCGGCTCGCCGCGAATCAATTCCTTGCCGCGCAGCTCCATGATGACGCTGCCGTCCTTCTGCGGGCTGATGAAGGAATCGTGCTTTTCGGCGGTGGTGCCGGTCAGCGGCTGGAACCAGTGGGTGTAATGCGTAGCGCCCTGCTCAATCGCCCACGCCTTCATGGCGCTGGCGGTTGCGTCCGCCACGGCGGGGTCAAGCTCCTCGCCGGTCGCTATGCTGGCGGCAAGCCGTTTGTAAATCTCTCTGGGCAGGCGCGCGCGCATCTCCTTATCGGAAAAAACGCTGCTGCCGTAAAGCGACGGAATATCCAGATATTCGCTCATGCGTGCTCTCCTTGGGCCGTATTTCTCCCGCGCTCCCATCGGCGCCGGGAGGGATGCATACTATATTACAATACACCATTCGACCCGAAATTGCAATTAAGAAAAGCATTTCGGCCAAATCGTTTCGTTTTTTCGGTGTTTATGCCTTTTTTCTTTGGTTTTTGCGGCAGCTTTTGCCGCTGGTACTTTCTGTGCCGTCGTTTTTTATGCCGCAGGCCGTTTAGGCCGCCGCGTTTCCAGCATAAAATGAAAATGCCGCGCCCGTCTCGTTTTTTCAAAACGGATGACGCGCGCGGCGGCGGGCAAAATCATCTTGCGGCAGCGCGGACACATCGCCCCGCCCCGGCATAATCTGCCATCAGGCGGGTTCGCCGCCGCAAAGCCGAAAAAACGGAGGGATTCTCATGGCGCATTATGCGGTTCGCGAAAGCCCGCCGCTGCGGGGAGAAATACCCATCAGCACATCCAAAAACGCGGTGCTGCCCATCATGTGCGGCGCGTTGCTGACCGGCGAGGACGTGCGCATCGAGCGCGTGCCCGAACTGACGGATGTGAAGACGCTCTGCGCGCTGCTCGCGTCCTGCGGATGCAGCGTGAAAAAAGAAGGCGACGCGCTGGTTCTAAACGCGGGCGCGCTGCAAAATCCGCAGGATGAGGAGGATGTACGCAAGATGCGCGCCTCGGTGCTGGTGCTCGGGCCGCTGCTTTCCCGCCTCGGGGAGGCGCGGATTCCCCTGCCCGGCGGATGCGCCATCGGCCAGCGGCCGATTGATCAGCATCTCAAGGGCATGAGCGCGCTCGGCGCAAAGGTCAAATTTGACCACGGCGGCGTGACGCTCTCCGGCCGCCTGCGCGGCGCGGTGATCTATCTGGATATGCCTTCCGTCGGCGCGACGGAAAACCTGCTGATGGCGGCGACGCTCGCCAGCGGCACGACGCGCATCGAAAACGCGGCCAAGGAGCCGGAGATCGTCGATCTGGCGGCGTTTCTGAACGCGATGGGCGCGCGGATCTGCGGCGCGGGCACATCCACCATCGTCATCGAGGGCGTTCGCGCGCTGCACGCCGTCAGTTGGCAGCCCATCAGCGACCGCATCGAGGCGGGCACGATGGCCTGCGCCTGCGCGATCACCGGGGGCGAGCTGCTGCTTTCCGGCGCGCGGGCGGAGCACCTGCGCTCGCTGCTCTTCAAGCTCAGCGAAGCGGGCATACATATCAAGGATACGCCGGGCGGGCTGATGGTCTTCGGCCGCGCCAAGCAGCCCTTTGAAATCCGCACGATGGTCTACCCCGGCTTCCCGACCGATTTGCAGGCCCCGATGATGGCCGTCGCCTGCAAAACGCCCGGCACAAGCGTATTTCTCGAAACGATTTTCGAAAACCGCTTCATGCATGCCGCCGAGCTTTCGCGCCTCGGCGCGCACATCCGGGTGGAAAACCGCGTCGCCGTCGTGGAGGGCACGCCGTATCTGACCGGCGCGCCGGTTCGCGCCACCGACCTGCGCGCGGGCGCGGCGCTGATTTTGGCCGGGCTCTGCGCCGAGGGCGAAACGCTGGTGGACGACTCCGGCGGGCACATCGAGCGCGGATATTGCGGCATTGAGGAAAAACTGCGCGCCGTCGGCGGCCGCATCGAGCGCGTGGCTCTTTAGGGTCTTTTTCGCTGCCGAAGTCTGAAAACCGGCGATATGCTTCTCCTCCCGAAAGGAGGAGAGGCACTTTTATCCTGTCGTTCTTCCCGCTTGCGGCGGCCTTGCAAAGCCATGGGGCTTGGTGTATAATTCTATATGGGATAAGTTCGTTCTTCATTTATTTTTCTAAACAAATCTCAGAGATTCGCCCGCGGTTGCGCGCACTCTTTAATTCTTTTATTGTAAGAAAGGAATCCGCCATGACACGAAAGCAATGGGCCGCGCTGACTTTATCGCTGCTTGCGCTGGGCGTCGGCGGAACGATTGCCGCCGTCTCGATCATCGATCCCTTTGAAGTGTATCACAAAGCGACGGCGTTCATCCCCCCGATTACAAACGGCACGCAGCTCTATTCCAACGCGGGCATCGCCAAAAACTACGCATACGACAGCGTGGTCATCGGCTCCTCGATGACGGAAAACTTTCGTCCCTCCCAACTGAATCGCCTTTTCGGCGGGCAGTTCGTCAAGCTGTGCGTCAACGGCGGCTCCTCCTTCGATCACAAGCAGATGATGGAGCTGGCCTTTTCCACGCACGACGTTCGCCGCGTGCTGTACGGCATTGATCTGGACGCGCTGACCTACTTCTATAAAACGCCCAATCACGAAACGCCGAATTACCTCTACGACGACGATTTGCTTAACGACGTCGCCTATTGGTTCAACGCCGGCGTGCTGGCCAAATACATCCCCCAATGCCTGATGACGCTCGGCCAAAGCGACCCGGATCAGATAGACACCATGTACAGGTGGAGCGACCTGTTCACCTATGGCAAAGACGCCGTGCTTCCGGGGTTTACGTTCAGCACCCGCCGCGTCGAGCAGCGCGACGCCGGAGAAAAGCCGACGCTTTCCTATCAATTTCAAATGAACGTGCAGCACAACTTCCTGCCTTATATCGAGCAGCACCCCGATACGCAGTTCATGTTCTTTTTCCCGCCGTATTCGCTTCTCTCGTGGTATCAAGCCTACGCAGGCGGCAACCTGGAGCATGATCTGCACCAGAAGCAGGCGCTGACCGAGGTGCTGCTCGCCTATGACAACGTGCAGGTTTACGATTTTCAGGCGCGGGCGGATTGGATCTGCAATCTTGACAACTACATCGACGCGCGGCATTACAGCGGCGCGATCAACGACGCGATGGCCGAGGATATGGCCGCCGGAGAAAACCGCGTCACCGACGCCGCCCAACTCGAGGCCAACGACGATCTGATTCGCAATCTTGTCGAACAGATCGTTTCCGCCGGGGAATGGCCGTTTTGATTTTTGAAAAGGAGCACCGACCGCCATGCTGTTCAATTCCTACGTCTTCATGCTGGCCTTTCTGCCGCTGACGCTGCTTGGTTATTTTCTGCTGGGCAGACTGCCGGAAAAAATCCAGCTCAACAAGGTTTTCCTCGTGCTGGCCTCGTTTCTGTTTTACGGCTACAACAACCCGAGCTATGTACCGATCATCGCGGGCAGCATCCTGATCAATTACGCGCTCAGCCAGCTGATGCTCACCCAGCAAAAAAAAGCCCTCCGTCTGCCGCTGATGCTGCTGGGGCTTTTCCTCAACCTCGGCGTGCTGTTTTACTTCAAATACCACGATTTCTTCTTTGAAAACCTGAACGGCGCGTTCGGCCTGCATCTGACGCTCAACCATCTGGCGCTGCCGCTGGGCATTTCGTTTTTCACCTTCCAGCAGCTTTCCTACGTCATCGACAGCTACAAGCGCACCGTTCCGCGCTACAACATTCTGGATTATTCGCTCTTCGTCACGTTCTTCCCCCAGCTCATCGCGGGGCCGATCGTGCTGCACAGCGAAATCGTGCCGCAGTTTGCGGATGTGAAAAACCGCCATTTCAACTTCGATCATTTCGCCCCCGGCCTGTACGCTTTCGCGCGCGGTCTGGTGAAAAAGGTGGTGATCGCCGATACGTTCGCCGTCGCGGTCGAGGCGGGCTTTGCCGACGCGCTGACGCTCAACACGGCGGAGGCGTGGTTTGTCGCCATCGGCTACACCCTCCAGCTCTACTTCGATTTTTCCGGCTACTGCGATATGGCGACCGGCGTGGGGCTGATGTTCAACATCAAAATCCCGATCAACTTCAATTCGCCGTACAAGAGCCTCAACATCCGCGAATTTTGGCAGCGGTGGCATGTCACGCTCTCCCGCTTTCTGACCACCTACGTCTATTTCCCGCTCGGCGGCAGTCGGAAAGGGTTGGCGCGCACCTGCGTCAATCTGATGATCGTCTTCCTGCTCAGCGGCCTGTGGCATGGCGCGGGCTGGCTCTTCCTGCTCTGGGGGCTGATGCACGGGGCGGCGAGCGTGCTCTACCGCCTCTTCCGCAAGCCGTATGACGGCCTGCACCCGGCGCTGCAATGGATGATCAATTTCGGCTTCATCGTCGTGGCCTGGGTGTTCTTCCGCGCGACGAGCCTCGCCGACGCGCTGGCCATCGTCAAAGCCATGCTGACGATGAACTTCGGGCCGCTGCGCGACTCCATCACCTCCGCCTTCGCCCTGCCCGGCGGCTTCCATCCGGACGGAAACGCAGTATATATGATGATTTGGTACGCCGCGTCGCTGTTTGCCTGCCTCGGCCTGCGCAACACCTACGAAAAGACGATGGATTTCCGCCCGACCGTCTGCAATTCCATTTCCACCGTGTTGATGATTCTCTACTGCACCCTGTCGCTTTCCAGCGTGAGCGTGTTCCTGTACTTTAATTTCTGACGTTAATCTCTCAACGCTTTCCCGGCGCGCGTCCCGCGCCCCTGCCGCCTTTTCCCCTGTTTTCGGTAAAGTATTGATGAAACGAAAAACTTGGGCGCTTGCGAGCCTTGCGCTTCTGCTCGCCGCAATCGCCGCCATCAGCCTGACGGTGATCGTCATTGATCCGTTTCAGGTGTATCGTCCGGCGACGCGCTATCTGCCGCCGATTGACAGAACCACGCAGGTCTACGCCAACGCGGGCGTTGCGCGCAGCTACGCATACGACAGCGCCATCGTCGGCACATCCGTGACCGAGAATTTCCGGCCGTCGCAGATGGATTCGCTGCTCGGTGGCCGCTTTATCAAGCTGTGCACCTCCGCCGGAACGGCCTATAACCACGCGCTGCTGATGGATTTGGCCTTCCGCACGCACGACATGCGCCGCATCGTCTACGGGCTGGACGTCTATTCCTTCATCGCCCGGCTCGACCAGACCGGCAGCGACGTGCCGCTGTACCTCTATGACGACAGCCTCCTCAACGACGTATCCTATTGGCTCAACCGCAGCGTGCTGGCCACGTTCCTGCCGCGCTGCCTGAGCGCATGGGGGCAGAAGCAGGACGACTCCATCCGCGACAGCATGTATTGCTGGGCGGGGCAGGATGAATACGGTTCCGTCGCGCTGTATACCGCCCGCTTCACCGCGCCGGAAAATCCGCTGCCCGCGGACGCTTACATCCGGCAGGCGCAGGCCAATCTGGACGCGCATCTGCTCCCCTACGTCGCCGCGCACCCGGAAACGCAATTCGACATCTTTTTCCCGCCGTATTCCGCCGCCGAGTGGGCGACGATGGAAAGCAAGGGCACGCTCGAAAGCATGCTCGCCCTCCGTTCGCTCTGTTACGACGCGCTGAGCGGCTTTGCGAACGTGACGATGTACGATTTCACCACGCGCGCGGATTGGGTGCTCGACCTGAACAACTACAAGGACGCGCTGCACTACGGCCAGTGGATCAACGACGCGATCACCGAATGTATCGCGCGCGGCGAAAATGTCGTGGCCGACCGCGAAACGCTGGACGCGGCGACGGCGCAGCTTCGCGCGTGGGCCGACGCGCAGATTGAGGCGGGCGGCTGGATATTCTGACCGCCGGAAAGGAGACTCACATGCGCCCATCCACCTCCAAGCGGGCTGAGCCCGCCTTCACTTCCGCCGAAGTTCGCGAAATATCAAGCTCTCGCTCACGCGGGCGATCCCGCGCAATTTCCGATCCATCCAAGCGGGCTGAGCCCGCCTTCACCTCCGCCGAAGCTTGCAAAACGCCTAGCTCTCGCTCACGCGGGCGATCCCGCGCAATCTCCAATGTGCCAAACAGGCGGCAGCCTTACGGCAGGCTGCTTGCGGCCAGCGGCATTTTGCTGGCCGTCGTGCTGGTCAGCGCCCTGATGACCACCTTTTTACAGGCGCCCAACCTCGACGCGCTGGCCGATGCCACCGCCGTGCCGAGCGCCGAGGCCACGCCCAGCCCCGAACCGACCATCACGCCCACGCCGGCGGTTTACGCCCCGTTCGGCGCGCAATACGGCTACGGCGGCGCGAACCTGATTCCCGATACCCCGACCCCGAATCCGATCACGCCCATGCCGACCGCCGCGCCCACCGACACCCCCGCCCCGACCGCCGTTCCGACCCGGACGCTGAAAAAAAATTCCACCGGCGATGACGTTAAAAAGCTCCAGCAGGCGTTGATTGATCTGGGCTATCTCGCCGACGCAGCGGACGGCACCTTCGGCGCAAACACGCAGGAGGCTGTCACCCGGTTTCAGGCCGTCAACGGTCTGAGCGCCGACGGTCTGGCGGGCGCAAAGACGCAGGAGCTGCTCTACAGCGGCAGCGCGCTTTCCGCCGATCAAGCGCCGAAGCCCGATTTCCTGATTCTGGTCAACCGTCAGCACAAGCTCGGCAAGAACGACGCGCCGACCGATCTGGTGACGATTGAAAACGTGCTCTCCGCCGACATCGTGAAGGTCAAGTATTCCGGCACAAAGGCCGACCGAACCGCCACCGAAGCGCTGGGGCAGATGCTCTCCGCCGCCATCGCCGACGGCGTTTCCAATTTCCAGATTTCCTCTGCCTACCGCACGTACAGCGAGCAGCAGAAGCTGGTGGATAACTCCGTCGCCAAATACCGGAAGAATAACCCGGATTGGTCGCGCGACCGCTGCCTGTCCGCCACCTACAACACTGTCGCCCCCGCCGGAACGAGTGAACATCAGACCGGCCTCGCCTTTGACATCACCGTGCCCGGCGTGAGCTTCACCGGCACACAGCAGCAGAAGTGGCTCCACGCGCACTGCGCGGAATACGGCTTCATCGTCCGCTTCACCGCCGAAAAGCAAAAGCTGACGGGCTTTGTCGCCGAGAGCTGGCATTTCCGCTATGTCGGCCAAGAAGCCGCCGCCGTCATCACGCAAAACGGCTGGTGTTTGGAGGAATACGTCGAAAAGATGGGGCTGTAACCCGTTTTCTGCCGCAGATTCACCCCGCCGCTCTGAACAAGGGAGGCGGGGATGTTTTATGCCGCCCCATCAAAAAAGGGTCATCCCCTCTCGGAGACAACCCTCGTTTGATTCGTTTGATTCGCTTTTTCTCAGCCGAAGTACCGCTTGAGCAGCCCCTCGAACGCCTTGCCGTGGCGGGCTTCGTCGCGCGCCATCTCATGCACGGTGTCGTGGATCGCGTCGAGGTTATGCTGCTTGGCCAGCTTCGCCAGCTCAAACTTGCCCTCGGTCGCGCCGTTCTCGGCCTCAACGCGCATTTCAAGGTTCTTCTTGGTGGAGTCGGTCACGACCTCGCCCAGCAGCTCGGCGAACTTCGCCGCATGCTCGGCCTCTTCATACGCGGCCTTCTCCCAGTAGAGGCCGATCTCCGGGTAGCCCTCGCGATGCGCGACGCGCGCCATCGCCAGATACATACCGACCTCGCTGCACTCGCCCGCGAAGTTCGCGCGCAGGCCATCGAGGATCTCCTGCGGGCAGCCCTTGGCCACGCCGACCACATGCTCGGCCGCCCAAGTGCGCTCACCCTTCTGCTCGACAAACTTGCTGGCCGGAACGCCGCACTGCGGGCACTTCTCCGGCGGGTTCTCGCCTTCCCAAACATAACCGCAAACCGTGCAAACCCACTTTTTCATACCTGTTTCCTCCTTAACATTTTTGTTCTCTGTTGAGCCGCCGGGAGCCGTTAAACGCTCAGCCCTCGTCGGTTGACGCCTTTTGTCTGCTCAGGCAGTCCTTGCAGACGCCGTGAGCCGTTACCTCGCACCAGTTGACGCGGTGCCCGCAGCATTTCGCGGCTTCCGCCGCCATGCCGGTAAAATCCGCCTCGATATCGTACACGCTTCCACACTGCTCACACACGAAATGCATGTGATTGGTGCGGATGTATTCGTATACCGCGCTTTTCTTCCCGAGGGAGAGCCTGCGAATCAGCCCCATTTCCCTCAGGTGATCCAGCGCGCGGTAGACGGTCGCCGTTCCGATACCGTCCAGGCCTTCCAGAATCTCGTCGGCGGTGAGGTGACAGCGCTTCGCGGCCAAGATATCAAGAACCGTCTGCGCCTGTGCGCTGATCTTGGCTTTCATCGCTTATCACCTCGCTCATTGAGAATCTGTATCATCATTATAGCCACGATTCTTCTGTTTGTCAAGCGTTTTTGAAAAGTTTTTGAGAATTATTCTCGTCTTTCAATTCGACATAGAGCGCAATTTATTTTGTGCGGCAGAAAATGAGGATCGCCGCGAGCGCAACCACGCAAACCACAATAAACGCATCGAGCACGGGGAGCGGGATGTTGATTCTATCGTAAATCTGTTCTTTGAGATTTTTCTGCTGTTTGGTTTCTTCCACGATTTTATCAACCATCGCTTCATCAATTTTCTTTTTGGACTTTTTTTCTTCGCTCATCCTATCATTCCTTTCTTGAATCCAAAAATCCGCCACGCATGACACGCGGCGGATTCAAAGGGGGCTTTTTTACTTCTTCGCCAGATACTTACGCAGATCAAGCGCAACAGCGATAATGATAACCAGACCCTGCGCAATGTAGGTGTAGGAAGATTCCACGCCGAGGAACTGGAGAACAATCTTCAACACCTCGAACACCAGAACGCCGATGAGAATGCCCGGAATCGTGCCGACGCCGCCGTTGACGGAAACGCCGCCGATGGTGCAGCCTGCGATGGCTTCAAGCTCCCAGCCCTGCGCGGTATTGACCGAGCAGCCGCCGGACTTCGCGCAGACGAGGAAACCGGTCAGACCATAGAGCGCGCCAGCCAGCATGTAGATCAAAATCTTGCTTCTATTGACATTGATGCCCGCAACCTCAGCCGCATTTTCGTTGCCGCCGATGGCATACATATACTTGCCGTAGCGGGTCTTGTTATACAAGAACCACATGAACAGGCCGATGAAAATCGCGATAATCGTCAAGTTGCTCAGCATGCGCGTACCGACGTAGCCCGTCGCCAGACCCGTGTAATCGCTGCGCAGACCGCCAATCGGAATCGCGCCCGTATACACAAGGCAAGCGCCGTAAACCAGCGTCTGCATGCCCAGCGTCGCGATGAACGGCGGCACTTTGAGGAAAGCGATAACGGAGCCGTTCACAGCACCGATCAGCGCGCACAGCGCGACGACAATCAGCAGAACCACGAGCAGCGGCATCTCCGGCATACCCGGATAGAAGCGCTGGTCGTAATTGGCGCGCTGCATCAGAATACCAGAAAGGCAGGCCGCAAGGCCAGCCACGCGGCCAGCGGAAAGGTCGGTGCCCTTGGTAATCAAGCATCCGGAAACGCCGCAGGCAATGATGAAGCGAACAGCGGTATTGGAAAGCAGGTTACGAATGTTGTTCGCAGAAAGGAAGTTCTTGTTCTGTGTGCTGACGAACACGGATGCGAGGAAGATCAGCACGATGATGATGTTTTCGGAAAGCCATTTGCCAATGGATTTCACGCTGAATTTCTTGCCCATAATAAGTAGTTCTCCTTTGCGTTACTCAGTCTGCGGCTGTCGGCTGCGTTTCAAACTGCGTCGCCAACGTCATAATGTTCTGCTGATTGGCTTCCTTGCCGTCGATGAAGCCCGTGATTCGACCATCGCACATGACCATCACGCGGTCGCTCATGCCGATGATTTCACTCATTTCGGAGGAAATCATAATGATGCTCTTGCCCGCGCGCGCCAGCTCCTCGATGATGCAATAGATTTCGTACTTCGCGCCAACGTCGATACCGCGCGTCGGTTCGTCCAAAATCAAAACGTCCGGGTTGTTCGCCAGCCAGCGTCCAATCAGCACCTTCTGCATATTGCCGCCGGAGAGAGACTGAATCTGCGTTTTGGAAGAAGGTGTCTTGATGTTCATCTTCTTCACGTTGTCCTGAACAAGCTGCTCGATCTTCTTGTCGTTGATGACAATGCCCATATCGAGATACTGGTCAAGGCTTGCCACGGAAATGTTGTCCGCAACGGAGAGCACACCCATGATACCCGTCGCGCGGCGGTCTTCCGTGAGCAGCGCAATGCCGTGCTTGATCGCATCGCGCGGACGGGAGATTTTGATTTCCTCGCCCTTGAACTTAATCGTGCCCTCGTTGTGCGCGCGAATACCGAAGATACCTTCCATCAGTTCGGTACGCTGTGCGCCAACCAGACCCGCCACGCCAAGGATTTCACCCTTGCGCACTTCAAACGAGCAATGACGGAACGAACGCGGATTGATGGACGTGAAATCCTTCACCTCGAAAACCGGTTCGCCCGGCACGTTGTGGCGCTCCGGGAACAGGTTGCTCAGCTCACGGCCAACCATTTGGGTAATGATCTTGTCCGTAGTCAGCTCCTTCGCGTCCCACGTGCCGATGTAGTGGCCGTCGCGCATGATGGTCACTTCGTCGGAGATGCGCAGAATTTCGTCCATCTTGTGGCTGATATAGACGATTGAAACGCCCTCCGCTTTCAAATCCTCGATGATGCGGAACAACGCTTCAACTTCGTTTGCCGTCAAAGAAGAGGTCGGTTCGTCCAGAATCAGCACCTTGCAGTCTGCCGAAACCGCCTTGGCAATTTCAACCGACTGCATCTGCGAAACGGAGAGATCGCCCAAACGCTGTTTGGGGTCGAAATTCATCCGAACCTTTTTGAGCAGTTTCTCGGTGTCTGCATACATCTTTTCATGATCGACCACCGGGATAACGCCCAGCAGCTTCTTCATCGGGTAGCGCCCGATGTAGATATTTTCAGCGACCGAACGCTCGGGAATCGGTTGAAGCTCCTGATGCACCATCGCGATACCCATGCTCAACGCTTGAAGCGGGTCGTTGATATCAACCTTTTTGCCCTCGTAATAGATTTCGCCCTCGTCCATCTTGTAAATGCCAAACATGCACTTCATCAAGGTGGATTTGCCTGCACCGTTCTCACCCATCAGCGCGTGAACCGTGCCGGGTCTGAGCTTGAGCTGCGCGTGATCGAGCGCCTTAACGCCCGGGAACTGCTTAACAACTCCGCGCATCTCAAGACGATACTCCGCCATGAACGTGTCCCCCTTTTGCTTATAAAAGAAGGTGCCTGCGCACAAAGCGCACGCACCTCCTTTGATTTTACCTTTACAAGAATTACTTGGTGACCTTCACGTAGTCAACCCAGTAGTACTTCTCAAGGGTCTCGCCATTGGCGGCCTTGATGGCAGCGTCGGCGGCGGTGTGGCTCTGGCCGATGTGGTCGTTGAGCACGGTGCCGGTGACTTTGCCTTCCTTAACCATTTCCTGCACTTCGTCCAGCGCGTCAACGCCCACGAGGTAGATGTCCTCGCCAACGGTGCGGCCAGCGTCAACGATCGCCTGATAAGCGCCCAGCGCCATCGCGTCGTTGTTGCAGAAGATAACGTCAACATCGTTGCCGAACTGCGTCAGCGCGGTCGCCGCCAGTTCCTGACCCTTGGTCTGATCCCAGTCGCCGCGCTGCTTGTACAGCTCGTTGGTCTTCAGGCCAGCGTCTTCAAGCGCCTTGATGGAGAACTCGGTGCGGTACTTCGCGTCAACGTTCTCCGGGTCGCCCATGATCATCACGTAATCGACAACGCCGTTGCCGTTGAAGTCGCCGTGGTTCTCGGTCTCGGCAATGATTTCGCCCTGGAAGGTGCCGGACTGACGAGCATCGGCGCCAACGTAGCAAATCTTGTCGGAGAGCTTCATGTCTTCCTCGCTCGGCTCACGGTTGATGAACACAACCGGGATGCCGGCGGCGTCGGCCTTCTGAACGACGGTCGCGGCGGACGTGCTCTGCACGAGGTTCAGAATCATAACGTCAACATTGTCGGCGATGAAGCCGTCAATCTGGTTGGTCTGCTCGGCCTGATCGTTCTTGCCGTCCATCACGGTGATGTTCTCAGCCGGGATGCCGCAGTCTTCGGTCAGATAACGAACCAGCTCAGTGCGATACAGGGTCATGAAGTTGTCGGCAAACTGATAAATCGCAATGCCGATCTTCGGAGCCGCCTGCTCAGCAGTCGCCACGCCGCAAACCATAACGACGAGCAGAGCCATTACCAGAGCAAGAATCTTTTTCATGGGAAACACCTCTTCTTTTTATTTCAACGGGAATCCTCCCGCTGAGTAACGAAACCACACCGAACAATCAAGCCGAATCCTTGAAACAAATCAACGATTTTGTTTTTTGTTTTTTATCGCTTTTGACGTTTGTACATTTATTATAATCAACGTTTCACCATATGTCAACGGCTTTTTTTAGCGACTTGAATAGTTCTCCCCGCGCGCGGCGCGTCATTTCGCATGGACACCATATCGAGTTTCGGTGTAATATCAGGCTTTTCCTGCGTTTTATCCGCCGCCGCCCCGGCCGCGCCCAAAAGGGTAGTATAATATTTCATACCCTGTTTTTTCCATGTTTTCCGCAATTCGAAACTTTTCCTTGCAAACCCCGTCCGTATCGTTCATAATATCATTGACACAGGAAGGAGTTTTTTTATATGTATTTGTCTGATATCAAGCGCGACGACCGCTTCGAGGGCTACCTGATCGTCCGCTCCGCCGAGCAGCGCGCCAGCGCCAACGGCAAAAACTATCTGGATATGACGCTGGCCGATAAATCCGGCTCGATCAACGCGAAGATGTGGGATGGCACCGTTCAGCCGCCGCTGGCGGGCAGCATCGTCAAGGTGCGCGCCACGGGCAACGAGTTCAACGGCCGCATGCAGCTTCGCGTGGAAAAGATTCGCGCCGCCGAAAACCGCGATCCGGTGGATATGTCCGCCCTCATCCCCTGCGCCCCGCGCGACCCGAACGAGATGCTCGGCGAGGTCGTCCGCGCGGCGGATCATATCGCCGACCCGGATCTGCGCCGGATCACCTGCGAGCTGCTCGACCGTGCGGGCGACAAGCTGCTGACCTTCCCCGCCGCCAAGCAGATGCACCACGCCGAGCGCAGCGGCCTGCTCCACCACACCACCACGATGCTCCGCGCGGCCAACGCGATCATGTCCGTCTATCCCCAGCTGAACGCGAGCCTGCTGATTGCGGGCGTGATCGTCCACGACCTCGCCAAGATCGACGAGATGGACGCCGACACCCTCGGCCTCGTCTCCGATTACAGCGTGGATGGCAAGCTCATCGGCCACATCGTCCGCGGCGTGGTCAACATCCAGCTCGCCGCCGAAAAGACGAAGGCGAACCCCGGCAAAGCGCTGCTGCTTCAGCACATGGTGCTCTCCCACCACGGGATTCCCGAATACGGCAGCCCGCTTGCGCCGAAGTTCCCGGAGGCCGAGGTGCTCAACACCATCGACACCCTCGACGCGCGCCTGTATGAGATGGACGAGGCGCTCTCCCGCGCCATCCCCGGCGGCTTCTCCGAAAAGGTCTGGGGGCTGGATAACCGCCAGCTCTACCGCATCCCCGAGGACGAAGTCAAATAACAGAAGGGGCTGTCAAGCTAACAACACCGATATTTCAAGAAAAACTAAGTATTTGTGCCCGAAGGTTTCCAA
>ERZ836441.697-NODE-697-length-37625-cov-19.735214_pt1 | contig 37625 bp, 36 predicted proteins | sample MGYA00519686_ERZ836441 | MGnify/ENA primary metagenome ERZ836441 (study PRJEB31850, sample SAMEA3708800) | human gut metagenome | biome: human gut; feature: human-associated habitat; material: faeces | place: China | collected 2014 ... | reverse complement strand
ATGATAAAACGCCAGTCCTCGTGTTTTGAGAACTGGCGTTCTTTGACAAGCTGAAATGGGTGAGTCCTATAAGGACTCACCCATGGCGCAGCGGGTGGGATTCGAACCCACGTGCGGTTGCCCGCAAACTGATTTCGAGTCAGCCCCGTTATGACCACTTCGATACCGCTGCATTTCGATCTTATCATGTGGGGCGCAGACCGCTGTGGGTCTGGGTCAAGAACAGGATACCAGACATTGCCGGAGAAATCAAGGCGCACATCAAATTTTTCTCAGGCCGGAGTGTAGGAGTCCCGGAAATATAGGGCGCTTTTCTTGTGCAGGGCAGAAAAAGGTGATATAATATCTCTATTTCAAGGCAGCCCTGCCAAAAACAAAGAAAACAGCGAGGTTACAGATATGACATACCGGGAAGAATTTATTACGTTTATGGTGCGCTCCGGCGTGCTGACCTTCGGGGACTTCACCACCAAATCGGGCCGCAAGACACCCTACTTCGTCAATACCGGCAACTATAAGACGGGGGCTCAGGCCGCCAAGCTGGGCGATTACTACGCCGCCTGCATCCAGGAGCACATGGCCGATGGCATCACCTGCCTGTTTGGCCCTGCCTATAAGGGCATCCCGCTGGCGGTGTCCGCGGCGGCCTCCCTGTACCGGAACTATGACCGGGATCTGCCCTACTGCTTCAACCGCAAGGAGGCCAAGGACCACGGCGAGGGCGGCTCCATGGTGGGCTATAAGCCCCAGGACGGCGACAACGTGGCCATCGTTGAGGATGTAGTCACCGCCGGCACCGCCGTGCGGGAGTCCATCGAGCTGTTCAAGCACGTGGCTGACGTGAACATCAAGGCCCTGTTTGTCTCCGTGGACCGGATGGAGCGGGGGACCCGGGAGTGCTCCACCCTGGACGAGCTGCGCCAGGACTACGGCATCCAGGTGTTCCCCATCGTCACCGTCCGGGAGGTCATTTCCTTCCTCCACAACAACCCCATCGACGGCAAGGTCTACATTGATGACGAGATGAAGGCCAAGATGGAGGCCTATCTGGAGGAGTACGGAGCAAAGGGCTGAGTCACACGCTCCCCCGTCCCCTCGGAGCGCGGAGGGGCCTCTGTGGGAGCGCCCGCGTTTTGGAAGGAGAGGGATAGATCCCATGGCAGAAGCCTGGAAACACCACCACACCGGTCACCGGCAGCGGCTGAAGGCGGAATTTCTGGCCCGGGGCCTGGAGGGCTGGCCGGACCACAAGGTCCTGGAACTGCTTTTGTGCTATGCCATCCCTCAGGGGGATGTGAACGGTCTGGCCCACGAGCTGGTGGAGCGGTTCGGCTCCCTGGCCGGGGCGCTGGACGCGTCGGTGGAGGAGCTGAAAAAGGTGCCGGGGGTGGGAGAGCACACAGCGGTGCTGCTTCGGATGCTCCCAGCCCTGCTGGGCCGCTATCAGGGCTCCCGGGCGCGGCTGGCCGCGGTGATCAACTGGCCGGAGGACGCCTACGCCTGGCTGGAGCCTTACTTCTTTGGGGCCAGAAACGAGATGGTCTATGTCCTGTGCCTGGACGGCAAGCGCCAGGTGCTGGGCGTGCGGCGGGTGGCCGAGGGCAGCATCGAAATGGCTCAGGTCAACACCCGCCGGATCGCGGAGGAGGCGCTGGGGCTGCGGGCGGCCCGGATCTATGTGGCCCACAACCATGTGAGCAACCTGGCCCTGCCGTCCCAGGCGGACTGGCTGGTGACCGACGTCCTCCGGGCGGCGCTGGCCCCCATCGGGATCCATCTGGAGGACCACTTGATCTTTGTGGACGGGGATATGCTCTCCCTTAAGAACAGCGAGCACCGCCGGAATCTGTCAGCAGTCTAGTAAGTACATCGTCCGCGCAGGCGCGGATGGGAACGCTCCTCCTCCCTGCGGAGGAGGAGCGCAGTTTTTACCCGGGAAAAGCCTGGGGGAATTTCCCGGAAATCTCCTTGTCATAGAACATTGGTTCTGGTACAATGGAGGCAAAGCAGCAGAGAGGAGGGGAACAGATGCCGAAGTTCGAAGTCGTTTCTGAATATCAGCCCGCCGGCGACCAGCCGGAGGCCATCGCGGCCCTGTCCCGGGGGCTGGAGATGGGGCTGGATGAGCAGACTTTGCTGGGCGTCACCGGCTCGGGCAAGACCTTTACCATGGCCAAGATCATTGAGCAGGTCCAGCGCCCTACTCTGGTGCTGGCCCACAACAAGACCCTGGCCGCCCAGTTGTGCGCCGAGTTCCGGGAATTTTTCCCCAACAACGCGGTGGAGTATTTCGTCTCCTACTACGACTACTACCAGCCGGAGGCCTACATCCCCCATACGGATACCTTTATCGAGAAGGACTCCGCCATCAACGAGGAGATCGACCGCCTGCGCCTGTCCGCCACCGCCTCCCTGCTGGAGCGGCGGGATGTGATCGTGGTGTCCTCCGTCTCCTGCATCTACGGCCTGGGCGAGCCGGAGGATTTTGAGAAGATGATGGTCTCCCTCCGGGTGGGAGCCCAGATCGAGCGGGACGAGCTGCTGAAAAAGCTGGTGGCCATCCGCTATGAGCGCAACGACATCGCCTTTGAGCGCAATATGTTCCGGGTCCGGGGGGACACCGTGGAGGTCTGGCCTGCCTACTGGAAGGACACCGCCATTCGGGTGGAGTTTTTTGGGGACGAGATCGACCGCATCAGTGAGATCAACGTGGTCACCGCCTCCCCCATCCGGCGGCTGAACAATATCCCCATCTGGCCGGCCACCCACTATGTCACCCCCAAGGAGAAGATGGACGCCGCCGTCCAGGAGATCTATCGGGAGCTGGAGGAGCGCGTGGCCTTTTTCGAGGGGGAAGGCAAGCTCATCGAGGCCCAGCGGGTCAAGCAGCGCACCATGTACGACATCGAGATGATGCAGGAGCTGGGCTACTGCTCCGGCATCGAGAACTACTCCCGGGTGATCGAGGGGCGGCCGGTGGGCTCTCCCCCACACACCCTGCTGGATTACTTCCCCGAGGACTTCGTTCTCTTCATCGATGAGAGCCACGTCACCCTCCCCCAGGTCCGGGCCATGTACAACGGGGACCGGGCCCGCAAGACCACCCTGGTGGACTATGGCTTCCGCCTGCCCTGTGCCTTTGACAACCGGCCGCTGAAATTTCCGGAGTTTGAGCAGCGGCTCAACCAGGTCATCTATGTCTCCGCCACCCCCGGGGAATACGAGCGCACCCGGTCAGGGCAGGTCGTGGAGCAGGTCATCCGTCCCACCGGCCTGCTGGACCCCCGCATCGAGGTCCGCCCGGTGGAGGGGCAGATCGACGACCTCATCGGGGAGATCAACCAGCGCACAGCCCGCAAGGAACGGGTGCTGGTCACCACCCTCACCAAGAAGATGGCGGAGGACCTCACCATCTATCTCCAGGGGGCCGGGATCCGGGTGCGCTATATGCACCACGACATCGACACCATCGAGCGCATGGAGATCATCCGGGACCTCCGCCTGGGCACCTTTGATGTCCTGGTGGGCATCAACCTGCTGAGAGAGGGCCTGGACCTGCCGGAGGTCAGCCTGGTGGCCATTCTGGACGCGGACAAGGAGGGCTTCCTGCGGTCGGAGACCTCTCTGATCCAGACCATCGGCCGGGCTGCCCGAAACGCGGACGGTATGGTCGTCATGTACGCGGATACCGTCACCCCCTCCATGCGCCGGGCCATCGATGAGACGGAGCGCCGCCGGGAGAAGCAGGACGCCTTCAACAGGGCCCACGGCATCGTGCCCAAAACTGTGGTCAAGTCGGTGCGGGAGCTGCTGGAGCTGTCCGCTGCCTCCGACGAGGCGGCCTCTGCCCAGCGCCAGGGCCGGACCAAGGCGATGACCAAGCAGGAGAAGGCCGCCGAGATCGCCCGCCTGGAGAAGGCCATGAAAGAGGCGGCGAAGATGCTGGAGTTCGAGCTGGCTGCCAGTTTGCGGGATCAGATCATCGAACTGCGGGGACAGTGAGCGAGCCGCCTCTTTCTCCCCGCACACCGGGCGGGCGCGCCGGAAGGCGCGTACAAGCGTTTTGCCGGAGGCAAAACCTTGCCGCAGGCGGAATTGATTTCCGCCGAGGATTCAAAAAATCCGGGGTCCCCGCGGACCTTGTCCGTGGGGCGGCGGCGAAGATGCTGGAGTTCGAGCTGGCCGCCAGTCTGCGGGATCAGATCATCGAACTGCGGGGGCAGTGAGCGGGCCCGATATCTCCATCCGCCCACCCCACCAAGGAGGGACCACTTTGGACGATTTTCCTATCCGGAAACATAACCGCCTCCCCGGGTACGATTATACCCAACCGGGATGTTATTTTGTGACTATATGCAGCAAGGACAGGGAGCATCTATTTGGTCGCGTCGTAGGGGCCGATGTCCTCATCGGCCCACACGTCCAATTATCGGAAATCGGTGCCATTCTGAAACAAACAATTTCTCAAATTCCGCTTGTAGATCTATTTATTGTCATGCCAAATCATGTCCACATTTTGCTCCGTCTTCCTGCCGCCGGCGACGGGCCGATGGAGACATCGGCCCCTACACGATCGGTTCCTTGGATCGTTCGCTATTTAAAACGGACCGTTACAATGGCTTGTGGAAAAACTGTCTGGCAGCGCGGCTACCACGACCACATCGTCCGCGGCGAGGCGGACTATCTCCGCATTTGGAGCTATATTGACACCAACCCCGCCAAATGGCGGGAGGATCGCTACTATACAGAAACCGAGGGATAGAGCCATGTCCAAAAAAGAGGAAAAGACCAATGTCATGCGGGTTCTGGAGCAGAAGGGCATCCCCTTCACCCCCCACACCTACCCCCATGAGGACGGGGTGGCGGTAGACGGCGTCACCGTGGCCAGGAGCATGGGACAGGACCCGGAGTGCGTGTTCAAGACCCTGGTGGCCCGGGGGGCCTCCAAGGCCCTGTATGTGTTTGATATTCCAGTGGGGGGCACACTGGATCTAAAAAAGGCGGCCCGGGCGGTGGGTGAAAAGTCCATCGCCATGCTGCCCCAGAAAGAGCTGCTGCCCAACACCGGATATGTCCACGGGGGATGCTCCCCGGTGGGAATGAGGAAGCAGTACCCCACCGTGTTCCACGAGACGGCGGAGATCCTGGATACCATCACCGTCTCCGCAGGCAAGATCGGCTATCAGGTGGAGCTGGCCCCCAGCGACCTGATCGCCCTGGTAGGAGGTACGACAGCGGACCTGACAGTATGACAGAAGGAGGAAGAATCTATGAAATTCTGGCAGCAAAAATGGCGTAGTATGAATGGCTTCCGACGGATGATCCTTGTGGTCCTGGCGCTGATGCTGGTGGGCTTCGGGGCGGCCATGGCGGCGGCTCAGACCCGGCTCCCGTTCATTTCTGACGGGGAAGGGCGGCTCACCCCCAAGGCGGAGGGCGAGACCCTGGTCTACTCCGGGCAGCTGGACGGCGGGCAGGTAAGGCTGACCGTGCGGCCGGACGGCACGGCGGAGTACCAGTGGGAAACCCTGACCTACGGCCCCTATCAGCTGGAGGGCTCCCCGGAGGCGCCGGTGTCCAGTGCTCTGGTGGGTCCGAACGCCCGGGGCGTGACCATCCGGCAGGGGGACCGGATCCTGTTTTGGGGCAGCTATGACCCCGCGCCGAAAAATGTGCTGTTCACCCTGGTGTCCGACGGCGCCCCCCTGGCAGAGAGGACCCGGATCCCAGTGGAGGACGCCGGACAGCAGGAGCACGCCCCCAGGCTCATCGTGCTGTGTCAGGCCGCCCTGAGGGAGGAACTCCATCAGGGGGACTGGGGCGTCTTTGGGATCGGGGCGCTGCTGACCCTGCTGGTCATGGCCTGGGTCCTGCTTTCGGAGGCGGTCTTTCAGTTCCGGGCCTCGCTGTGGGCCCGGGGGACCGGGGGGGCGGAGCCCTCGCAGCTGTATACCACCGTGGAGGGGCTGTCCTGGATGGTGGTGACAGTCCTGCTGGCCCTCCTGTACTGGATGGCCCTGACCCGGATCTGTTAGGAGGCGATGGGATGTCCACCCGCCCGGAATTTGTACAGTATCTGCTGGACCAGCTGGAGGGTCTGGGGGAGCTGAGAGCCCGGAAGATGTTTGGGGATTACCTGATCTATCTGAACGACCGGCCCGCTCTGCTGGTGTGCGACGGGACCCCCTTCGCCAAGCCCCTGCCCTGCGTGGCAGAGCTGCTGGAGGACCGGCCCACAGCGCCTCCCTATGAGGGCACCAAGGCCCACTACGTCCTGGACCCGGAGGACCGGAACACCCTGCGCCGGGCGGCGGAGCTGGTGTCCCAGAACAGCCCGCCGCCCACGAAACGGAGGAGGAACGCATACCCATGACCATACGAAAAGCGGCACAAGAGGACCACCCCTCTATCTATCATCTGGTGCGGACAGCCTTTGCCACCGCCCGGGTCAGCGACGGGACCGAGCAGGACTTTGTGCTGGAGCTGCGCCGGCGGGACACCTACCGCCCGGATCTGGAGCTGGTGGCTGAGGAGAACGGACAGCTGATCGGCCACATCCTCCTCACCCCTTTGCCGGTCCCCGGCGCTCCCGAGGGGCTGCGGGGGCTGATGGCGGCCCCCCTGTGCGTCCGGCTGGAGGACCGAAACCGAGGCCTGGGCGGCCAGCTTCTCCATGAAGGAGGCCGCCGGGCGGCTGAGCTGGGGTACAATGCCCTGTTTCTGGTGGGCGACCCGGAATACTACGGCCGATACGGCTTCCGAAACGCCGTCTCCCTGGGGTTCCAAAACGCCTCCGGCGTGCCCGACCCGTTTTTGCTGGCCCGCTCCCTGAACCCGGATGGGTTTCAGGAGGCCGGCGGTATGCTGAACCTGCACTGAGCAGACTGACAGAAAAGTTGAGGGGGGAGCCCGATGCCCGACCAGAAGCGAAGGAAAAATTTCCTGTACCCCAGGCCGAAGGAGGGGACTGACCCGACGGAGCAGCGGGAGTTTCCGTATCTCCCGGAGGCGGTCAACGCCAGTTTTGTGATCGGCGGGGCGGATGCCGAAGCTGTCCCAGTGAAAGAGGGCACTCCCATACCGGCCCCGGAACCGGAGCCCGCTGAGCCGCCAGGAAAATACCCCTGCCCCTGCTGTGGGTATCTCACCTTCCCCGTCCCCAAGGAGGATGCCCTGGCCTACATCTGCCCGGTGTGCTGCTGGGAGAACGATGTATTTGACCCGAGGGAGGACGACCCCAGCGACGAGAACCGCGGCATGACCCTCCGCCAGGGGCGGGAAAACTACCAGAAGTGGGGCGCGGTGCGGGAGGATCTGGTTCGCCACGCCTGGCCGCCCCGGCCGCAGGAGCGGCCCAAATCCGGTAAAATCCCCTCTTAGCGAATTACAAACTGGAATATAACCGAGGAATACTACTATGCAGGATCATATTTATGTAAAAGGAGCCCGGGAAAACAACCTGAAAAATGTGGATGTGACCATTCCGCGGGACAAGCTGGTGGTGCTCACCGGCCTGTCGGGGAGCGGCAAATCCTCCCTGGCCTTCGACACCATCTACGCGGAGGGACAGCGGCGGTATGTGGAGTCCCTGTCCTCCTATGCCCGGATGTTCCTGGGGCAGATGGAGAAGCCCGACGTGGACTACATCGACGGCCTCTCCCCCGCCATCTCCATCGACCAAAAGACCACCAGCAAGAATCCCCGGTCCACCGTGGGCACTGTCACCGAGATCTATGACTATCTCCGCCTGCTCTGGGCCCGGGTGGGCACCCCCCACTGCCCTGTATGCGGCAAGGAGATCAAACAACAGACCATCGACCAGATCATCGACCAGGTGCTGGAGCTGCCCGAGGCCACCCGGATCCAGGTCATGGCCCCGGTGATCCGGGGCAAGAAGGGCGAGCACGCCAAGGTCTTCGAGGACGCACGCCGCTCCGGCTATGTGCGCTGCCGGGTGGACGGCATCGCCTATGACCTGAGCGAAGAGATCAAGCTGGAGAAGAACAAGAAGCACAACATCGAGATCGTGGTGGACCGCCTGGTCATCCGGGAGGACATCGCCCGCCGCCTGACGGACAGCGTGGAGATCGCCTCCAACCTGTCCGGCGGCCTGGTGGTGGTCAATGTGGTGGGGGAGGACCGGGACATCCTCTTCTCACAGAACTACGCCTGCGAGGACTGCGGCGTGTCCATTGAGGAACTCACTCCCCGGATGTTTTCCTTCAACAACCCATACGGGGCCTGTCCCGCCTGCACCGGCCTGGGCAGCCAGCTGAAGGTGGATCCGGAGCTCATCATTCCCAACAAGGACCTGTCCATTCTGGAGGGGGCCATCACCGCCTCCGGCTGGAGCAACATCAAGTCCGACGGCATCGCCCGGATGTACTTCGACGCTCTGGCCAAAAAGTACCGCTTCAAGCTGGACACCCCGGCGAAGAACCTGTCCCCCGAGGTGATGGACGTGATCCTCTACGGCACCCGGGGGGAGGAGCTCACCCTCCACTATGACCAGCCCCGGGGCAAGGGCACCCTGCACCAGGCCTTTGAGGGGATCTGCAACAACCTGGAGCGCCGGTACAAGGAGACCCAGTCCGACGCCATGCGCCGGGAGCTGGAGGACTGCATGAGCGAGTGCCCCTGCCCTACCTGTCAGGGCCGCCGCCTGCGGAAGGAGTCCCTGGCCGTCACAGTGGGCGGGCTGGACATTGACGCCTTCTGCCGCAAGTCGGTGACCCAGGCCCTGGACTTTGTGGACCATCTGGAGCTGACCGAGGTCCAGATGCGCATTGCGGAGCGCATTTTGAAGGAGATCAAAAGCCGGCTGGGCTTCCTCCAGTCGGTGGGCCTGCAATACCTCACCCTGTCCCGGGGGGCGGGATCCCTGTCCGGCGGCGAGAGCCAGCGCATCCGTCTGGCCACGCAGATCGGCTCCTCCCTCATGGGGGTGCTGTATATCCTGGATGAGCCATCCATCGGCCTGCACCAGAGGGACAACGATATGCTGCTGAAAACCATGCAGGACCTGCGGGACCTGGGAAATACCCTGCTGGTGGTGGAGCATGACGAGGACACCATGCGGGCGGCCGACTATATCATCGACGTAGGCCCCGGCGCGGGGGTCCACGGGGGCGAGATCGTGGCGGCGGGCACTCCGGAGGAGGTGATGAACACCCCCGGCTCCATCACCGGCGAGTATCTGTCCGGGCGCAGAAAGATCCCCGTCCCCCGGGAGCGGCAGAAGGGGAACGGGAAGCTTCTGAAGGTATTTGGGGCGGCAGAGAACAACCTTCGGCACATCGATGTGGAGATCCCCCTTGGGACCTTCACCTGTGTCACCGGGGTGTCCGGCTCGGGCAAGTCCTCTCTGGTGAACGAGATCCTGTATAAGAAGCTGGGCGCCGACCTGAACCGGGTGAAGGTCCGGGCGGGCAGACACGACCGCATCGAGGGTGAGGAGTTCCTGGACAAGGTCATTGACATCGACCAGTCCCCCATTGGCCGCACGCCCCGGTCCAATCCGGCCACCTATACCGGGCTGTTCAACGACATCCGGGAGCTGTTCGCCTCCACCCAGGACGCCAAGGCCCGGGGCTACGGCCCAGGGCGCTTCTCCTTCAACACCCGGGGCGGCCGGTGCGAAGCCTGCCAGGGAGACGGCCTGCTGAAGATCGAGATGCACTTCCTGCCGGACATCTACGTCCCCTGCGAGGTGTGCAAGGGCAAGCGGTACAACCGGGAAACGCTGGAGGTCCACTACAAGGGCAAAAACATCTATGAGGTGCTGGAGATGACGGTGGACGAGGCCCTCCCCTTCTTTGAGAACCTCCCCCGGATCTATAACCGGCTGAAAACCCTGGAGGAGGTAGGACTGGGCTATGTGAAGCTGGGGCAGGCGTCCACCACCCTGTCCGGCGGCGAGGCCCAGCGGGTCAAGCTGGCCACCGAGCTGAGCAAACGCTCCACCGGCCGGACCATCTATATCCTGGACGAGCCCACCACCGGCCTGCACAGCTATGACGTCCAGCGGCTGATCGAGGTCCTGCAAAAGCTGGTGGATGTGGGCAACACCGTGGTGGTCATCGAGCACAACCTGGACGTCATCAAGACCGCCGACCACATCATCGACCTGGGCCCCGAGGGGGGCGACGGCGGCGGCGCCATAGTCTGCACCGGGACGCCGGAGGAGGTGGCCGCCTGCGGGGCCAGCTATACGGGGCGGTATCTGAAGCGGATGCTGGAGTGATCTTCCCCGCCCGCCGGTTCACCTCCGCAGGGCGAAACCCTTCGCATGGAACGAAACCCTTCCGAAAAACAGCGGGCGGGTCAGAGACCCGCCCCTACAACATCTCAGGCAGATCACCGCAAAACGGAACAACGGGAGGGGCAAGCCCCTCCCCTACGGGTAAGCGGAAAACATCCCGCAGAGGGGGGACGGGCGCACAGTGTGCGCCCCTACGGCGGTTTCAGGGCCTTCATAGATCCCAGCGGGACGAAGCTCACCCCTCCAGCTCCCGACCCAGGGCCAGACCGGTCTGGAGCCCCAGCCGGAACCCCTGGACTGCGTAAAAGGCCAGGACGGCCCGGGCGTCCCGCGCCTGCTCCTGGTCCAGGGCGTCCCAGAACAGAGCGGCCCGGAAGGCGTCCCCGTCATCCATGGGCCGGCCTTCGATCTGCGGCAGGATATAGTGGTCATAGAGCCAGCGCATACACTCTGTCATCATCGAAACACCCCGAACACGAACTATTATAATGTTATTATAATCACGAACTTTAAGATTGTCAACAGGGAGCGTGAAGGATTTGGAAATTATTCTGCCAAGTGTTGCGGAACGGCTCAAGCCCCTGCGAAAGTCCCGGGGACTGACGCAGATGGAGATGGGGAAGCTCTTGAACTGCACCGACCGTCATTATCAAAAAATCGAGTATGGACAGGTCAATCTGCCTGCCACTACGTTGATCTTTCTGGCCGACTTTTTTCATGTGACCACCGATTATCTGCTGGGCCGGGATTGACGGATGGGGAGCCATCGTGTAGGATGGAGACCTGAGACACTCAACGCAGAAGGAGATGGATGCAGCATGGAACGGATTCGGCTGACAGACCCGGCGGACCCCCGCTTTGGGGAGGCCTTCGCCCTGTACGAGATCAGCTTCCCAGTTTATGAGCGGAGGACCCGGGCGGCCCAGGCGGCCCGGCTGAGCCATCCGGAATACCACTTTGATCTGTTGGTGGAGGGGGAGCAGTTCCTGGGTATCCTGCTGTTCTGGGAGGCAGAGGGCTTCCGCTATGTGGAGCACTTCGCTACCTGTCCCCAGCTTCGGGGGCAGGGCGTTGGCGCCCGGGCGCTGGCCCAGCTGAACAGCGAAGGGATCCCTGTGGTGCTGGAGATCGACCCGCCCCGGGACGGGGTCTCCATCCGGCGGCAGCATTTTTATGAGCGCTGCGGCTTCTTCTCCAACCCATACCGCCATGTCCATCCCCCCTACCGGGCGGGCTGTCAGGGACATCCCCTGGTGGTGATGACCAGCCCGGCCCCGGCCTCCTGGGAAGAGTACGACCGCTTTGCCGCCTATCTGGGCGGGACCGTTATGGAGGACTGCAAGATCCCCCTGACTGAAACTGAAGAATAAAGGAGACCAATATGGATACCCTGCAATGGCTGACTGAGACGGAATTTGGAAAGTGCATCTTCACCATGCTGGTCTCGATGGTCCCCATCATCGAGCTGCGGGGCGGACTGCCCTTCGGCGTGGCCCTGGGCCTGCCCTATCATCTGGCCTTTCCCGCCGCCGTCCTTGGAAATTTGATCCCCGCCCCATTCATTATCGTCTACATCCGCCGGATCTTTGAGTTGATGCGGAAATATCTTCCCCGGCTCAACGGCCTGGTAGACCAGCTGGAGGAGAAGGCCCACCTCAAGGGCCAGAAGGTGCAGAAATATCAGTACATCGGCCTTTGGCTCTTTGTGGCCATTCCCCTGCCGGGGACGGGGGCCTGGACCGGCTCGCTGGTCGCCGCGTTTCTGGGGATGCGGCTGAAAAAGGCCATGCCTGCGGTCACCCTGGGCGTTCTCACTGCCGGGGCCATCATGCTGGCCCTCACCCATGTGGGGATCAACCTGTTTTCCGGGGCGGTGTGACCGACTCAGTATCCATTCCGGGCTGGGACACATAGGATGGTTCGGAGGTGGTGACCGTGGAAATGCTGGAGGCCGCCCTGGCCCTTCTGTGTGCCCTGGGCGTGGGGAGCCTGCTGTGGCTGCTGTTCGGCCTGCTGGTCCGTCCGGCCCGGGGGCGTGAGCCCTGGGTGGTGCTCCCCGGGCGGGGGCCTGGCGAGGATCTGGAGGCCGGCCTGCGCCAGCTGGCCTGGCTGCGCCGGGCGGGCCTGTTTCGGGGCGAGGCGGTGATCTGGGACGAGGCTCTGGACCGGGAAGGTCGTCAGCTGGCCCTGCGGCTGGCCCTGCGGTGGCCGTGGGTCATCTGCTGTCCGCCGGGGGAACTGGAGGAGTGGCTGCGGGAGGCGGTCCGGCAGACGGACGGAGTCCCCCAATAAACAGGGGGACCCTTTTGAGCCGCCCGTCCTGCTGTGATTCGGCTGAAACGCCATAGGGGCGGGACACCTGCCCGCCCGCCGGTTCACCCCCGTGGAATGTTTTCCCGCCATCCTGTAGGGGAGGGGCTTGCCCCTCCCGCCGTATCTCGGAAATGGCCGTGGGTCGCCGTAGGGGCGGCCCCATGTGGCCGCCCGCCAGATTTCGGAAGGGTTTCCTTCCATGCGGAGGGTTTCGCCCTGCGGGGCGAGTTCCTTTTTCCTCGGCGAAAAAGGAACCAAAACGCCGCCGGGGGTGAGCTCCGATGGGCGTCCCCGCCCATAGTCGCGCACCCCCCGTCCCCCATTTACGGGGGATACCCCTATACCCTTATGTAATATTTCCGGCGCGCAAAATATGGTTCCAGGTTTGATTCCGTCCGGGCCACTGGGCCCTAGTACGGCACAAAATTTCGGCCTGTGCTATTTCACTGCTGCGCCTGGTTCTGACCAGCCGTGGCAGGGGGTGCGGAATCGGAGGCGCGTCGATCGGAATTGCTCCGAACACAGAAAACGGGCGGGCCGGTGTCCCGCCCCTGCGGCGTTAAAAAATCACAGCAAACGGGACAGAAAAAGAAACAGAGAGGAGTGGTCACCATGACGGAGCAGGGTGCGGAACGGTCTGTATTGGAAGGGGCCGTCTCCTCTCTGATCTTTCAAAATGAGGAAAACGGCTATACCATCCTGCGCCTGGATGTGGGCGAGGAGGAGATGACCGTGGTGGGCTCCATGCCCGGGGTATCCCCCGGGGAGTACCTCACCGTTCAGGGCCAGTGGGTGCGCCACGCCACCTACGGCGTGCAGTTCCGGGCGGATGTGGTGGAGCGCCGCCTGCCCCAGGGGATGAAGGAGATCTACCACTACCTGGCCTCCGGCGCGGTGAAAGGGGTGGGAAAGGCCACCGCCCGCCTGCTCATCGAGGAGTTCGGCGAGGACGCCCTGCGGGTCATGGAGGAGGAGCCGGAGAAGCTCACCCGGCTGCGGGGGGTGTCCCCCAAGCGGGCCCGGTCCATCAGCGAGGCCTTCCGAAAGCAGATGGGGATGCGCCGCCTGCTGGAGTTCCTGTCGGAGCACCAGCTGCCCATGGAACTGTCCAGCCGCCTGTTCCGTGCCTATGGCGACGTGGCCCTTGAGGTGGTGCGCTCCAACCCCTATGTCCTGGCGGCGGGGGAGTTCGGGGTGGACTTCTCTCAGGCGGACACCCTGGCCCTCTCCCTGGGTGTGGCGGCGGACGACCCCCAGCGGCTGGAGGCCGGACTGCTGTTTGAGCTGTCCCACAACAACTGGAACAACGGTCACACCTTCCTCCCCGCCCAGAAGCTGGTGGGGGCCACCGCCCAGCTGCTGGAGTGCCGGGAGGAACAGCTGGAGGAGCGGCTGGAGGCCCTGGCCGTCCGGGGCGAGGTGGACCTGGACCAGGTGGCGGGACAGGAGGCGGTCTATCTCCCCGCCCTGTACGAGGCGGAGACCTACATCGCCCAGCGGATGGGCGAGATGAGCCGGGCGGAGCTTCTGCCGCCGGATGGTCTGGACCGCCTGCTGAAGCAGATCCAGCGGGCCCAGGGGATCACCTATGCCCCCCAGCAGCTCCAGGCGGTGCGGCAGGCGGCCCAGCGGCAGGTGATGCTGCTCACCGGCGGGCCGGGCACCGGCAAGACCACCTGCCTGCGGGGCGTGCTGGCCCTGTTTGAGGCCATGGGTCTGGAAACCGCCCTGGCCGCCCCCACCGGCCGGGCAGCCAAGCGGCTGGGGGAGCTGTGCTCCACCGAGGCCTCCACCATCCACCGCCTGCTGGAGACCGGCTTCGACCCCCACACCGGCCAGCTGGTGTTCACCCACGACGAGTACGACCCCCTGAAGGCGGATGCAGTCATTGTGGACGAGGTCTCCATGGTGGACGTGCCCCTGATGGCCGCCCTGATGGCCGCTCTGCGGGGGGACTGCCGGCTGGTGCTGGTGGGCGACCCGGACCAGCTCCCCTCCGTGGGGCCGGGAAACCTGTTCTCCGACCTGATCCGCAGTGGGGCGGTGCCCACCGTCCGTCTCACCGAGATCTTTCGCCAGGCGGCCCAGAGCGCCATCGTCCGAAACGCCCACATGGTAAATTCCGGGGAGCTGCCCGACCTGCGGCGGAACGACAACGACTTCTTCTGCCTGCGGCGGCGGGATCCCCAGTCAGCGGTGGAGACCATCGTGGACCTGTGCCGCCGGCGGCTGCCGGAGCGCATGGGGATCCCCGCCGACCAGATCCAGGTCCTCTCCCCCACCCGGCGGCGGGGCACCGGGACCGCGGTGCTGAACCAGGCCCTCCAGGCCGCCCTCAATCCCCCGGCGGAGCAGAAGGGGGAGCGCCGCTTCGGCGACTGGATCTTCCGGGCGGGGGACCGGGTGATGCAGGTCAAGAACAACTACGACATCCTCTGGCGGGAGGAGGGCGGGACCGCCTCCGGCATGGGGATGTTCAACGGGGACATCGGGGTGATCCGCACCGTGGACAAGGAAGTCGTCCTGGTGGACTTTGACGGCAAGTTGGTGGAGTACACCCCGGATATGCTGGGGGAGCTGGAGCCGGCCTTTGCCGTCACCGTACATAAGGCCCAGGGCAGCGAGTACCGGGCGGTCATCCTGGCCGCCCTGGACGGAGCCCCCATGCTGATGACCCGGGGGGTGCTGTACACCGCCATCACCCGGGCCAAAAGCCTGTTCATCGTGGTGGGAGACGATGGCGCGGTGGCCCGCATGGTGGCCAACAACCGCCAGGCCCGGCGGTACTCCGGTCTCCGTGCCCGCCTGGCGGGCGAGCTGGAGGGGCACGGAGAAACCGCCCTCCCATAAAATCCATAACAGATGAGGCTGCTGTCCCCATGGGACGGCAGCCTCATTTTTTGTATGAAACAGGCATGGACGCCCGGCGGACCCCTCAGAGCGGGCCGCCATACTCCTCCCGGGCCCGGCGAAGGAACTCCGCATCCTGATCGTCCAGAGCGTGGAGCCCGGCGGTCTCCTCCATGTGGTGGGTAAACTCGTGGGCCACAGTGGCAAAGAGTTCGTCCTTCCAGGTCTCCTCGTCCTCCTCCGCCAGCAGAGCGGCGAAGGAGCCGTAGTACAGAACGATGTACCGCCCCAGCAGGTCGTGACAGTACTCCCCCATGATGTACATCTCCCCCAGCGGGAACTCCGGGTCTGGAAGGGCCTCCTCCTCCAGCTGGATGCCCCCATCCAGCTGGTCAAAAAATGCGTCGGGGAAACCGGCGGAGATCTCCTCCAGCCAGTCCCCCACCTGCTCATAGCTTGGGATCATGGCGTTCACATCCTTTTGAACATCATACCGCCCCGCGGCTGCCTGCTAAGGTTTAAACAGAGAGTTCGGGGACGATGCGGCTGACCTGGGCCCGCTCCATCTCCCCGGTGACCTGGAAAAGAAGCTCCATAAAATACTTGGCGTAGTGGGTAAGATAGCGCTGCCTGTGCCGCAGGAGGGACAGGGTCTGGACAATGGGCGCCCCCTGGTCCATGAGAGGGAAAATGTTGAGCTGATCCCCCAGGACCGAGGCGTTCGCCACAATGCCCACCTGGGTACAGTAGCAGGCGGCCATTCCCTGGGCGCACAGAGGGAGGATGTGGCGGGTGGCCGTCCCGGTAAAGGGGACGGCGGGGTGCACCTGCTCCCGGGTGAAGTATTCCCGCATCCGCTGGCCCAGCCGGTTATCCATCAGGGCGAAGGGCAGCCGGGCGAAGTCCCGGACCGAGGCCCCCTGGAGAGAGCGCAGCTTGATGCCCCGGACCTCGTCCGGGGAGTAGTACTGCCGCAGCAGGCTCTCCGGGACACAGAGGTAGACCTGCTCCTGGTACAGCTGCTGCTCCAGCAGGTCCGGGCTGTACGAGCCGGAGAGGACCACGGCGAAGTCCAGCTCTCCGTTGGACACCATAGCCTCCAGCTGGGTGGAGAGGGCGTCGGAAAAACGGGCCTCCACCAGCGGATAGCGGCGGTGGAAGTCGGGCAGCAGCTGGGAGAGGATCCAGGCCCCTCGCATGGTGCCCGCCCCCAGCTTCAGCGTGCCCCGCTCCTGCTGCTCGATGTCGGAGAGGATGTCCTCCAGGTTCCGCTCCTCCTTCCCCACCACCTGGGCAAAGGAGAGGACGAACTCCCCCGCGCAGGTGAGGGACAATGTTGGCTTCCGGTACAGCAGGGGGCAGCCGTAGTGCTGCTCCAGGCGGTGGATGTGGTTGCTGAGGGTCTGCTGGGAGATATACAGCCGCTGGGCCGTCCGGGTCATGTTCAGGTCCTTGGACAGCTCCTGAAAATAGTAGAGACTGACGAGATCCATGGGAAGCCTCCCTGTCCAGCTACAAAATTTCTTTGTCGAAAAATGAAAAAATCTCTGTTTGATTTTTGGCCTTGTTCATATTACCATGATTTTAACGGAAACGCAAATGATTTTATGAAAAATATACAGGACCAATGAGGAGGAGTTTTTATGGCAATCCGAGTGCTGCTTCCCCAGCCCATTTTGCCGGCTGGCTATGAATATCTGCGGGAGCACGGCTACGAGGTGGTGGACGGCCGCGGCTTTACCGAGGAGGACATCATCGCGGACATCGGAGACTGTGACGCGATCATCGTTCGAACGGCGAAGATCACGGAGAAGATTTTGGATGCGGCCCCCAAGCTGAAGATCCTGGCCCGCCACGGCGCGGGCTATGACGGAGTAGACCTGAAGGCGGCCCGGAAGCATGGCGTGCTGGTATGCACCGCCGGCGGGGCCAACGCCATCTCGGTGGCGGAACTGACCATCTTCTATATGCTCTACTGCTCCCGGAACTTCAAGAAGGTGCAGAGCCTGTACCTGGAGGACTACCGCCAAGCCAAGATGGGTGTCCCCAAGACGGAGCTGGAGGGCAAGACCCTGGGCCTGGTGGGCCTGGGCAACATCGGCAAGCTGGTGGCGAAGAAAGCCGCCCTGGGCTTCGATATGACGGTGCTGGCCTATGATCCCTTTGCCAAAAAGGAGGGCCTGCCCGATTACATCCAGCTGGTGGAGGACCGGGACGAGATCTTTACCAAAAGCGACTACGTCTCCCTCCATGTGCCCGCCACCCCCGAGACCGTCCACTCCATCAGTGACCGTGAGTTCGGCCTGATGAAGGAGACTGCGTACCTCATCAACGCCGCCCGCGGCTCCATCGTGGACGAGCCCGCCCTGATCCGTGCCCTCCAGGCCGGGAAGATCGCCGGGGCCGGGCTGGATACGCTGGAGAAGGAGCCCATCGATCCCAGCAACCCCCTGGTGTCCATGGACAATGTGCTCACCGCCCCCCACATCGGCGGCGCCACCAAGGAGGCGTCCAGCCGTTCCTCCGTGGCCTGCGCCCAGGCCATCGACGACTACTTCTCCGGCCGGACTCCCAAGTTCGTGGTGCCCGAGCTGCGGGACCTGATCCAGAAGTAAATCCCTTCGTGTGTACGAGTTTTGAAAGGAGCAATCTGAAATGAGTGTAGGAAAACGGATCTTTTTGAAGCGTGAGCTGCCCGACAGGAAGCTGGTAGAGGAATTCAAGTCCATTCCGGCCTCCAACACTGCCGATGTGATGGGCCGCAGCTGCGCCATGAACCCACGGATCCATCTGGTGAGCAAGCCTAAGGCCCAGATGATGGCCGGCCCCGCCTATACGGTGAAGTGCCGCGCGGGCGACAACCTGACCCTCCACGCCGCCCTGAACTACTGCCAGGAGGGTGACGTCCTGGTGGTATCCAATGAGGAGGACGACACCCGTGCCCTGATGGGTGAGATCATGATGGCGTACCTCTGCTACACCAAGAAGATCGCCGGCATCGTGCTGGACGGCCCCATCCGCGACATCGATGAGATCGGAAACTGGGACTTCCCCGTTTACTGCACCGGCACCACTCCGGGCGGACCCTACAAGGAGGGCCCCGGTGAGATCAACGTGCCCATCGCCTGCGGCGGCGTGAGCGTCAACCCCGGCGACATCATCCTGGCCGACCCGGACGGCGTCATCGTCATTCCCCGGAAGGACGCCCCCGTCATCCTGGAGGACGCCAAGAAGTTCCAGGCTGCCGATGAGAAGAAGCTGGCCGCCGCCAAGAATGGCACCGCCAACCGCGCCTGGGTGGAAAAGAGCCTGGCGGAAAAAGGCTACGAGATCATCGATGACGTGTACCAGTCCTAAACAGAGGAACCTGCAAACGACATGCAGGTGTGATTTACAAAAGAAAGTGAGGAATGACCTATGACTATCGGAATCGGCGTTTGGGCCTTTATGATCTATATACTGGCCATCCTTGTCTGGATGCTGGTGGTCAAGCGTAACATCGCGGAGGCAATGCTAGTAGGCTTGGTAGTAATTGCTCTGTTCAACGGCCCTGCCAACGTCTTGACAACCTTGTGGGATGCGGTTTATTCTGCATCAAAGGAGAGTTCTTTCCTGGCGACCATGCTTTTCCTCCTTATGGCGGTTGTCATGACCAAGACTGGAATCATTGCAAAGCTGGTGGAGTTGCTCAATTCTATGATTGGGCGGATTCGCGGTGGAGCTGCCTATGTCTCCGTGTGTGCCAGCTTCCTGTTTGGACTAGTCTCTGGCAACGCCATTGCCAACTGTTCCACCGTGGGTGCCATTACGGTGCCTTGGATGAAGGACAGCGGCTGGCCCAAACCAGTGGCTGCCACTATGAATGCGGGCAACGCGGGTGTTGGTCAGTCTATGCCCTCCTGTTCTGCACTGTATCTGCTGGTTGGCTTGGCTGAGGTATCTGCGGTTGTTGAAGTGGGCCAAGCCTATATTGCTTGCTTGTGTGCAGGTGCATGGACCTTCGGCTATCGGCTCCTCCGGGTGTGGCTGTACGCCAGAAAGTATGATGTACATCCCGTACCTTCCGACCAGATCAAACCCTTGGGCCAGTCATTCCGGGATAACTGGACCTCTCTGTTGATGCTGGTAGGTATCGCTGTCCCTCTTCTTCTCACTGTCGGCCCCATTTCTGATGCCCTCGCTGCTGTTGCCTCCTTCGGGTCGGAGGGTGTAAAGTCCATCAATATCGTGTTGTGGGTCCCCATTGTGGTCTGCCTGATCTGCATCATCGTGGGCTGGAAAAACCTGCCCCGTTCTGCGGGCGGCTGGATGGATATTTTGAAGGGTTGCCAGTCCACCTTTTCTACCGTTGGCGGTGTGCTCCTGTTCGCGCTGGCAGCAAGCAATGTGCTGAACACCGTGGGCTTTGATCAGGACCTGTCTGCCATTCTCCAGTCCTTGTCCCTACCTGGAGTCCTTATGGTCATCTTGACTTGCATCATGATTGCCTTGGTGGCCGGACCTTTGAGCGCTGTTGCAACCACCGCTGCTGTGGGCCAGGTTGCATACTCCATCTTTGTGGATGCAGGTATCGCTCCTATCTGCGCCGTTGTGGCTTTTATGATTTGTATCTCTACCGAGGGTGCCTCTCCCCCCAGTTCTTCCCCTATCTTCATCTCCTGTGGCCTAGCGGAAGTGAAGGACCCCAAGGTTATCTTCCGCCCCCTGATTACCGACTATGTGCTCCCACTGTTGGGCGTAGCAGTTTTGGTAGCCTATGGGATCTTGCCCATTATCCACTGATTGTCTGAAAGGAGAATTTTTCTATGAAAACTTTGGATAAGATACTGGAACTGTTATGTGTTATTCTCACCATCGTATTTTTTGGGGCTGTTGTAGTCATGGTTCTGGGTCAGGTAGTCTGCGTCATCTCTCTCAATGGAACGGGAGCGGTCTATTTCTCTAACCTCATTGCCAAGCCGGCCAGTATGGTCGCTGCGGTGGCCACCATCCTTGCAATGATTCTGGCCTATATCCGCGGCCAGATGAAATCATGAGGAGGAACGAATGGTATGCTTGACTTGCTGATTATCAACGGTCATGTGATTGACCCAGCCAATGAAGTGGATGAGGTGCGGTCAGTGGCGGTGTACAATGGCGAAATTGTCCCATACGATGGGGAAGAGCCTGCCCGACACACCATCGATGCTACTGGCAAATATGTTTTCCCCGGCCTGATTGATTCCCACGCCCACATGTTCACCGAGGGGACCGAGGTTGGAACATACCCAGACCTAGCCTATTTGCCCACCGGTGTCACCAGCGCTGTGGACGCCACGGCAGGAGTATCCAATTACCGCCTGTTCCGCTCTTCTATTATCGCCCGCAGTAAGGTGACTATCAAGAGTTTCCTTCAGATGTGCTCTGCCGGTTTGGCTACCACCAGCTACCATGAAAATATCAACCCCAAGTACTTCAATCCTGAGAAAATCGCCCGCATTTATCAGGAAAACAAAGACAACATCCTAGGTTTGAAAATCCGTCAGAGCGAGGAACTGGCGGAGGGACTCGGTATTGAGCCCCTGAAGGCTACGGTTGCCATCGCTGAAAAAATCGGTTGCCCAGTGGAGGTACATTGCACCAATCTTCCGGTGCCCGCCAGCGAGGTACTGGACGTGCTGCGCCCTGGAGACATCTTCGAGCATGTGTACCAGGGGGTGAAGAATACCATTCTGGACGAAACCGGCAAGCTGTATGGCTGCGTATTAGAGGCTCGGAAGCGCGGGATCTTATTCGACACTGCAGAGGGCCGGAAGCACGGGGATTTTGACGTGATGCTCAAGGCCAAGGAGCAGGGCTTCATTGCTGACTTCTGCAGCACCGATCTGGTTCTGGCCAGTATGTACCGCCGGCCCACCTTTTCACTGCCCAACCTGATGTCTCGGTATGTGGCTATGGGGATCCCCCTAACCCAGGTGGTGCGCATGACCACCCAGGAGCCTGCTCGCTTGATGAAAATGGAAAGAGAAATTGGCTGTTTGACTCCTGGTGCCCGGGCAGACATTGCCATCTTTAGGTATGTATCCCTGTGCCAGACCTACCGGGACTGGAAGGGTACTGCGTTCAAGGCAGATAGGATCCTTAAGCCGGAAATGACCATCAAGGATGGCGACCTTGTTTATTGTGCTCCCGACTATATCTATGAAGAAAATTATCTGTAAAATGTAAAATTTCCCCTTATGTGATCGAAGTAAAACAATACCCCTGTCCATACATTGAGCAGACCCAGCAAAACCGGACCCTCCACAAGCTGAAGAGGGCGGAACGGCACAGCCGTTCCGCCCTCATTTTATTTGGGGTCCGTGATTCTGTTCGCTGAATGTTACCGCGCGTCCTGGTACATAAAGGTCACGATCTGGGCGCGGGTACAGTCCGCATCGGGGCTGAACGCCTTGTCACCGGTACCTGCGGTGACGCCCTCGGACACGGCCCAGCGCACGGCCTCTGCGTAGTAGGCGTCAGCGGCCACATCCGTAAAGTCCATGGCATAGTTTACCACAGGAGAGGCATTGGCCCGCCACAGGAAGGTGACCATCTGGGCGCGGGTGCAGGAGGCATCCGGGCTGAAGGTATTGGCGGAGGTGCCGGAGGTGATGCCCTTGTCCACGGCCCACAGAACCGCATCATAGAAGTAATCGCTCTTCGAGATGTCGGTGAAGGGGTTCTCAGGCTCGGTTTCGATCAGCTTGAAGCTGGCTTCCACGGTGACCTTGCTGTCCGCCATGTGGAAGGTGTAGGTGGTCTCGGACCGCTTGGTGACCTTCAGGTCCTTGTTCTTGGCGTCGGTGACAGTCAGCTCGTCCAGCTCATAGCCCGCATCGGGCTTCACGGTGACGGTGATGCGGGTGCCGGCAGAGGCCTCGTCCGTAGCGCTGCGATAGGCGACCAGAACGACCAGATCAGTGTCTACATTGCGGACATTTTTCTCAATTCTCGGCAGCATGTCGGCGGTCACAAAGACAGTGGGCTTTCCGCCGTTCTGATTTCCCTCGTTCAAATGGTAAGGCATGAACTGGATCCCGGTCTTGGAATCGATCACGTTGTCATGAATATAGGTGTTGGTCTGCGTCTGGGCCGCGTTGAACAGATACTGGATCGCACCGTTGCAGGTCTGCTCAAATCTGTTGTATGCGATCTCGGCATTTGCGGGAATACCTGCCAGACCGGTCCAGGACAGGTTTTTGAAGATGTTGTTGGTGACGGTGCTCTTCAGATTTAGCAGAGGCGCTTCCTCATTGTAGTAGATACCAACGCTCAGCGTATCGAAGGTACAGCCGTCAATTACCACCTCGGACTTTGCCGCGTTGAACCAATCACCGGATGTATGGCCCCAAAGGCCAATGCCAGCGCCTGTTTTCTGCCCATCATCGCTGCTGAACGTGCAGTTTTTGACCGTCAGTTTGGGAGTAGTAGAGGGGCTATCGTTCTCCTTATAGCTTCCCTCCATGGTCCATTGCAGCAGTCCGCCGCCGTTGTTTCCGGCCAGCGTGAGATCCTGAACGGTAACATTGGTACCGTTCGCATAAACAACATTCAGGATGATGCCGTCTGTGCTGCGGGTGATTGAATTTCCATTGCCGTCAATGGTGATACTGTGCTTGACCATGATCGGCTCATCTACCGTCACGCTGCGCAGAAGCTCCACGGTCTGGCCGTTCACAGCAGCTTCAATTGCCGCCTTCACAGAGGTGTACTTGATCTCACCCACCTGTGCGACATACTTGTTTTCATCGGTCAAAGTGGGCACTTCGATCTCTGCGGTTTCACCGGTCTTGGGCTCGGCGACCGTCAGGTCCTGCTTGGTGACGATGCTGTCCCCATCCGGCTGCGTCTGGGTACGGTGCTGCCTTCTGCGGCATTCACCATAATATCCTGTGCAGTGCATTCATTCAACTCGATGGCGGTATTTTTCAGGCCTCTCCAATATTTTGCGCCAACAAATCCACCGGATTTTGTGATTTTTCCGTCATCGACCGATTCAAAAGTCAGATGGGAGATCTCACAGTCCTCAAATTTGAATGTCTGCCCTGCCGCGCCGTTTGACATTGTGCTTCCGATCACACCGCCAGCCGCAGTCTTCGCTTTGATCACGGTGTTTTTTACCACACATTCGGTAAAGCTCTTATCTCCGTAATTACAAAAACCAACGATACCTCCAACGGGACCAGATACGTGGGTGCAGGAGGTATTCGAATTTTGAACGGCATTGCGCGCAAAAGTAAACGCGCCTTCATTGAGTTGGCCGATTATGCCGCCAACCTTCCAACCAGCACTTTCGATCTCTGCATCATCCACCGTGCAACCGTTAATTTTGGCGTATCCTTGACCGGAAATGCCGCCTACAAAATTTCCTTTGGCACTGAGTTTCAGCCCTGTCACGCTACAATTTTGAATGGTGCCAGTATAGCCTTCACCGGTGATCGCGCCCACATAAGCATCACCAGAGCGCGTGGATACAATGGAAGCATTTTCAAGTTTAATCTGTTCCAGTGTGCCACCCTTCGTGATCCCGAAGAGCCCGACATGGTCGGAAGCGCTATCGATGGTCATACCGGTAATGCTGTTGCCGCCGCCATCAAAGCTGCCCTGGAATGCGGCGTCCTTTGTACCGATCGGCGTCCACTCTTTACCGAGCAAGTCAATCTTTCCGGTCAATTTAACAATCTTCCCGGCAAAAGTTTCGCCGCCGTTGACTAACTTGGCCAGGCCGGCCAGTTCAGCGGCAGTATCGATCTCAAAATTCTTTTCTCCGGAATCGTACCAGCTCGTATCTGCTTCATTCAACCAGTTGTCCGCATCGGCTTCTGCTGTTGGTTCTGCCTGAAGCCCAGGGAGCGTGGGATCAGGCTGTTCGCTGTCAGGCAGATAGCGATCACCTTCCTGTTCTGTCTCCAGCGCACCTCCTTCCGTTCCTTCATAGACTGTGGGTGGATTGCTGTCCGCACTGTCATCTGCCGCGAAAACTGCCGTAGGCATCATTCCGATAAGCAGGCACAGTGCCAACAGACTGGGCAACAATCTTTTTTCATCGCTATTTCTCCTCCTATTTTGTAAATTGCTCGTTCAAAACGAACACAAAAAGGCACCTTTGCGGCATACTCCCTCACGCCGCAAAAGTGCCTTTATTGCCAAAATAATATCGTTGGACAGCAGAAAAGAACGGGAAACTACAAGACTCCCCGCTTGCTTGCTGTCAGTATATTGCAGTATCTCATGGCCTGTCAACCTCTCGAACGCAATACTTCTGAGGCTATTTTAGCATATTTTCCCTCTTTTGACAAGAGGCAGTAAAAAAAGCCGGCGCCTATTTCAGGTGCCGGCCTTTCCATACCGATCAGACGATTTCCCGGGCAATAATTGCAAGTTTTCGCAAAATCTATTGATTATCCCCCGAAAAAATCCAACCTTTCAGTGCTTTGCGGTGTCTCTTAGTACATCCCGCCCATATCGGGGGCCGCGGGGGCGGCGGGAGCGGCGGGCTGGGGCTTATCGGCCACCAGGGACTCGGTGGTCAGCAGGGTGGAGGCGATGGAGGCGGCGTTCTCCAGCGCGGAGCGGGTCACCTTGGTGGGATCCACGATACCGGCGGGGATCATGTCGCAGTAGACCTCCTTGTAGGCGTCGAAGCCGTAGCCGATCTTGCCGGACTCACGGATCTTCTCCAGCACCACGGAGCCGTCGATGCCGGCGTTGGCAGCGATCTGCTTCACAGGGGCGGTCAGGGCGCGGGCCACGATCTGGACGCCGGTCTTCTCATCGCCCTCGCTCTCAGCCAGCAGCTTCTCCACGGCGGGGATGGCATTCAGGTAGGCGGTGCCGCCGCCGGCCACGATGCCCTCTTCCACAGCGGCGCGGGTAGCGTTCAGCGCGTCCTCGATGCGCAGCTTCTTCTCCTTCATCTCCACCTCGGTGGCAGCGCCCACCTTGATGACGGCCACACCGCCGGCCAGCTTGGCCAGGCGCTCCTGCAGCTTCTCACGGTCATAGTCAGAGGTGGTGACCTCGATCTGGCTCTTGATCTGACCCACGCGGGCCTTGATTTCCTCAGAAGAACCGGCGCCGTTGACGATGGTGGTGTTCTCCTTGGTGACCTTCACCTGACGGGCCTGACCCAGCTGGCTCAGCTGAGCCTCCTTCAGCTCCAGACCCACGTCGGAGGAGATGACGGTGCCGCCGGTGAGGATGGCGATGTCCTGCAGCATCTCCTTGCGGCGGTCGCCGAAGCCGGGGGCCTTGACGCACACCACGTTCAGGGTGCCGCGCAGACGGTTGACGATCAGGGTGGACAGGGCGTCGCCCTCCACGTCCTCAGCGATGATCAGCAGCTTCTTGCCGGCCTGGACCACCTGCTCCAGCACGGGCAGCAGCTCCTGAATGTTGGAGATCTTCTTGTCGGTGATGAGGATGAGGGCGTCGTCCAGATTGGCCTCCATCTTCTCGGTGTCGGTGACCATATAGGGGGTGATGTAGCCCCGGTCGAACTGCATGCCTTCCACGACCTCGGAGTAGGTCTCGGCGGTCTTGGACTCCTCAATGGTGATGACGCCGTCGTGGCCCACCTTCTCCATGGCCTCAGCGATCAGAGTGCCGATGGCCTCGTCGCCGGAGGAGACCGCGCCCACGCGGGCGATGTCGTCAGAGCCGTTGACCTTCTGGCTGTTGGCCTTCATGGCCTCGATGGCGGCGGTGGTCGCCTTGGAGATGCCTTTCTTCATCACCATGGGGTTGGCGCCGGCGGCCAGGTTCTTCAGGCCCTCGTGGATGATGGCCTGGGCCAGCAGGGTGGCGGTGGTGGTGCCGTCTCCGGCCACATCGTTGGTCTTGGTGGAGACCTCCTTCACCAGCTGAGCGCCCATGTTCTCAAAGGGGTCCTCCAGCTCGATCTCCTTGGCGATGGTGACGCCGTCGTTGGTGATCAGGGGAGCGCCGAACTTCTTATCCAGCACCACGTTGCGGCCCTTGGGGCCCATGGTGATCTTTACAGTGTCGGCCAGCTGGTTCACGCCCTTTTCCAGAGCCTTGCGGGCCTCCTCGCCGTAGCAAATGATCTTAGCCATAATACATTACCTCCAATTTAGAGAAAGTGTGTTGAATTAGGAATGAGGAGTTAGGAATTAGGAATTGTGGAGTCCGGCTTTGCCGGACCATTTGGAATTGGCCGCCGCAGGCGGCTCATCAATTCCTCATTTCTAATTCCTAATTGCCATCGTCGAGTTTACTCGACGATGGCCAGGATGTCGCTCTGACGGACGATGGTGACCTCGTCGCCGTCTCCCCATGAAACCAGGGTTTCATGGGACCCCAGAGTGAATTTGATCTGCGGCCGTCGGAAGTCAATTTCGCCGGCCTTCGGCGCTTACCGCGCCGCCCCATCTGTGATGGGGCCCCAAGGTGGACGGCGTGATCCCGTCCCCCCTGGACTCACTCCACGATCGCGAGGATGTCGCTCTGACGGACGATGGTGACCTCGTCGCCGTCCACCTTGACCTGGGTACCTGCATACTTGCTGGTGATGACCTTGTCACCCACCTTCACGGTCATGGTGACTTCCTTCCCATCCACCAGTCCGCCGGGACCGACGGCCAGCACCTCGGCAACCTCGGGCTTCTCCTTGGCGGCCCCGGTGAGGATGATGCCGCCCTTGGTGGTCTCCTCGGCCTCTACCAGCTTGACAACAACACGGTCAGCAAGGGGTTTGAGTTTCATAATGGGTTCCTCCTTATATGATGATTGGAATAAACAAGGTTAGGTTTTAGCACTCTTTTTATCTAAGTGCTAACTACGACTATCATAATACCCTCTGCCAAGAAAAAAATCAACCCCCAATTTCAAAAAAATTGAGGGTCCGAAAGGATAATTTACCCTTTGTTCACAAACAAAACCGCCAAGTGCTAATTTCGACTGCCCTCCGGCCCGGCAGAACGCAGTCCGGGGCAGGGTCTCCCCCGCCCCAGCTTTTCTTACCCCAGGTACATGAACAGGTCACACTTGAGCATACCATTATATAGCTTGCGCTTCTTGTCCGCCTTCTTCCCAAAGGTGCGCTCGAACTCCGTGTGGGAGGACAGCAGATACAGCTTCCAGGTCTCCGGGAACTTGGCCCATGCCTTTCCAAAGGAACGGTACAGCTCCTCCGCCTCCCGGCGCTCCATGATCCGCTCGCCGTAGGGGGGATTGGTGACGATCCGGCCATACATTCCGCCCCAGTGGAAGGTGCGGGCATCTGCCACTTCAAACTTTACGATGTCGTCCACCTCGGCCAATTCTGCATTGCGCCGCGCCAGATCCACCGCCGCCGGATCCAGGTCTCCACCCCAGATCTCATAATCCCCGTCAAACTCCTTGTCCATCGCCTCGTCTGCCGCCCGGAGCCACAGCTCCCGGTCCACACAGGCCCACTTCTGGGCGGAAAAACTTCGGTTCAGGCCGGGAGCCCGGTTTTTGGCGATCAGGGCAGCCTCGATGGGGATGGTGCCCGAGCCGCAGAAGGGGTCGCACAGGGGATCCCGGCCCCGGTACCGGGACAGCAGCACCATAGCGGCGGCCAGTGTCTCCCGCAGGGGGGCCGCCACACCCTGGGCGCGGTAGCCCCGCTTGTGAAGGCCGGCACCGGAGGTGTCCAGCATCAGCACGGCGGTGTCCTTCATGATGGAGAACTGGATCTGATAGAGGGCCCCGGTCTCCGGCAGGGTGTTCATCCCGTACTGGGCCCCCAGGCGGGCGGCCACCGCCTTTTTTACGATGGCCTGACAGGCAGGGATGGAGTGAAGAGCAGAGTTCAGGCTATGTCCCTTTACCGGGAACTGGCCATCCCGGGGGATAAATCGCTCCCAAGGCAGCGTTCTGGTCCCCTCAAAGAGTGCGTCGAAGTCTCCGGCTGGGAAGGTCCCCAGCACCAACAGCACCCGCTCCCCGGTGCGCAGGTTCACATTCAGCCGCGGGATATCCCCCAGCGTTCCACCACAGAGGACGCGGCCGTTCTCCGCCCGCACCTGGGGCAGATCCAGACGGCGCAGTTCATCGGCAGCCAGGCTCTCCAGGCCGAACAGAGTCGGGATGGCAAAGGTCAATGTTTCATTCATGTGAAAAAACCTCCCCGGCCGCCGGCTGTCCTTGTCCGGTGGTCCCGCGCCCGGTTCCCGGGCGGGGCGGCGGCCCTTATCAGAACCAGTATATCGGAACCGGCCGGATTTCGCAACACCTTCCGTCCATGCCGGATCCGTGCGGGCGCAAAAAAACGCGCGCGGAGGAGCGCGGATGCGTGGGAACCAGCCCGGGCGGCCACAGAAGGTGCAGATTGATGAATTTTACCGAAAACAGTCCCATGTCAGTGTAGAAAATTCCAGCCGCTTGTGGTATGATAATGCCACAGCCAAACAGGCGGGACACACGGCCGTGACAAGCTCCGGAGCACCCCGCACTGGGCTGAGCAGCCCTGATCCACCTTACCAAACGCGGATCGATCCCTCGATCCAGAAAGGAGCCATCTATGAAACCCATCATCTGGCTGATCATCCTGGTCCTGTTCGGGATCGGAGAGGCAGTCACCGTGGGGCTCACGTCCATCTGGTTCGCGCTGGGCGCCCTGGGGGCGCTGATCGTCAGCCAGCTTGGCCTGGGCTTCTGGCCCCAGATCATCACCTTCATCGTCCTCTCCGCCCTGTCCATGCTGCTGGTCCGCCCCTTCGCCAAGAAGTTCCTGCGGCCCGGCTACTCCCCCACCAACGCCGACCGGGTCATTGGTGCCACCGGCCTGGTCACGGAGGAGATCGACAACCTGGCCGGTCACGGCCTGGTGAACATCGCCGGGCAGGTATGGAGCGCCCGCAGCGCCGGAGAGGGCGCTGTGATCCCCGCAGGCCAGGAGGTCCGCGTCACCCAGATCCAGGGCGTCAAGGTCCTGGTGGAGCCGGTCCAGTCCGGCGGCCCCGAGCACTGACCCAGCCGTTTCCCCAGCGTACCCCCGCATTCCGCGATCCCCATGATCCTACCGTCATACGACAGAACAGGAGGAATAACTATGCTGGAAAACATTATAAGTATGATCATCCCCGTCATCCTGATCCTGCTGGTCCTGGCCGTTCTGGCCGCCAACATCCGAGTGGTTCCCCAGTCCCGCGCCTTCGTCATCGAGCGCCTGGGCGCCTTCCAGGGCGTGTGGGGCGTGGGCCTGCACTTCAAGATCCCGTTCATTGAGCGGGTGGCCAAAAATATCTCCCTGAAGGAGCAGGTGGTGGACTTCCCGCCCCAGCCCGTCATCACCAAGGACAACGTCACCATGCAGATCGACACCGTGATCTACTTCCAGATCACCGACCCCAAGCTGTACACCTACGGCGTGGAGAACCCCATGTCCGCCATTGAGAACCTCACCGCCACCACCCTGCGCAACATCATCGGCGACCTGGAGCTGGACCAGTCCCTCACCAGCCGGGACCACATCAACGGCCAGATGCGCTCCATCCTGGACGAGGCCACCGACAGCTGGGGCATCAAGGTCAACCGGGTGGAGCTGAAGAACATCATGCCGCCCCGGGACATCCAGGAGTCCATGGAGAAGCAGATGCGGGCCGAGCGCGAGCGCCGTGAGGCCATCCTCCAGGCCGAGGGCCAGAAGCAGTCCCAGATCCTGGTGGCCGAGGGCGAGAAGCAGTCCGCCATCCTCCGGGCCGACGCCGCCAAGCAGGCGGCCATCCTCCAGGCCGAGGGCGCCAAGCAGGCCAAGATCCTGGAGGCTGAGGCCGAGGCCGAGGCCATTATGAAGGTACAGCAGGCCACCGCCGACGCCATCAAGCTCATCAACGAGTCCGACCCCGGCGACGGCGTCATCAAGATCAAGGCCCTGGAGGCCTTCACCGCCGCCGCCAACGGCAAGGCTACCAAGATCATCATTCCCAGCGAGATCCAGGGGCTGGCTGGGCTGGCCGCCTCCGCCAAGACCATCTTCGATACCGAGGACCCCAAGGCCACCATCACCAAGACTGTCCCCAAGCAGTAACATCCGACCATACCAAACAGGGCCGCCCCGCATGAGGCGGCCCTGTTTTAAATCCGGGAGGTGTGCTATGAAACAGAAACAGAGGAAGCGACGGCTGTCACTGCTCGCCGCCCTGCTCCTCCTCCCCGTCCTGGCCGCCTGCGGCCCCGGTCGGGCTGAGTCCTGTTACGGCCGGGTGGCGGAGGTACAGCGGGCCCCCGACGGCTCCCTGTCCGCCCTGGTCCTGGACACCGGCGATGAGGCGCGGACGTGCGTTCTGCTCACCCCGGAGACCCATGTGGCCTCCACGGTAGAGGACCTCCTCTCTGAAGAGGAGTTCCTGGCGGATCCCCCTATGGGCACCGAGGTCTCCGTCCTCTTTGCCGAGGATCCCCCGCCCCAGACCGTCACTGGCGAGGACGGGACCCAGTACTCCGCCCAAACAGCGGATTTCCTGTGGGTGGAGGACGCCCGGTATCCGGAGGGCCTCACCCTGTCCGACGGAACGGCGCTGGAGGTGTGGGCCACCGGCTTTCAGGAGAAGCAATACCGGCTGTCCGATGGGACGGTGCTGCTCCAGGAGTTCCCGCCCCAAACTGATTTCTCCAACGATTACGTTGGGAATACCCCGCTCAGAGACCTGTCCCCCGCCCTGCCGGACGGCCTCCGGCGCTATTATCAGGACCGCGGTCCCCTCTATGACCTGACAGAGGAGCTGGAGCGGGCCGATCGGGCCTTCTGTCAGGATCCGGAGAACTTCCAGCCCTTCCGGGTGGAACAGCGGGTCTCCTGGTCCGCCTCCGCCCCCGGCGCACACTACTTCCTCACCACCCTGTCCCGCACGCCGGAGCCGAGGCTTCTGGAGGAGATCCAGTGGACCGACGCCTTTGACCCCATGACCGGGGCACACATCCCCACAGAGGAGTTGTTCTCCGCCGGACGGGACCAGGTGATCGCCGCGCTCCTGGCTCAGATGAAGGGAGTGGAAGCTCTCCTGGCCCAGGAGCTCCGGGACGCCTTCCAGTTCTCCTACCTGTGCTTTTGGCCCGATCACCTGTCCGTGCGGTTCCCCGCCGGGAGCCTGCCCAGCCAGGAGTACTCCTGGGGCTGGAGCATCGGCTACGACGCCCTCTCCGGGGTCCTCCGGCCCTGGGCTGTTCCGGTGGAGGAGCCTCCTGAACTTTAAGAAATCTTAAATTGACTTCCCCCATCCCCCTGCTTACAATGGAGGCATCCTTCCCGCGCCGCGGGAAAATGGGAGAAAGGATGTTGTACATGAAAAAATTTCTCAGCCTTCTGCTGGTGCTGGGCCTGCTGGGCAGCTCCCAGGTGGCTCTGGCCGCGGAGGAGAGCCCCGCTCCCCTGCCCGGCTGGTCCCACAGCATACTGGCCGACGGCTATTCCCTGGGCCTGTTTGGGGACGAGATCAGCGTCCAGCACAGCCAGACTGTGACCATGGAGCAGGTGGAGGCCCTGGCCCGGACGGTGGGGGACAAGCTGGCTCTGCTGGAGCTGGAGCCCCGGCCCGCCGACGGGACCGCCCTGGTGCTGGACACCACCCGGGGCGGTGTGATGAACGCCCTGTATCAGGAGGCGGCCGCCTACTCCTTCCCCGGCGTGGAGCAGGGCGCCGAGGCCTTTATGACCTCTGTGGGCGCTCTGGCCGGGGACGGCTCCGGCCTGCATCTAGACCGCCCCTGCACCGTGCTGGAGGCCGCCGCCATGGCCAACAGCCTGATCCTGAACCTGTATGACCAACAGAACGCCGGCTCCCTGGGCCTGCTGTGGCGGGCGGACAACGGCCGCGGCAATGTGCTGTATCTGCTGGGCTCCATCCACACCGACCGGAACAACCTCTACCCCTTCCACAAGCAGCTGCGGGACGTGATCCTGAACGCGGAGCAGGTCTCCTTCGAGCTGGACTTCAACGACACGGACCAGCTGCTGGAGTTCGCCGCTATGCAGACCTATCCCGCCGGAGACAGCCTGGCCAACCACATCTCCCCGGCGCTGTACCAGGCGGTGGTGCAGGCCGCCGCGCAGCTGGGGATGGACGAGGGCACGGTCTCCCAGTACAAGCCCTGGGCCCTGGCCAACTCCTTCTCCTCCCTGGCCACCCTGGACGAGACCAGCAGTGAAAACGCCATGGCCATCGACCTGTATGTAAACGCCAAGGCGATCAACGCGGGGATCGGCATCGGCGCGGTGGAGACCTACGCCTTCCAGGGCCAGATCTTTGACACCCTCTCCCCGGAGTACCAGGAACAGTACCTGGCCGGCGGCCTGCTTCTGATTCTGGACCCGGACTCCATCAGCCAGGAGACCCGGGACGCCCTCACCCAGGTGCTGGGCGAGGACGCCTTCCAGCCCGCGACCCAGGAGGCCATCCAGGCCCAGCTGGACCAGATCAGCGCCATGATGGACAGCTGGAAGGCCCGGGACGCGGCGGAGTTCGACGCGGTCTATGGCAAAGATGCCATCCTGGACAGCGAGGACGAGCTGAACCAGAAGCTCTTTACCGGCCGGGACCCCGGCATGATCCAATACGCCGCCGACTACCTGAGCCAGCCGGGCTCCCACACCGGCCTGCTGGTGGTGGGCGCGGGCCACATGGTGGGGGACACCGGCGTGGTCCAGGGCCTGCGGGACCTGGGCTATACCGTGGAGCTGGTCCCCGTCCCCTGAGCGCTCCGTTTCCCATATCCCCTCTCTCCGCCTCCGGCCCCGGCCGGGGGCGGTCTCTTTTTGAGCCGTGGGCCAGGATCCTGACCGTCCCTCAATCCGGCGGCCTGTTTTCCTGCCTGTCCCTCCGTTGCGGCGGACCGCCGTCTCTGGTATGATGATAACATCCAAACAAGGAGGACTCCGCCATGAAGCTCCACGACGTCATCCGCACCCGCCGGCAGACCCTGGGCCTCACCCAGGAGGAGCTGGCCCGCCGTCTGGGCGTGTCCGCCCCCGCGGTCAACAAATGGGAACGCTCCATCCACTATCCGGACATCACCCTGCTGCCCTCCCTGGCCAGAGTGTTGGGTGTGGATCTGAACACGCTCCTATCCTTTCAGGAGGATATGACGGAGGAGGATATCGGCCTGTTCCTCAACCGGATCTACGAGACGGCGGGCGCGGAGGGGGTGGCGGCGGCCTTTGCCCTGGCCCGGGACAAGCTGCGGGAGTTTCCCAACAGCGACCTGCTGGCCTACCACGCCGCAGAGATGCTGATGGGCGTGCTGGAGCTACAGCCCGAGGACGACAGCCCTGAGCGGCGGGCACAGGAGGCGGAGGTCACCGCCCTTTATGAGCGGTGTATCCGCAGCGCCGACTGTCAGATTCGGGAGTGGGCCGCTTTTACCTTGGCCAGCCGGTGTATCAAGACCGGGGAGTTGGACCGTGCAGAGGAGCTGCTGGGGCAGCTGTCCGACACCCATCGGGGCAAGCGGGAGCTGACAGCCCGCCTGCGCCGGAAGCAGGGCCTGCATAAGGAGAGCTGGATCTTGCTGGAGCAGGAGCTTTTCGACCAGGCCCACACCCTCCAGTCCACCCTGCTGTCCATGCTGGACTATGCCCTGGCGGAGAAAGATCCCCAGCGCGCCCGTCTGCTGGCCGACACCGCCGTCCAGGCCGGGGAGATCTTTGACCTGTCTGACTATGCGGTGCTGTCCGCCCCCTTCCAGCTGGCGGCGGCGGAGCAGGACGGACCCAAGGCCCTGGAGCTGCTGGACCGGCTTCTGCGCAGCCTGACGGTGCCCTGGGATCTGTCTGCCTCCCCCCTCTACCCCCATCTTCCGACCAAGGACGCAGCAGAGGAGAGCCAGAGGTCTCTCATTCCGGTCCTGCTGGATGGTACGGCCCGGGACCCGGACTGCGCCTTCCTCCGGGCGGAGCCCGGCTGGCCGGAGCTGCTGGCCCGGTATCAGACTTAAAATTGACAGAAATTTCGCCGTAAAAAAATCTCCCCGCTCCACATACTGAAAGACAGAACGTGCATTCCCGCACCGTCCGCTCCGCGCCTCCGGATATAGAGCGCGGAGCCGCCCGGGATGCGTGATTTTGTGGAAAATGAGGTGGGTTCTTTGCGGGATCATGGCGCGCCCGGGATCAGCTGGGCCCTGCTGGTGCTGTGCTTCGCGCTGGCCTTTTCCCCCGCTCCGCAGCCAGCCGGGGACCGGGCGGCCTCCGGCAGCGCGGAGGTGGAGGTGGAGACCGGGCCAGAGATGCCGGTGGTAGCCCTCACCTTTGACGACGGGCCCCGGGCGGCCACCATGGGCCGCCTTCTGGACGAACTGGCTCTGCGGGAGGTGCCTGCCACCTTCTTCCTCCTGGGGCACCGCCTTTCGGGCAACGAGGAGCTGGTCCGCCGCATGGCCCGGGAGGGCCATCAGATCGGCGTCCACACCTTCGACCACGTCCCGGTGACCGGCCTGTCCCATCAGGAGTTTGACCTCCAGGTGGGGGGCGTCCGCGCCCAGCTCCGGGACATTTTGGGGGATGGAGAATTCTGGCTGCGCCCCCCGTACGGCCAGACAGATGACAGCACCCGGGCCTGGGCGGACAGCCCTATTGTGCTTTGGTCGGTGGATCCGGAGGACTGGAAGGACCACAACGCCGCCCGTATCGCCGCCGCCGTGACAGAGCAGGTGAAGGATGGGGACATCATCCTCCTGCACGACATCTACCACAGCTCCGTGGACGCCGCCGTCCAGATCGTGGACGAGCTGCTCCGCCGCGGGTTCTGCTTTGTCACTGTGGAGGATCTGCTGGCGTGGAAGGGGATCTCCCCGGAGTCCGGGGCCGTTTACCGCTCGGGAAGATAAAAACACCGCCGCCCTGTCTGGCTTCAGGCAGGGCGGCGGAACTTCTTGCGGGAGGGCTTTTTTAACCCGCTGCGTTTACCGGACCTGCTCCCCGCTTCCCCGGCGGGGAAGGGTATTGGGGGGCAGCAGGGCCTGCTGGGTCAGCTGGATGAACCGCTCCCCAAAGTGGGAGAGATAGCGGTCCCGGCGGTAGCCCACCACCAGCTTGCTGATGGTGGAGGGATCGGTCAGCGGGAACAGGTCCAGCTTCTCAGTGGAAGCCTGATTGGCCGTGACATGGATGGTCTTTAGAAACAGCTCCGGACAGATGGTGATGCCGATGCCCGCCTCCGCCATGGCCAGGGTAGTGATGGTGTTCTCTGTCTCCAGGATCAGCTTGGGCTTGAAAAAATGCCGGCTGAAGTACTGATCCACTGTATTGCGGGTGCGGTTTCCCCGCTTGATGAGGATGAAGGGCTGGTGCTGGAACACATCAATATCCGCACCGGAGGCAAACTGGGCCCGCACCTCCTCCGCCCGGTCGCCGAAGAGCTGATCGGTAAAGATCTTGGGGACCACCAGGATCAGCTCCTCCTCCGTCAGCGGGACTACCTCCACCCCCTCCATCATAATGGGCTGGAAGCAGATGATCAGATCCACCCGGCCATGGGCCAGCTCGTCCTCCAGGTGGGTGGAGTTACCCTCAAACAGGGAAAATTCCACCATGGGGAACTCCGCCTGAAATTTCGGCAGTATGTCCGGCAGCAGGGCCAGGCCGCAGGTATGGGAGATCCCCAGGCGCAGCAGGCCCATGTAATGCCGGTTGATGTCCCCTACCTTGGCCAGATACTGGCTGTGTAAGTCCAGGATCTGGGTGGCGGTCTCCACCAGCAAATCCCCCGCATAGGTCAGAGACAGCTTGGGCGAGCGGGTGAACAGCTTCACATCCAGCTCCTTTTCCATGTTGCTGATGTGGTTGCTCAGAGACTGCTGGGAGATGTACAGCCGCTCCGCGGCCCGTGTGATATTCAATTCCTCTGCCACAAGCAGGAAATATTTCAAATGGAGAAAATTCATAGCGGGCCCCCTTGTGATTTTGAATATTATCCTTCATTTTTAGTTGGGACAGCTTGATTATACCACAGCGAAAAGGCTGTGGCAACCATCAGCAAAAATCTGCTGTTCGGAATATCAATTTTATGCTTTAATAGTACTGAATAAAGGGTAATTTGAATAAGGTCCCCTCGTGTTTCCTGTGTACCCTTCTACACATATTACAAACACACGACACTGAGAAAGGAAGATTGTTTATCATGAAATGCCTGATCATTGACGCCGTTCACAGCGCGATCGCTGAAGAGCTGAGCAAGTATATGCAGGTGGACACCCACATGCTGCCCACTCAGGAGGAGCTGCTCAAGCTGATCCCCGACTATGATGTGCTGATCATGCGCGTTGACCCCGCCATCAACAAGGAGATCCTGGATGCCGCCAAGAACCTGAAGGTCATCGGCGTCTGCTCCGTGGGCCTGAACCACATCGATCTGGACACCGCCAAGGAGAAGGGCATCCAGGTGTTCAACGCTCCCGGCCTGAACGGCAACGCCGTGGCCGAGCTGACCCTGTGCAAGATGCTGGAGATGTCCCGCCACACCATCCCCGCCTGCCACGACGTCAAGGTCAACAAAACTTGGGACAAGTATAAGTTCGTGGGCCGTGAGCTCCGGGGCAAGACTCTGGGCGTTCTGGGCTTTGGCCGCATCGGCCAGCGCGTGGGCGAGCTGGCCCGCGTCTTCAAGATGGACGTCGTCGCCTATGACCCCTATCTGCCCGCCCATGTGTTTGAGGAGCAGCATGCCAAGAGCATGAGCATTGAGGAGGTCCTGAAGGTCTCTGACTATGTGACCATCCACATGCCTCTGAACGATGAGACCCGCAACCTGTTCAATGCCAAGTCCATCGCCGAGATGAAGGACGACGCCATTGTTCTGAACATGGCCCGCGGCGGCATCGTCAACGAGAAGGATATGTACGAGGCCCTGAAGGCCGGCAAGATCGGCGGCTATGCCTCCGACGTCATGGAGAACGAGCTGGCCGCCGGCGGTCTGACCGAGGGCGCGGGCTTCGACTCCCCCCTGTTCGAGTGCGACAACTTCATCGTCACTCCCCACCTGGGTGCTCAGACCGTTGACGCTTCCCGCGACATCGGCGCCCACATCATCGGCAAGGTCAAGGAGGCCCTGGACCTGAAGTAATCAACATTTTCCCGGGATCGAGCGCAAGGGAATCTGAATAGAGCGGCGGGAGCCCGGCATCCAGATGGATGCCGGGCTCCTGTTCAGCTTGTCAAAGAACGCCAGTTCTCAAAACACGAGGACTGGCGTTTTATCAT
>ERZ836441.694-NODE-694-length-37812-cov-3.960246_pt1 | contig 37812 bp, 28 predicted proteins | sample MGYA00519686_ERZ836441 | MGnify/ENA primary metagenome ERZ836441 (study PRJEB31850, sample SAMEA3708800) | human gut metagenome | biome: human gut; feature: human-associated habitat; material: faeces | place: China | collected 2014 ... | reverse complement strand
GCATCCGGCGGCCACGGCGGCAGCGGCCCGGCGCAGCAGCGCCTCGGTCTTGCCGGAGCGCGCGGGGCCGACGATTTTGGCCGTGCGGCCGTCGAAAGCGGCGATTTCTGCCATCATGTCAGTCATGAGTGCCTCCTAATCGGCCAAGATGCCGCTGGTCGAGTCGAAATCGCGCGTGGAGCCATCGGCGTAGACGACCGTCCACTGATCGAAGGCGAGGGCGAAATCGGCGTCGGGCAGGGCGTACTTCTTCTGGATGTCCTCGCCCAGATGCGCCTCCTCGGCGATGCGCTCGGCCACGATTTCCTCGGCGGTCTTGTCAAGCTTGCCGCGCTCGACTTCTTCCAGGTCGTGGGCGATGCGGGCCCGCACGACGATATCGGCCGCTTCCTCGGCCTCAAGCGCCGCTTCGGTGGCCTCAGCTACCAGGGCGGGGGAGGCCATGAACGACTCCTCGGCGGCCCTCTCGGCAGCCTCGGCCTCGGCTGCGGCTGCCTCTTCGGCGGCGCGGGCCGCAGCGGCCGCGGCCTCTTTGCGGGCCTCAAGTGCTTCCATACCGGCGGCGTACTGCTTCTCGTAGGAGGCCGCGGAAGGCAGCGTCACAGCGACGACGTCCTTGCCGAGCGCGCCGGCGTTCAGGGCCTCGCGCACGCGGCTCACCCACTTGCTCTCCTCGGGGTCGATGCCGCAGGTGGAATCCAGCCGCATGCGCACCACGAGGCGACCGCCCTGCAGCTCGATTTCCAGCCACGTGAACACAAGCTCGGGCTTGCCCTCCTCGCGCTGGCGGCGGTTGAAGATCTTCATCTGGTTGTCCACGGCGTGCACCTGGTTCAGCAGCCAGTGCTCAATGTAGTCGCTCCACAGCGCGTCGGCGCCTTCCACGGAGGAATCCAGGTACTCGCGGGCCCCCACGCGCACGGTCATGCGGAGGGTGTTCACCAGCTCGCCGTCGGCCGCCGGGTGCGTGCGCACCACGGGCGTTCCCAGATAAGAGTAGCAGCGATCGATCTCCAATCGCAGCTCGTGATCGACGATCGACTCGTCCAAATCAAGCGTGAGGGCCATGGAAGGATGGGGCTTGCTCATCGTTGTCTCCTTTCGTCCTATCCTCTTCGCCATCCAGTATAGAGAGGCCTCGAACAGGTAAATCATCCCATCGAGATGAGCGCGCGGGATGATTGCCGTCCCTTAAATCGGCCTGCTCTTATGATTGCGCGGCCCGCACGGCCCATACCATTTTCAACCGTTGGGCAACAAAACATCGGTGGCCGCTCGACAGCGGAGGCGGATCTTCACCCCCTCCACTCGCGAAGGCCGCCGACGCCGCCGAGGGCCGCCGGTGTTTTGTTGGAAAGCATCGAACGAAAGAGAGAGGAGGACCCATGGCTAAACTTTCACTGACTCGTCGCAGCTTCCTGAAGGCGGCCGCTGTCACGGGCGCTGCGAGCACTCTGAGCTTTGCCGGAGCACCGTCTGCGGCTTTGGCCGAGGGCGTCGACGAATCAGCTGGTGAGGTCAAGCGCATCCGTTCCTGCTGCCGCGCGTGCGGCAAATGCGAATGCGGTGTGTGGGTCACCGTGCAGGACAACAAGGTCATCAAGGTAGAAGGTGACGAGTCCAACGCACACAGCCGCGGCCACTGCTGCGCGAAGTCCCAGGCGTCCATGCTGGCGCTGTACCACCCCGATCGTTTGCGCTACACCATGAAGCGCACCAACCCCAAGGGCGAGGACGATCCCGGCTGGGTGCGCGTCAACTTCGCCGAGGCCATGGACGAGATCGGCGCCAAGTACAACGAGCTCATCGACAAGTACGGCGGAAAGTCGATCTTCTCTATGGGCGGTACCTCGCGCGTGTGGGCTCAGCCGCCTTACGGCACCCTGAAGTCGGTCTTTGGGACTCACAACTTCCATTCCGCCTACGAGATCTGCAAGGGCCCGCGTCACTTCGGCGGTGTGCTCACCGACGAGAAGGGTTCGCCGTGGATGGAGGTGGAGCAGGGCCCTATCGTGTACGTGCAGTGGGGTACCGCTTCCGAGTATTCCAACTACGACTCCACCAACCGTACCGTCGTGGACTGCTCGCAGCGCGCCTACAAGCACATTCTGGTTGACCCGCGCATGAGCCCGCTGGGCAAGGAGGCCGACCTGTGGCTGCCCATCCGCGTCGGCACCGACCTGGCGATGTCGCTCGGCTGGCTGAAGTGGATCGTCGACAACGACGCCTACGACAAGAACTTCGTGAAGCGTTGGTCCAACGGCCCGTTCCTTTACAACTCCGAGGCCGACGGCAAGACCTACAAGGGCTACTTCCTGGAAATGAACGGCGGCATCCACATGACGAGCCGCCTGCTCACCGAGGCCGACCTCGACCGCGAGTGGGTCTCCCAGTTCTGGGAGCCGGCGCCGGAGCAGTACTCCTACCGCCGCTTCATCTGCTGGGACGCCGCCAACGAGAAGCCGACCTACTGGGACGCCGAGGAATGCCAGTGGGAGGGCGAGAAGCACAAGATCCCGACCACCGGTACCTGGATCGAGCACCCCTACAAGCCCATCATCGCCGATGCCTGGCTGCCCGATCCCTCCAAGTTCGCCGACCCGGCCGATCCGGCCTACGACGCCTACTGGACCGGCGAGGGCAACGAGAAGGGCGCCAAGTCGAACCCGAAGGGGCTGCCGAAGGACCCGGAGCTGTGGCCCGACGGCGTGCAGGTCAAGCTCGCCAATGGCAAGATGATCGAGGCCAAGTCGGTCTGGCAGGAGTGGGAGCACAACCTGGAGGAGTACACGCTCGACCGTGTCTCCGAGATCACCGAGGTTCCCGCCGACAAGATCGAAGAGGCCGTGCGCACCTACACCACGCGCCTGAACCCGCTTCACGGCAACGGCGGCATCCACTACCAGCTGGCCCCCGACCAGACGGGCCACGCCGTGCAGAACACCCGCGCCCTGCAGCTCATCGCCTGCCTGACCGGCAACTCCGACGAGCCCGCCGGCAACCGCGGCTCCTCGAAGGCCCAGGTAGACGGCTGCTGCGGCCGCGCCAACATGATCGTGACCGACCACGAGCCGGTCGACTGGGGCATTCGCGAGGGCATCGGCACCATGGAGCTCGGCAACACGCCGCGCGACCTTTCCGTGGAAGACCAGATTCCGCTGATCCAGAACTTCGTGAAGTACCTGCAGGATGAGAACTCCCCGCTCATGGAGCGCTACGGCAACCACATCCCCACCGATGAGGAAGCCCGCATCATCGCTATGCGCAAGGGCGGCGACTACAAGGGATCGCGTTCCTTCCCGGGTCTGAAGACCCCGTTCGAGAACAATGCCGATCAGATCTCCGCCGAGCGCTTCCCGCTTCTGCGCTTCTGGAACTCCTGGACCGACGCCTCCTCCATTTGGGACGCCATCCGCGAGATCGATTCTCCCTACAAGCTCTACGGCGGCATCTGCATGTCCGGCGACTTCATGAACCAGTCGAATCTGCTGGAGGCGTGGGATGCGCTGACGCAGCTCGACTTCTGGGTGGACATCAACCTGTGGTCGTGCCCGAACAACGGCACCGCCGACTACGTGTTCCCCTGCACCCACTGGTTGGAGACCAACACCGGCCGCGTGTCCCAGGGCGCCGGCGGCATCTTCGGTGCCGGTCAGCGCTGCGTCGAGCCCATCGGAGACGTGGTCTTCGACCCGACCTTTGTCGTGTGCCTGCACAAGTCCATGGGCGTGCCGTTCAACGATCGCGACCCCGAATACGACGAGTGGCTGAACCTCGACTACCACGACTTCATCCAGGCCGGCGGTTCGGTGGGCTATGAGGAGCAGGAGTACCGCGTGCTCAAGGATGCCACCGACTGGTGGAAGACCGAGGAGTACCCCGACGGCCCCGACTTCCCGCAGTACGCGGCGAAGTTCCAGGAAGAGGGCTGGTTCGACTGCCGCAAGTGGCATCCCGAGCGCTGGGGCACCTACCGTCGCTGGGAGATGGGCTACCGTCGCCAGCAGGCCGGCTACAACCTGTACGCCGCCGTGGACGAGAAGTGCGCCTTCGGCACCCCCACCGGCAAGGTGGAGATCTGGTCGACCATCTGCGAGTCCTATATCGGCGACACGGTGACCGAGTCTTATGTGCTCGAGACGCCGGGCACTGCCGCCAAGGTGGGAGAGAAGACCCCGTACTTCGCCCAGGTGTGCTCGCCGGATCGCGACGCCTATGCCGGCGACATTCCGGACATCGACAAGTTCCCGCACTGGTTCGAGCCGAAGAACTCCCGCGTTCAGGCGCCCGAGTGGTACGACGCCAACCTGGTGGACGGCGCGTCCTACAACAGCGACAACTACCTGAACAAGCCCTACCACGGCATCGCTGGCGTGGGCAACGGCCAGGCGACCGACAACGGCGACGTCGACAACCTCGAGGCCTACAAGCAGGCCGTGAAGGAGAACCCGGAGGCGACCTTCATCTGCACCTCCGGCGCCCGCCAGCCCGTCTACTTCCACTCCGAGCACCGTCAGCTGCCCTGGTGTCGCGAGCTGTGGCCGTCTCCGCGCTTCGAGATGAACCCCAACGACGCCGCCCGCCTCGGCATCGAGCAGGGCGACTGGATTTGGGTGCGCACCCCCTGGGGCGCCATCCGCGAGGTGGCCGATCTGTACTACGGCATCAAGGAAGGCACCACCAACGCCAACCATGCCTGGTGGTACCCCGAGATGGATCACGCCGCCCACGGCTTCGAGCTCGTCGGCATCAACTGCACCATGGACAAGTACGCCCAGTGCTGGATCTGCGGCGCCTCCCAGCTGCGCGGCAACCCGATGGTCGTCTACAAGGCCACCGAGGAGAACTCGCCGTTCGGCAACCCCGTGCCGTGCGACCCGTGGGGCAACGAGGCGATCACCAACGCCAACGACCCGCGTCTGAAGGAATGGCTGGCCAACGACCCGCGTCTGGACGACTCGAAGGTGGAGCTCACTTACGCGAGCGCGGATGCCAAGGGCCTGCAGACTATCAGCCTCATCAAAGAATAGAAAGGAGGAAGATCAATGGCGAATTACGCGATCATCACCGATTTGAACCGTTGCACGGGCTGCCTTGCCTGCACCGTGGCGTGCAAGGCCATCAACGGCGTGGACGTGGGCAACTTCTGGATTAAGACGCTGCGCGTCGGTCCGCATCCCATTGAGGGCGGTTCCGGCACCTTCCCGGACGTGGAGATGTACTTCCTCCCCGTTCAGTGCCAGCACTGCGAGAACCCCGAGTGCGTGAAGGTGTGCCCGACCGAGGCGTCTCATGTCGCCGAGGACGGCACCATCCAGATCGACAAGGACAAGTGCATCGGCTGCCAGTTCTGCGCCATGGCCTGCCCCTATGGCGTGCGCTACCTGAACCAGACCGAGCGCGTTGTGGAGAAGTGCACGCTGTGCGAGCAGCGCACGAGCCAGGGCGAGCTGCCCCAGTGCGTGGCCCAGTGCGGCGCCCGCGCCCGCTTCTTCGGCGACTTGGATAACGGCGTCGAGAACTTCGAAGCCCCGGCGCACCCGGACACCCCCGGCTGCCAGTACGACGAGATGACCAAGACCCGCGTCAAGCTCAAGGACTACGTGGAAGCCTTTACCGAGAACGACATTCATCACCTCACCAACAAGGGCAACAACCCCAAGCTCATGTACTTGTTGCGCGAGGGCCGGAAGTGGAGGGAGTAACAACCCATGGAAATTCAGTGGCCCCTTATTCTCTTCACCTTCTTTAATTGCCTCGCCGGCGGCATCTTCCTGATGCAGGGCATCCTCACCCTGTCCGGCAAGGGCAAGGCCATGCAGCTCGCCTCCTGCATAAGCGCGATTGTGGCTCTCGCCATCGGCGGTCTGTCGGTGTTCTTCCACCTGCAGCATCCGCTGCGCATGCTGAACGGCTTCGGGCACATCACCTCCGGCATTACCATCGAGCTGATCTTCGTGATCGTGTTCGCCATCGCTGTGGTGCTGTACTTCCTCATGATGCGCCGTTCCGAGGAGGGCGTGGCCCCCAAATGGTGCGCCGTTCTGGCCATCGTCGTATCGCTGGCCCTGCCGTTCGCGACGGGCGACTCCTACCTGATGAGCGCCATTCCCGTGTGGGACACCATGCTGCTGCCTCTGTACTACGTGGTTGCCACGGTGATGCTGGGCGGCCTGGCTGCCATGATCATCGCCGGCGCCACGAAGTGCGAGGACGCTGTGAAGCTGTCCGCCACCGTGGCTTGCATCGGCTCGGTCGTCTGTGCTGCGATCACGGTGATCTACGCGGTCGCCATCTCCGGCATGGGCGAGCACTTCACCGAGATGGAGTACTACTTCGACCCCACGTTGCCTGATGTGGCCATGCGCCAGACCGAAGAGGTCACCGGCGCCATTTTGGCCGGCGAGCATGCGGTGGCCTTCTGGCTGGGCTGCATCGCGGTTGGCTGCGCGGTGCCCGCCGTGCTCTCCGCCCTGGTGATGGTCGGCAAGATCGCCGCCGACAAGGCGCTGGTCGTGGCCGTGGTCGCCATCGTGTGCGCCATCATCGGCACCATCGTGTGGCGCGTGCTGCTCTACGAAGTAGCCGTGAACGCCCTCATCCAGTTCCAGTGGGCGCTCTAGCAAGGTGTTAAACGCGAGAGGGGCCATCTCTGGTCGGTTGGCCCCTCTCTGAAGACGAATGTTGGACAGGGCGGCTTGATATAACGGCTTAAGCCCCGCAGGCGACGCAAGTAAACCGCCCTGCCTACTTCGAAATGGCTTGCAAATAACGATTTTATGGCTGGAAGATGCGACAAGGAGCGCCTCCCACCATGCACGATCTGAGGAATCGCTCTCTCTTGCGGTGAGGGAAGCGTAAGGATGGTGGTTCTGTCCGTAAAACCGTTATTTGGAAGCCATTTAAGCAAAGAGCGAAGAGGAGAATGCTATGGCTCAAGAGGAAAAGAAAGACGCAGCCGAGGCCAAACGCGAGCCGCGCGGCGGCATCACGCGGCGCGGGCTGTTCATCGGCGTGGGCTCCACGGTGGCGCTGCTGGGCTTGGGCGGTTTGCGCTATGCGGGGCACAACCCCCTGAACCGGCCGCCCGGAGGCACCGACGAAGCTCACCTGGTGAGCGGCTGTATCCGCTGCGAACGCTGTTACGAGGCGTGTCCGCGCCAGGCCATCGTGCCAGCGAAGATTGAGGACGGTCTGCTTGGCATGCGCAGCCCTATGCTCGACTTCAACACGGGGAACTACTGCGACTTTTGCTACGAGGAAAACGGCGGCAACCCTTTGTGCGTGGCCGTGTGCCCCACCTCGGCGCTCGAGCTGCCGACAACCTACACGGTGGGCAACCCGGAGACCGGCGAGACGGGCGACGTCATTATCGGCACGGCGGAGATTGATCCGCGTACGTGCCTGGCGTATCGCATGACCGGCTGCCGCGACTGCTACGACGCCTGCAACTACGGCGCCATCGAGCTTAAGGACGAGGGCGGGGCGAACCCCATCCCCTACGTCGTGGAAGACAAGTGCAACGGCTGCGGCGCCTGCCAGGCCGCGTGCCTGTCGCTATCCTCCGGCTCCATCAAGTCCACCGAGCGCGCCATTGTGGTGCGCCCCATCGAGGCTTAGGGGGCGGTCGTGGAAGAGAAGAAGACCCAAACGGCTGATAAGGGCGCCGCGCTCCGCGATGTGCCCGAGGTTCATGAGAACGCAGAGGCTCCAGTGGAGGCAAAAGTGACAGAATTGAAGAAGGCGGCCGCAAAAGGCGAGGGGAAACAGAAGAGTTCTGCGAACACGCTGGCCGCGAAGCTGAAGACGCGCAAACTGCGCACGGCGGTGGGCACCGTCGTGTTCGTCGGCATGGCCGCGGGCCTTGTCGCCGGCGTGAGTATGGGTACCCTGTCCGGCTTCGGCTGGGACACGTTCTCGCTTCTGTGCCCCCTGGGTGCTTTGGGCACCATGATCGCCACCAAGACCATGATTCCGCGTGCCGTGGTTTCGCTGCTGCTCATTGCCGCGCTCGTGCTCGTGTTCGGTCGCGCCTTCTGCTCGTGGCTGTGCCCGACCATGCTCATCGACCGCGTGCGCGACTTCTTTCGCTCGCCCAAGAAGCGCCGCGAGTTGGCTGAGAAGAAGAACTCTGAGATCGAGGCTATTTCCCGGCAGGAAATTGAGAGCCTGAAGGCCGCTAAGTCGGGTCACGCTTGCGGCGCCTGCGGCAAGTGCCAGCCGGTGAAGCACGGCAAGGTGGATTCCCGCCACGCGGTGCTCGGCGGGGCGTTGCTCTCCACGGCCATCTTCGGGTTCCCGGTGTTCTGCCTGGTGTGTCCCGTGGGCCTGTCCTTTGCTACGGTGCTCGTCATCTGGCGCGCCTTCGCCCATGGCGACGCTACCATCGGGCTTATCCTCATTCCGGCCATGCTCGTCATCGAGCTGGTGGTGCTGCGCAAGTGGTGCTCGAATTTCTGCCCGCTTTCGGCGCTCATGAACCTGGTCGGCCGTTTTTCGCGCACGTTCGTGCCTACCATTAATGATGAGAAGTGCCTGGAGACGGCCCGCGCCACCTCCTGCAGCAAGTGCGCCGAGGTGTGCGATGCCGACATCAACATCCGTCATCCGGAATTCGGTCTGCGCACCATGGCCGACTGCACGCGCTGCCGCAACTGCGTGGACGTGTGTCCCACCCATGCCATCACCATGCCGGTGTTCGTCGGCAAGAAGGCGGGCAAGACCGTCGTGGAAATTCCCGACCCGGTTATGGACGACCTGGAGCCGAAGCTGGACTAGCCAATCAGTGAGCGATGGCTCGACTTTGGGAGAGGCCGGGCCATCGTTGAAGAGGAGCAACAATGGTTGAGACGATTGATGCGGGGGCTCACCGATATGTGGGCACCGCGTTTACGGCTGTGGATAGTGGGGCCATTCGGGTTCATCGGGAGCGGTGCGCGAAGGTGCGCAACCGCAACGTGGACTGCTTGAAGTGCGCGGCGGCGTGCACTTCAGGGTGCATTTCCTTGGAAGACGGCGAGCTGGTGATCGATGCCTCCAAGTGTGTCGGCTGCGGCACCTGCGCCACGGTGTGCCCCACGTGCGCCTTGGAGTCGCTGAATCCCTCGGACGCCGAGTTGAAAGCCGCCTGTCTGCGCGCCGTGCGGGGTGACGAGGTGGTCATTGCCTGCAGCCAGATGGAGGCGGCCTTGGGTGATTTGCTAGTGCCCGGTGCCGCGGCGTTCGTGGTCTGCGCGGGGCGCGTGGATGAGTCGCTGCTGGCGGGACTCGCCGCCGAGAGTGTAGGCCGCGTGACGGTGCTTTGCGGCGATTGCGATCACTGTGCCCAGCGCCACGGTCGCGACACGGCGGAGCTGGTAGCCGAAACGGCGCGCCAGGTGCTCGCCACCTGGGGCGACGATTTGGAAGTTGTCGTGACCGATGTGCCTCCTGCGAGCATTCTCGCCGAGGGCGCCGATGAGGCCGCTGCCGAAACCGTTCGCGTAGCTTATTTTGCCCAAGTGCGCTCCTGTCCGCCCCTTCGCGAAGCCGAAGGGGTGCGTGTCGGTTCATCTGCAGGGCAGGACGCTCCCAAGCATCCTGCCCATTCCCTCCACGTGATGAAAGACGGCACGTTGCCGCATTTCATTCCCGATCGGCGTGAGCGCTTGCTGGACGCACTGGCGCAGCTGGGGGAACCGGAAGGCGACAAGCTGGAAACCCGGCTGTGGGGTGCGGTGGTCATCGACGGCACGAAGTGTGTCTCTTGCCGCATGTGTGCGACGTTCTGCCCCACGGGCGCCATCGCGAAGTTCGACGACGCCGACGGCACCCTGGGCGTGACCCACACGCCGGGCGACTGCGTGAAGTGCGGCAGCTGCCGGGACGTGTGTCCCGCTGACGCCATCACGCTTCTCGATGCCGTGCCTGCAAGCTGGCTTACCGGTGGCAACCGGCACCGCTACGTCATGACGCCCCGTCCTGTGAGCCTTACCGACAACCCCCACCAGATCCTCGACACCTTCCGTCTCGATTTCAACGGAGACATCTTCGAACGGTAGGGGAGCCGCAGCGATCACTGGCGATCTTGCGCAAAATGTCGGCGAGCTGTCCCTGCCGGGCGTCTCGCCGAAGCTGGCACGGCGTCGACGGGGCGTCGTGCGGTAAATCTCAGACTTCTCCGCAAAGCAGGAGAGGCCGCATCTCCCGACTGCCCGAGCCCCCGCCCTGGCAGCCACGCGGTCTCGATCTGCTCCAGCCCCCGGCGCCCCTATCCTCTTCACGGCGCCGGGGGCGTTTTATGCCAAGGGCAAACGCAGGGTGAAGGTGGTGCCTTCTTGTGCGGTGCTGGTGACGGCGATGGTGCCCTTGTGGGCTTGGGCGATGTTTCGCAAACTAGTGAACTATAATACAAATCTCGGTTCTATTTCTATAAAATCGTGCTATAGTGCGATTAACGCGAGGAGGATAGTTGATCTCACACAAATAAAGTAGTAGAATAAAGTAGTAGAAAAAAGGAATCCGATCATGGCAATGCTCGAAATTCATCCGCGGATCTTTCTTCGTCACCCCCAACTGAACGAGGAGGATATTCGCACGGCTTGGAGGAACTCCTACTACGAAGCTCTTAGGGCCGATAGCCAGAACTATCCTGAGTATCTTTGGATAGGCGTTGACTCTAAGGGTCGCGACGTCGAGATGGTCGGAACGCTAACCGATGATGGATGGCTCATCTATCATGCGAATACGCCGCTTTCGCGAAGAGTGCGGCTAGAGGTTGAGAAAGCGAGGCGCTAGGTAGTATGGCCGAGTACAAGTTGAAAAACGGCTACGTTCTCACTGATGAGGAAATCGAGCGACGGGCTGCGGAATGGGAGAGCGATGACGCGGAGATAGGGCTTGTTCCTCTGCGCGTCGGCCGGCCGCCCTTGTCAGGGGAGCCCAATGCGAACCTCTCGTTCAAATGCCCTGAATCGGGGGCAGAGCTCATAGCTCGCGCTGCCGAGGTGGCCGGCGTGAAAAAGTCGGCGTTCATCCGCGAGGCCGCTCTCGAGAAGGCGGCGCAAGTGCTATCTTTGGCCGGATAAGGCCTCTTTAGCAACTCCTACGTCAAGGGCAAACGCAGAGTGAAGGTGGTGCCTTCTTCCGCGGTGTCGGTGACGGCGATGGTGCCCTTGTGGCCTGGGCGATATCGTAGACAAAAGATCTGCTATGGGGTACTTTTTGCTGGTTGCTATAAACTTTTTGCGCTGACGATGTCTAACATTGAGATTGCAAACTGCCTTGAAAGCCCATGCATCTCTTCGCGTTGGTCGTGAACTAGGATGCTTTGGCAAATCAAAGTTCTATAAAGCAAAGGGTGCGTCGTAAGGCGGAGACATTAAAGCCACCGCCTCGAGCGGCGACATGAATCAGCTCCCGGACGACTCCTCTTCAGGCAGCGGCGGCAGGTAAGCGTCGAGCACCTCATTGAACTCCTGGCGATTGTGCACGGCAAATTTCGCATAGATGCGACTTGCGTGAGCCCGCACGGCACTCTTCGAGATAAACAGCTCGTCGCTGATGGCGGCAATGTCACACCCGCTCGCCATGAGCATGAACACCGTTGTCTCTCGTTTTGAGAGCCCCCGTTCGGTGCTGAGCGATGTTAAGGCCTCCTGCCGACGAGAGGCGGGAGACGATTGAACGGCCCGTTCCAATACGTAGCGCTCATCGATGCTGAATGGCGAGAGACCTGCGCTTAAAAGGCTGATTGTCAAGATTATAGCTGCCCCTAGCACCCCAGGATCGATGGCTAAATCGAGAAGGCCTGTTTGGATGCCCGTTTCCGTTGTCGCGATGATAAGGAGCTTCACTATCGCGCAGGCTGGTAGCGCTGAAGTGCGAGCAGCGTGTGCTCTCATGCAAGCCAGCGAATAAGCGAATAGACGGCAGCTGGCGGTGCCAGCGCTGGCGAACACCTGCACCCAGGCATTGTCGTTGTCGAAAAACCCTGCGAGCAGTAGACCTGCTACCATAAATACGAAAGCTATGTTCTTCAAAGCGCGCATGTCGAAACGACTCGGCAGTCCAAAGGCGAGTCCCGCGATGGCGGCGCCGGGAATCATGTTTCCAAAGTTATCGAACAGCGACAGCTTGGAGAAATGCATGAAAGAACTCACGAGTCCGTAAGAGAAACAATAGATGCTCACCCATACAACAAGACGCCACGAGACGATGGACCCCAGTCCGATAGATATGCGCTGGGCGACCAGCAAAGAGGGCGCATGACTTTCTTCAACCATGCGACGGTACCCCACCAGCAGCGTAAGGGAGATCGCAATGAGCAGTGGCATGCAGTAGGTAACTGTCTCCAGGCTCGCCCCCAATATGATGACTAGGAGCGAGTTGAGCCCCTCGGCAGTTCCGATAATGAGAACGATGAATTTGAGCGAGGTCGTGCTTACAAATTCAAGCCATTGCAGCATCATGGCTGCTGTTCCCAGCCCGAAAAGAAACATGCCTATCGCTAGCGTTGAGGCATCCAGCACTGAAAGACGGACGAGCACAAGTACGCCGCAAGCGGCCAAGGCTATCAGTCCGGGAGCCGCAAGTATCTTGAAGGATTGGTGCTCACGATCCAGCCCGTAGGCAAAGGTCACGAGCAGCAGGAGGCCCGCGATCTTGCCAGCATCGGCGCATGTGCTCAAATCGCTCGACCCTGCGCACTGAAAGGAGAGATGCGATGCGCAACGGCAGAGCGCATATCCTGTTACCAGCACTACGACGTTCCATTGTCGCTCGGCTAGATCCATCAGTCTTTCGAGCCATGGAGGAAAGATCGCCTCGTGTCCCATTACATTCCCTCCCCTCATGCTGCGCTTTCTTGCTGAATGCGCCCTCTCCTGCCCTCCATCCTAACGTTTCGTTCCTCCGCCCTCAAGACGCTTAAGCGCTTAAAGTCACCACAAGGCTATGACCTGGTAATTTGCGACATCTTTCTCTTTCTCGTTTAAGCAGGGCGTCTCTGGTTTAAACGGTACGTAACAAATCAAGCAGGCTCGGGTGTCCTAGGATGGACTTAGGGTGTTAGTCGTGACGCCCCATAGAATCGGTTCACTGCAAGGAGGAGGAACCATGAGAACAATTGAGGCCCATTCCCTTAATCGTCGTGACTTCTTGAAGACGACTGGCGCGCTCGTAGCCGGCACCATGGCGGTAGCGGGCATTGCCGGATGCGCCACTGAGGCCACTGAAACGCTGCCCTCCACAACGCCAAACGAGTTCTGGCTGCCCGAGGCTTGGGACGAGGAGCACGATATTGTCGTAGTTGGTTTCGGTGCCGCAGGCGTCTCTGCCGGCATTGCCGGCATGAAGGCCGGTGCCGATACCGTAGTGCTGGAGGTGGCCCCCAAAGAGTTACGCGGCGGCAACAGCGGCGTGTGCGGCGGCGGATGGATCTGTCCTACCGACGTCCAAGGTTATGCGGACTTTCTCTACCGCCTGAACCTGCAGCGCGACGATAAGCAGGAGCTGCTGGAATTCAGCCAAACCCTCTCGGGCATGGTGGATTGGATCGAAGAGCTCGGCATCGACTACATGGACACGAAGCGGGCCGGCTTCAACTTCTATCCCAAAGAGTTCCACGAGATGGCCCCCACCATGAACAACAGCCTGAAGGGCGTCTCCGAGACGGGCATGGAGCATCATGCCATGGCCGATGCCGACGGCAATCAGGCCATGGGCGGCAAGTACTTCTACGAGCCCATGGCGGAAATCTACGAGGGCATGGGCGGAACCGTGCTCTACGAGACCCGCGGTCGTGAGCTCGTGCAAAACCCCCAAACTAAGGAAGTGCTTGGCGTACGGGCTGAAAAAGCCGACGGATCGAGCATCTTCATCAAAGCTCGCAAGGGAGTTGTTTTGGCCTGCGGTGGCTACGAGGCCAGTCCCGAGCTCACCCAGGAGTACATCCGCGCCTGCATGGACATCGCCGTCACCGGCTCGCCCTTCAACCGCGGCGATGGCGTGCTCATGGCCCAGGCCGCCGGCGCACGGCTCCATCACATGGACTGCATCGAATGGCAGGGCTACGGCGCTCGCATCGAACCCGACAGCGAGGTGAACGGCCGCGTGGGCACGAGCACCAACTGGCACAGCGAGCCGGCCGTCATCATGGTGAACAAATACGGCCGCCGCTTCTTCCGCGAGGATATGCGCATGGGCCACACCCGCCAGTTCCCCGGCGTAGAGTTCCTCGGCTTTGCCGACAGCACTGACACCATCAACGACTGGGCTGGTGCTCCGGCCTACGTCATCTTCGATCAGACGCGTTTTGCCGAGGGTGCGGGCAACTTCTATGGCGGCAAGGACAAGCTGGCCATGGGCTGGTTCGGACAGCACGAGCTGTACCAGTGGAGCGACGACAACTCCCAGGAGCTGGCCAGCGGCATCATCAAGAAGGGCGAAACCCTTGAAGAGCTGGCCGAGGCCTTCGGCTTCGTCGGCGTGGCCGAGTTCGCCGAGGAGGTGGCTCGCTACAACGGCTTCGTGGACGCCGGTCGCGACGAGGACTTCGGTCGCGATCCGGAGAAGATGGTCAAGATTGAGACCGGTCCGTTCTATGGCATCGAAGTGTGGCCGAGCCTGCTGAACACACAGGGCGGTCCGAAGCGCAGCAATGCCACCTGTCGCGTGGTCGACTACGAGGGTAATGAGATTCCGCGGCTCTATTCAGCCGGCGAGCTGGGATCGCAGTTTGGCCTTGTGTACCACGGTTCCGGCAACACGACTGAGGCCGTTATGACTGGTAAGGTGGCTGCTGAGAATGCCGCCACCCTGGAACCTTGGGATGCGGCATAGCCAAGGTTGTGCCTCTGAGGCAATGCGGCCTCGTAAGGAAAGAGAAACGTATGCTTAATCACTTTCTATTGCAGCAAAGAGCTCGCTGGGGCAGATGCGAGAAAGCCCTCGGTGCGGCGGTTATGGCTCTTGCCATTGCCCTTGTCTCAGGTTGTGCCCCTCAGCAAACAGCTTTGGACAATGCTGGGACAGCCGAATCTGCAACTGTCGGAACGGCTGCGACAGCCTTTGAGTGGTCTCCTGAAGCGGATTGCGCAACCTGTCATGTTAAGCAGGCTTCATCTACAGCTGACGCTCAATGCCTCGCATCGGCCCATGAGGATAGTGCCTGCAATTCCTGCCATTCTGACTCCGAGGGACTGCAGAACGTACATGAAGGGGTCGCGTCGGCCGAGGTGGAACTGACGCGCTTGAAAAAAACCGACATCGACTCCAGTTACTGTCTCACTTGCCACGACAGCTACGAAGCGCTTGCAGGAAAGACAGTCGACTCTCAAGCTTGCACCGACAAGAATGGCCTCGTAGTGAATCCCCATGGCCTGCCGACGAATGTGGAGCACGAGGATATCGATTGCGCCTCCTGTCATATCATGCACGACAGTCGCGCTGCCGCCGATCAAGCTGAGAGCCTCTGCGGCTCCTGTCATCACGAGAACGTTTACGAGTGCTTCACCTGTCACGCCTGATAGCTCTGACAATTATTCGCCCTCCCTTGCCGGCCCTCGCAGTTGCGGGGGCCGGTTTACTTGCGGGCGCAAGCGAGCAAAGGCTAGTGGTCATGTTCTGCTCATCGCGAGGTCGCACATGGCAGGCCGGGCGCTCCTGAACAACATTGACTTTTTGTCGAGAGATGGTGCGTAATTGGAGCTACGTCAAGGGCAAACGCAGGGTGAAGGTGGTGCCTTCTTGTGCGGTGCTGGTGACGGCGATGGTGCCCTTGTGGGCTTGGGCGATGTCGCGGGCGATGGCCAGCCCCAGCCCGTAGCCGCCGGTGTTGGCGCCGGGCTCGCCACCGTTGTTTTCGGCGTCGGCGGCGTTGTGAGTGCGGGCCGCATCGGCGCGATAGAAGCGGTCGAACAAATGCGGTAGATCGGCCTCATCGATGGGCTCGCCGCTGTTGCGCACGGAGAGGACGGCCTCGCTGGCGTGCGCCCTCAGCGTCACGGTCACGGTGCCACCCGCATTGGTGTACTTGCAGGCGTTGTCCAAAAGCACGGCCACGGCCCGCTGGAGGCGCGTGGCGTTGCCCCGCACGGTAATTCCCTTGTCGATGGCGCACTCCCACATGAGTTCCCGCTCGAAGGCCACGGCTTCGAACGTGAGGGCCTCGCCTTCCACCAGACGGCTGAGGTCGACGATGCCCGCAGGGCCTTCCGAGGCTTGGGCGCCCTCCGGAGCCGGTGGGGCCAGATCGAGCATATCGGTCACGAGGCCTTGCATGCGCTCGGCTTCCACCTGGGTGCTCTCTATCCACTGGCGCTGGCTGGCGATGATGTCGCCGCCGCGCTGCCGCAGGATGGCGTTGTTGGCGAGAATGACCGTGAGCGGGGTTTTCAGCTCGTGGGACGCATCGGCGATGAACTGCTGCTGTTGGGCCCAGGCGCGTTGCACCGGACGCAGCGCCCAGCGCGAGAAGACGAGGTTCAGCAGGAACAGCAGGCCCAAAGCGCCCAGGCCCACGGCGGTGAGCACGAGGGCGAGCGAGCGCCAGCCGTCGGCAGCGCCTCCGTCGGCGAAGGCCACCATGAGATCGGGGCCGGCCTCATGCTTGGCGAAGTACAGCCCTACATCGGGCAGGTATCCCCAGGACTCGGCGGTGCTGACGACTTCAGGTATGGCGCGCACGAGGAGCGCCTCGGGCACGGTGGCTCCCGAGCGATCCGTTAGCTGCATAACCGTGCGGTCGGCGATATAGTAGACCGCCACGGGCAGCGATGCCTCCTCGGTGGTGCCCGGGCCGCCGATGCGGGGCGGCGCGAAGCCGGGATCACTCGTGCCGGCGCCGATGTCCTGGGTGGGGGTGGGGGCCGAGCCGCCTTCCGCACTTTCGCCTGCGCCTGCGCCTGCGTTGCCGCTCGTGGCGTCTTCCGCGTTGTCCGCTTCAACGTCGCTGGCTGCCCCGTCGTCGACGCGGCCCCCGTCATCTTCCGTATTGCCACCGTCGGGGGCGTTCTCGTCTCCTTCCCGAGGGCCCTCGCCCCGGTGGAACGGCTCGGCATCAGGGATGAGCTGCGGTTCGTGCAGAGATCGGCTCGTGGCTGCCATGAGCCGATTGTGTACATCGTCGATGTCGGCGCGGTAGTCGGCGTAGCAGATGGTGGCGAAGGAAGCGGCCAGCACGAGGGCAGCCAGCGCCATGTTCAGGGCGATGAACTTCGTCCTCAGTTGGCGAAGCATGGGCGTGGCGCCGTCGCCGGCGGAACGTTTCGGGGCGCTCGCGTTGGCGGGATACGGGCGGGGGATGATGCGAAGCTTCGACAGACGGCCCATGGGCGGCTAGTCTCCTTCGGCGAGCCGGTAGCCTACCGAGCGAATGGTCTCGATCCTCGCCTTCGACCCCACGTGGGCCATTTTCTTCCGCAGAAACGAGATGTAGGCCTCCACGTTGTTGTCGGAAGCGCTGGAGGAGGGACCCCAGGCGCGGCTGATGAGCTGCTCCTTCGAAAGCACCGCCCCCGGCGAGCCCAGCAGGATGCGGGCGATGGCGAACTCCTTCTGCGACAGGCGAATGGATTCGTTTCCGCAGGTGAGATCCATGGATTCCAGGTTCAGCGTGAGGTCGCCCACGGTGAGCGTCTCGAAGACGACATCGCCCTGGCGCCGCGTGAGGGCGCGCAGGTGGGCCAGAAGCTCGGCGGGGGAGAAGGGCTTGGTCATGTAATCGTCGGCGCCGGAGTCGTAGCCGCAGATCTTGTCGCTGATGGCATCGCGGGCAGTGAGCAGCAGGATGGGGGTGCTCACGTGGGCCCGGCGCAGGCGCTGGGCCACGGTGAAGCCGTCGGCCTTGGGCAGCATGACGTCCAGGATGATGACGTCGTAGGTGCCCGTCCCACCGTACTGCACGCCGGCCTCCCCATCGTGCACGACGTCGGTGGCGTAGCCATTGTCCTGAAGGATGCGGGCCAGCGCCTCGGCGAGGCGGGCGTCGTCTTCCACGACCAGAACGTGCATGGTAATCCTTTCCGTAAGGGGCCTCCGCCAAGGGCTGTTGTGCGCCGACGCCTCGGGGGCTCGGTTGCGGCGTTTCGCGGTGCGCTTCCGGGACCGTGCGGCCTGGGGAAGCGCTGGGGTTCATTGTAACGGCCCACCTGAAGGCAACCTGAAAGGAATCGGCTGCTTCAGGCAGTTTTCAGGAAGTCCCCTTATTGTTGGGGCCGGCCTGCGGAGGATCGGGACTTCGCGGGCCAATAGGGAACAGGGTAACGCCGGCCAATCAGAAGCAGGATAGCGCGGGCTATCGAGGAAGGAGCATTCGTGGCCGCCTACAGTAGCGTGTTCAAGCGCGTGGAGAAGAAGTATCGCATCGGCGCGGCCGAGCGCGCCGCCGTGGAAGCCGCGGCTGGAGGGCCTATGGCGGTGGACGCCTACGGGCGCACTCGCATTACGAGCTTGTACCTGGACACCCCGGAGCGCTCCATGATCGCCCAATCGGTGGAAAAGCCGCTCTATAAGGAGAAGCTGCGTCTGCGCGCCTACGGGGATGCGGCTGGGGTGGCCCTCATGGGAGCTTTCGGTGCCGGGCCGATTGTGCGTGAGCCAGGCGGCCTGCCGCTTTCCGATGGGGAAGTGGAAACGCGGGTGGCTTCGGGGCTGCAGGTGCCCGGCGCGGCGCTTGCCCTCCCTGTGTTTTTCGGGATCAAGAAGAAGTTCAAGGGCATTGTGTACAAGCGCCGGCTCGCCCTGACGTTGCCGGCGGCGCTGGCTTTCGTGAGCGGTTTGCCCTACGAGCAGGCCTGCGCTCGCTGGCCGCTGTCGGATGCGGCGCTTGCGGCTGCGGCGCTCTCGCCGGCCACGCGCCAGATCGCCCGCGAGTTGGAGGCGGCCATGGACCGTTGGTTGCCCCTGGTGCCGTCCATGGGTATCGCCTGCGATCGTGCGGCCTGGGCTTACCGACCCGAGATGTTTCAGGAGCGGGAGGGCGACGAGCTGTTCGATAGCGAGCTGCGCATCACCTTCGACGACTGCTTGGAGTATCTCGACTGCCATTGCTTCCATTCGCCATGGCGGCCCATCATCGAGTCGAGCGAGTCCGTCATGGAGATAAAGAGCGCTGGGCCCTACCCGCCGTGGCTGGTGGAGGTTCTGTCGGCCGAGCGCATCTACCCGGCCTCGTTTACCAAGTATGGCAATGCTTATCAGCTGGTTGCGGCTGAGCCGCGCGCTCGAAATCATCGAAGGGCTATGCGTAGTGGTGCGTGAACCGTTCGGGAAATGCGAGTCCTGGAAATAGGCGAAAAAACGGAGTTGTTAGACATGGGCTAAGCTTCAAGGTCCTTCAACGGAGGAAAAGTGATCCGATCTGGGGCGAAAACCCACTCACAGACCCTCTTTTCGGCGAAGCTCAGAACAAAGAAGTCTAACAAGTCGGAATTCCTGCCCAAAATGAGGGAGCGCATTGTCTGGAAGGTTGCTCGCAAGAGTAGGCAGAGAATGAACAAGAAAGGAAACTCATGCTTGAATCAACGTTCTCGTCGGTGTTCGGAACGGCGGAATCGCTCGTAGGAGCGGTTTCGGCGGCGGACTTCTTGCTGTGTTGCGCGTTCTCGGTGGTGCTGGGCGCAGTCTGCGCTGGTGTGTACATGTTCCGGCACAGCTACTCGAAGAACTTCGTGGTGACCCTGGCGCTTCTACCGCTCATCGTGCAGATGGTCATCACGCTGGTGAATGGGAACTTGGGCGCGGGCATCGCGGTCATGGGCGTGTTCAATCTCGTGCGGTTCCGCTCCATCCCCGGCTCGGCGAAGGACATCGGCAGCGTGTTTCTCGCCATGGCCGTAGGCCTTGCGACGGGCATGGGCTTTCTGGGGTTGGCCTGCGTATTCACGGTGGTGGTGGCTGTGGTGAACCTGCTGTTCGTGCTGACGCCGTTCGGGCGTCCCCGCGAGCCGGGCAAGACGCTGCGGATCACCATTCCGGAGGATCTGGAATACGACGGCGTCTTCGACGAAGTGCTCAACCGCTACGCCGCGGAATCGGAGCTGACCGAGGTGACGACTACCAACATGGGCAGCCTCTTCCAGCTGACCTACCAGCTGCGTCTGCGCGAGCGGGGGCTTGAGAAGGCGATGATCGACGAGCTGCGGTGCCTGAACGGGAACTTGAAGATCTCTCTGGGGATGACGCCGCAGGGGCGCGAAACGCTTTAGGTTCTCGGGGCGCTCCGCGAGGTGCTTTCCGACATCGGTGCTCGCCGCCCGCTGCGCGCTTGATCCCCTTCCGAACGCGGCAAAAGAAACAGCGAAGATGACGCACATGAGTCGGTACCGTCCCGGCATCGCTGCTGCTGACGTGGAAGCTGTTTCTTGACGGCCGCGTTCTTCAGGGGGGCGCAGAGGTCGGCGAGCACCGATGCCGGGAAGCACCTAGGGAGATGAACCCAATAGTAGTGCAAGACCATAAGGACAAACGACAAAGGGAGAATTGATGTTGAAGACGAACGAGATGATGGGCGCTTGCGTGGCGCGACGACGGGCTTGGAGCTGTGGGGCCCTGGCTGTGGCGCTGGCGGGGTCGCTGGCGCTGGCGGGGTGCACGGGCGGCACGTTCGAGGAAGCCGCCGAAGGCGCTGGCGAGAAGACCGAGCAGGGACAGAGCGACCAGGCCCAGGGCGACAACGGCACAACGGGCACGACGGGTGAAGTGGACTGGGCGTCGCTCATCGACATTCCCGGCATGGATTTCGCGTATTCCGACCGCGACAAGGACGCTTCCTACGATGTCGCCTCCGCGACAAACATTGCGTTGTCGGGCCAGGGCGCGACGGTGTCTGGTGAAGGTGCTGCGGTGGAAGGCGCCACGGTGACTATTACCGCCGCCGGCACCTATGTAGTGACCGGAGAGCTGACGGCCGGGTCGCTGGTGGTAAACGCGGGCGACGCGGACAAGGTGCAGATCGTGCTTAGCGGCGCGTCTATTCGCAACGAGGCGGGGCCGGCGCTGAACATCCAGCAGGCTGACAAGGTATTCGTGACCTTGGCCGACGGCACACAGAACACGTTGGCCGACGGTGCGAGCTATGAGCTTGCGGAAGGGGAGGACGAGCCCAACGCGGCGCTGTACTCGAAGGCCGACCTGACCATCAACGGCACCGGCGCGCTGAGCATCGAAGGCAACTACTGTCACGGCGTGAACTCCAAGGACGACCTCGTGGTCACGGGCGGCGCGATTACCGTGGTCGCCAAGGAGGACGGACTGCGCGGCAAGGACTGCGTGAAGGTGGCCGATGGCTCCTTCGCCATCACGGCCGGCGGCGACGGTGTGAAGTCGAGCAACGACGAGGATCCGACCCGCGGGTTTGTGTCCATCGACGGTGGCACGTTCACCGTGGAAGCGGGCGATGAGGGCTTCCAGGCGGCCACGTATCTGCGTCTGGCTGGCGGCGACGCGCAGATCAAGGCGGCCGATCACGCCCTGCGCTCCGACGTGGAGGCGGCCATGATCAGGGGCACCTATGTCGTGGAAGCCGGCGGCAAGGGCATGAACCCCGAGACGAAGTTCACCATGGACGGCGGCACGTTCACCGTAACCGGTTGCGAGGAGGGCATCGAGGCGCAGGAAGTTATCGTTAACAACGGCGAGCTGAACATCACGGCGTCGGATGACGGTATTAACGCCGCCGTGGCCGAGCGCGACTCCAACGACGCGACAATCAGCGCGACGACTGACGGCGCTGGCGACGCGGCCGCCGCAGAGCAGGGCTTCGGCGCTGGCGGCCAGAACGGCAATGCCGACGGCCAGAACGATGCTGATGGGTTGGGCATGCCGGGTGGCCAGGGCGGGATGCCCGAGATGCCAGAGGACGCGGAACCGGGCCAGATGCCCGAACCTCCCGAGGGATTCGATCCCTCAAGCGCGGAGGTGCCCGAATTGCCCGAGGACGTCGAGGAAGGCCAGATGCCCCAGCGCCCCGAAGGCGAGGTGGGCGAGCGTCCCGAGCGCGGCCGAGGCGGCAAGGAGGCTGATGGCGAGCGTCCGGAGCTTCCGGAGGGTGTCGAGCCCGGTCAGGTGCCCGACGGCGAGCAAGGCGGTGGCTTCGGCGCTCGCGACGGTCGCGGCGGCGCGGGCGGCCCCATGGGTGCTAACGCCAGTGAGGACTGCCTCATCCAGATCAACGGAGGCGTGGTGACCATCAACGCCGGTGGTGACGCGGTGGACTCCAACGGGTACGTGGAAGTCACGGGTGGCGAGCTTGTCGGAGCCAGCTCCGGGGCCGGCGACAGTGCGCTCGACTACGAGTACGGCGCTACGGTGACGGGGGGCACGGTCATTCTGGCCGGAGGCGTCGGCATGGCCGAGACGTTTTCGGAGGGGAGCACCCAGCCCTTCGCCCTGGTGAGCCTGAACGGTTCGGCGAATACCGAGCTATCCGTGGAAAGCGAGAGCGGCGAGGTGCTTGCCCGCTGCACGGTGCCCGTGTCCTTCCAGTGTGTCACCCTGTCGGTGCCAGGACTGGCCGAGGGCGCGACGGGCAAGCTCGTTGCCGGCGACGCTACGACCGACTTCACCGCTTCCACGACGCCTTCCGGCGGCGTGGGCGCCATGGGTGCCCCGGGCGGCATGGAAGCCCCCCGCGACCGCGGCGATCGCGGCGGCCGCGACGCTCAAGCTTCGACGCCGGAGGCAACGGCTTAGCCATCTACGGCGCTTCGCGCACCTTTTTGCGTAGTTTGTGCGCTACACTTTTCGTCAGCAGAACGCGGCGAGGAGCGCGACGGCAATGAATAGGCCGGCGCGCCCCTCGTATCTACGCTGCCTGCGGCCGTCCCTTCAGGTTCCGCCGCGCTTTCACGGTTCGAACTCGAAAGGGAAAGGAAAGATATGCGCGATTCGTCACTGGGCCCGCTTTTGGCGGTGTTTTATGGCTGCGGGTTTCTGGCTGGCTTCAACGAGAACCTGGTGAATATGGCGCTCGTTGCCATCATGGGCGATTTCTCCATCGATGCCGTGGCGGCGCAGTGGCTTGTGACCGGTTACATGATCGCCGTCACCGTGGTGGTCACCTGCATGGCCTACCTGTACCGGCGTCTGTCTATGCGGACGCTGTTCTTCGCGGCGGCGGCTTTGAGCATCGCGGGCTCCGCGGGCGGCTTTCTGGCGCCGAACTTCCTGCTGCTTCTGGTGGCGCGGCTCGTACAGGCGGTCGGTACGGGCGTGTTCATTCCACTCATGATGAACGTCATCGTCGACCGCGTGCCCCATGGGCGCCTGGGGACGTATCTGGCCATCGGCTCGGCCATGATCACCATCGGCCCCGCCACGGCGCCCATTGTGACGGGCTTCATGGTGAGCGACCTGGGTTGGCGCAGCGTGTTTCTCGTGCCTCTGGCGGCGGCCGTGGCGCTGACGGTGGCCGGCATCTTCGTCGTGCGCGGCGGCCGCGAACCCGAACTCGTCCGCTTTGATCTCCCCTCGGCGCTGCTCACGGCGGCGGGTGTGACGCTTCTGTGCGTGGGACTCTCGGAGGTGACGCTGCGCCCAGCCGTGGGCGCTGCGGCTCTCATCGGCGCTGCGCTGGCCCTCGGCTGGTTTGCCCGACGCCAAGAACATTTGGCGCGCCCCCTTGTGTCTATGGAGCCGCTGCACCACGGAATGTTCTGGCCGGCGGCGCTGCTCGTCATGGTGACGATGATGACCTATTTCTCGCTGTCGGTCATGGCGCCTCTGTATTTCGAAGAGGCGGCGGGGCTTGCGGCCAGCATGGCCGGCGTGCTCATGGTGGCGCCCGTGCTGGCCAACGCCACGGCCTCGGTGCTCTCGGGCCGCGCCCTGGACCGGTGGGGCGAGTGGCCCCTGCTGCCGACGGGGCTCGCCATCGCCGTCGCAGGTTTGGGAATCACCATTGCCGGCGCTCTTGCGGGGTCGGTCGTCGCCGCCACGGTGGGGATCTTCTTCGGCTATCTCGGCACGGGCATGGTGCTCTCGCCAGCCCAGACGGCCGGGTTGCGCCGCTTGCCCGACGAGCTGGATTCCCACGGCGTGACGCTCATGTCCATGGCCGTGCAGTTGTCGGCATGTTTGGGGCCGGCGGCCTATATCGGCATTATGAGCTCCGCCACGGCAGCGGCCGCCGCAGCCGGTGTGCCTGCCGCCCAGGCTAGCGCCGAGGGCTTCGCCGGCGCCATGATCGCCGCCCTCGTCGTGGCCGCCGCCGGTCTGGTCACCGCCGTCTTCTACGCCCGCTATGCGAAACGCCGCTCGCTGTAGAGCAGTTGCTTAAAGGGCGCGGGAGGCGTCCCAGTGGGCGGCGACATCGAGGCATATGTCGACAAAAAGCTGCACAGCCGGTTTGGGGGACTTCGTGTTGTACAGCAGATAAACCGGATAGCTCGTATCGTTTCCACTCATGGGGCGCCCCTGCAGTTTTCCGGGAAGGCTGCGACCGGAGAGGGTATTGCCGAAGACGATCTCGTCGTCTTCCAGAAGATAGGCGAGGCGATCGAAATCGTCCAGCTCGCGGAGGCGGTACTTGGGCTCGACTCCATTGCGGCGGAAAGCATCCATGGCGCCGTCAAAGGTGGTTTGAAGCTGAGGGTTGGTAGGGCAAACGAGGTATTTGTCGCTTAAGTCGTCGAACGTGATGGTGTCGAGGTTCGTGAGGGACGACCCTTGGGGGTAATAGACGGCCAAAGGCATTTCTGCCAAAAGTTCGCAGGCGAACGACTCGGGCAGCGCATGGGGCTTGCGAAACACCATGCCGACATCGGACATGCCGCTGATCACAGAGGTCTCGATGGTAGCGGTGCGCTGTTGGCAGAATCGCGGAACGGGAAGATCGGGATACTGGCGCTGCATTCGCGACATAGTTTCGTAGAAGATGTCGTCCCAAAGGCTATGCGAGGCCATAACCATATCGACGCACACGCTGTTCTGCGATTCGGCGGCCATGGAGCGGCATTTCTTCTCGATCTGATCGTAGTCTTCGAGAAGCTTGGCCGTGGCGGTTATGAAGTACTGGCCTTCTGGAGTGGGCTTCATGGGGGCGCGGTCGAACAGCCGCACCCCAAGCGTTGCTTCGAGATTGGCGATATGGCGCGTGAGGCTCGACTGGGATAGATGCAGAAGACTGGCAGCTTTCGTGAAGTTGAGCGTTTGACCGAGCACTTGGAGTTCCCTGAACGATTCGAGCATGTGACCCTCCTTTTCTTATGCCCCTCGATGACGCACTGCCGTGCGACCGTGTCATTATTCCACGTTATGCCTTAGACCGCAAAGTGGAGGGATCGCGCGACGGCAGCGATCCCTCCACTTTGCGATGAGCATGCTGGTCGCCCCTAGGCCGGCAGCGCCCCCTCGCCCGAGTCCGCGCCTGCGGCGTGCTTGCCGCGCAGCTCTTCCAAGTAGGCTTGGGCATCGCCCGGGTCGTCGTCGATGGACTCGTCGCCCAGATCGACTTCCGTGGGCACCTTGCGGTACAGCAGATCGTACAGCACCGGCACGATATAGAGGGTCATGAGCGTGGCGTAGGCCAAGCCCCCCACCACGACAAGCGCCATGCCCCGCTCCATGGAGGTGCCTATCTGCTGGCTGAACACGAGCGGCAGCATGGCCAGGATGGTGGTGAGCGCCGTCATGAGGATGGGACGCATGCGGGTACGCCCGGCCGCTTCCAGGGCGTCGCGCTTCTTAAGACCGCCGCGGCGCAGCTGGTTCACGTAGTCGACGAACACGATGCCGTTGTTCACCACGGTTCCCATGAGAACGGCAAATCCCATGAGCGACATCATGGTGAGCTGCTCGCCGGCCGCCCATAGCGCCGCGAACCCGCCGGTGAAGGCGAGGGGCACCGTCGCCATGACGATGAAGGGCGACAGCAGGCTCTGGAACTGGGCCACCATCACCAGGTAGATGAGCACGAGGCCCAAGACGAGCAGCATGGTCATCTGATCGAGCATGGTATCGATGTTCTCCAGCTCGCCGCTGAAGCTCATGGAGTAGCCGTCGGGGAGCTGGAGACCGTCCAGCTTCTGCTGAAGCTCGCGGGCCAGCAGCGCGTTGTTGTGGCCGTCGGCCACCTCGGCGGTTATGGTAACGGTCTTCTGGGAGTTCTCGTGAGCGATGGTGGCCGGCGCCTCGCTCTCTTCCAGTGTGGCGAAGTCTCCTATGGCCACTTCCTTCGACTCGCCGTCGCGCCCGGTGATGGTCACCTTCTCGTCCAAGATGTTCTCGCGGGTGATCGGGTGGGTCTCGTCCACGATGGTCACCTGGGCCCGGGTCCCGTCCATCTCGAGGATGCTGGAATCGGCCTCATGAGACAGCGCCCCGGCCAGATATTCGTACAGCTGGGCCACCGTCCAGCCCTCGCGGGTGAGGGCGTCCTCGTCGATGACGAGCTTGAGCTCGCGATCGGCGTCCTCGGTGCCGGTCTCGATCTCGGTGTAGCCCTCCACCTCGTCGACAAGCCCCGCGACTTCCTCGGACAGCTCGGCAAGTTTGGCCGGGTCGTCGCCGGTGAGGGTGATGGAGAGCCCGCTGCCCGCCATGGAGGTCACAGACGAGTCCGACGACGTGCTGGGAATCACCTCGCAGGGCAGTCCTTCGGTGCGGGCCATCACCTCGTCCACCACCGCGTTCACCTCGCCATCGGTGGCTATGCCGTCGTCCATTTCCAGGTAGAACATGAACTCGTCGAAATTCTCGGCCCCGGTGTCGGCGGCCGCCGAGGAGACCACCGAGGCCGAGGCCGTGCCGTCGACGGCCGCCACGGTGCCGACACCCTCCACGGAAAGCGCCGCGTCCATAACCTGGTCGGCCACGGCGAAGGCATCGTCCTTCTCGGTTCCCTCGGGCACGGTCACGGTCAGGGAGACCGTCCTGGACGTCATGGAGGGAAGAAGCGAGATACCCATGCCTGCGGCCCCGACCACCGCGACCACCAGAAGGCTCGCGGCCACCAGGAGCGGCAGCGCCTTATGGCGCAGAGCGAACTGCAACGAGCGTCCGTAGGCACCCTTCACCTTCCCGGAGAAGTCGTCGCGGCGCGGGCGGTAGCGGCGAAAGACGAACCGCGAGAGCGCCGGCACGAGCGTGAGGGCCACCACGAGCGAGGCGGTGAGCACGTAGGTGAGGGTGAGCGCGAAGGGCATCATCATCTGGTTGACCATGCCCGTGGTGAATGCGATGGGCATAAAGACGCAGACGGTGGTCAGCGTGGAGGCCACCACGGCGCCGGATATCTGCTTGGCGCCCTGAACCGCCGCCCGGGCCGGGCTGATGCCGCGCCCGCGCAGGCGGTAGATGTTCTCCAGCACCACCACGGAGTTGTCGACGAGCATGCCGACGGCCAGTGACAGGCCGCCCAGGGACATGATGTTTGCGGACATGCCGGTGAAGTACATGAGCAGCAGCGCCAGCAGCACCGAGAACGGGATGGAGACGGCCACGAGCACGGTGGGCTTCCAGTCGCGCAGGAAAAGCGCCAGCACCACCACGGCGAGCAGGCCGCCTAGAAGCAGCGAGTTCAAGATGGACGAGATGAACGTGTCGATGAGCTCGCCCTGGTCGGACACTATGCGCAGATCCAGCGTGGGGAACTCCTCTGCAAGCCCAGCCACGGCCTCGCGGCAGGCGGCCGACACCTCGTTGGTGGAGGCGGTGGAGGACTTGTACACCGACAGCAGCACGCCGTCGCCGCCGTTCAGCGACATGTAGGCGTCGCCCACGTTGTCCACCACGGTGATGTCGGCCACATCGCGCAGGCGCACGTCGCCCACTTCGTCGATGGTCACGAGCAGCAGGTTCTCCAGCGCCTCCAGGCTCTCGATGTTGTCCCCTACGTGCAGAAGCCACTGATGATCCTCGTCGGCGTTGCCGAGGTATCCTGCCGGCATGGAGAAGTCTTGGGCGCGGATGAGGTTCGCCAGCGTCGTCTTGTCCACGAGGGCGTCGACGTTGGCCTGCTCGATGGCGCTCTGGCGCGCGTCCTCGTACTGCTCGCGGGCCTGATCGAGCTGGCTGCGGCTCTGCTCGAGGGTGGATTTCGCGCTGGCCAACTGGGCGCCTCCATTGCCGAGGTGGGCGGCGGCGCTCAGGCTGCCGGCCTCCACCTCGGCCAGCTGCTTCTGGTAGCTCTGCAGTTCGCCGGTGGCCTCTTCCAGCTGTTTTTGCAAATCGGCGGCCTTGCCGGGCATGGCCGTGAGAGTCTCGCCCACCTCGCCCAGGCGCGTGCCGATGTCGGTCAGCTCGCTGGCGGCGGCCTCGAGCGCGTCGGTGGTGTCCTTCAGCTTCAGGGCGATGGTCGCCGCCTCTTCCAGGGAGGTGGCCGACTCCATCTGAGCTTGCAGTTCGCCGGCCTCAGCCTTAAGCTCCTCGATGCTCTTCTGCAGCTCCTCGGCCCTGGCCTGCTTGTCGGCCAGCTCGCCTTGTAGCGATTCGCCTTCGGCTGCCAGCGTTTGCAGCTGGGCGCCGAGAGAGGACACTTTCGTGGTAGCCGAGGAGACGGCCAACGTCAATCCCGAAGCGGCTTGGCCCAACTGGTCGCTCGTCTCCTGCTCCTTGTCGGCGAGGGCCTCCTGCTGGGCGGTGATCTCTTCCTCGGCCGCCTCCAGGTCGGCCTCGCCGTCGTCTATCTCGCGCTTCGCGTCGGCCAGCTCGCCGTTCACGCTGGCCAAGATGCGATTGTTCACGTCCTCGATCTTGTCGTCGGAAAGCCTCACTTCCGCGGTTTGCTGCACGGCGCCGGCCAGCGACACGTCGGCCACGCCGTCGACCCGCTCGAGTCTGGGGACCAGCGTGTCGGCGGCGAAGTCCGACAGCTCGTAGATGCTCTTCTCGCCATCGGCGGCGGCCACGTACATGGTGGCCATCATGTCCAGGGATATCTCCATGATGTTGGGAGTGCCCACGGCTTCGGGCAGCGTGCTCTCCACCTGGTTCACGGCCGAGGACACCTTCACCATGGCCGAATCCATGTCGGTGCCGTCCTCGAATTCCAGAAACACCATGGCGTAATTGTTGGCGGATTGACTCGAGATGGAGGCGACCCCGTTAACGGTGGACAGGGCGCTCTCCAGCACGTCGGTCACCTCGGTCTCCACTTTCTCGGCCGAGGCGCCCGGGTCGGTGGCGATGACGGCGAGGTAGGGGACGTCCATGTCGGGCATGAGGTCGGTCTTCATCTTCGCGAGGGACACGCCGCCCAGGATAAGGCAGATAATGACCGTCACTACGATGAGGTAGGGATGTTTGACGCTGAATCGTGAGAGCATAACGACCTCTTTCGTCTGCTGGCTTGCTTTCCGAAATGGCGTGGCAACGGGTGCGGGGAGACAGGCGGCGGCGAGAGAGGTGGCAATTGCCTTCGGGGTCGCCGCCTGTTCCAGGACCTATCGAGAGAACTTCCCGGGATACACCTTCCCCAGGTGCATGAGCTCCCAGATGGCGGGCGACTCGTAGTGCTCCACGGTGGCGCCATCTTCGATGACGTCGATGGAGGCGGTGCCGGCGAAGCGGATATAGGAGGGGTCTTTGCCGGTGAGCTTGGCACCCAGCCGCATGAGTTTCGGCAGCTGGTCCACCATTTTCAGATAGGCGATGTCGCGCTCGCGCTGGAACGTGATGCGGTAGAGCGTGCCCTCGGGGGACTCCCATTCGTAGACGAGAGTCGCGGAGAAGGGCTTGCCGGTATTCGGGTCGGTGCTTTTGTCGGTGGCGGTGAAGCGGAGCCCCCCGTCCTCGTTGCCCGTGATGAGCTTCTCGTTCTTGGTGAGCATGAAGACGGGCGTTTCCGCGAATCCGAACTGCTTCTCGGCGGTGAGCCACGCGCTGATGATCATGTAGGGGCCGATCTGCGCCCTCCCCCAATACCAATGATGCACGAGGTTGGCGATGGACACGTTGCCCCAGTTGTGATCGTGGTAGCCGCTGCCGTTGTAGGTTTTGGTGGTACCGTGGTCGGAGACAACGGCCCGAACGGCGCCGGACGGAACCGACGGAAGCCAGAAGAACTGCTTGGCCTCATCGTCTCCGTAGAGCGTGCCGCCGACGCCGGGACGCCATGAGGGCACCGTGCCGTGCAAGTCGAGCTCGGCCGTGACGTTCTTGCTCTGGAAGTGGATATGGTAGTTGGTCAAATCTCCGGTCACGGTGCAAGGGCCGATCTTCACATCGCAGCCGTCGGTACTGAAGCGGCATTGGCTCGGGGTTGCGTCCACGCGCTCCTCGGTCTTGCGACCGTCGGGGTAGGTGATCTCGATAGTCGCGAAAGGGGTCAGCGGCCCTTTCGCCGCGATCATCGACTTCGTGTAGAAGACGACGACGATTTGCGTCCCGTCGTCCATGTGGGTGTCGAAATACCACCACTCGTAGCCGGCCTTGTCCAGCTGGGTGCGCAGGCCGTCCTCCCACGGTTCGATGACGTTCCTCTTGAGGCCGAATTGCTTGAAGTGGGCATCGTCCCAGGGTTGAAGGACTTTTTGCGGTGCGGTCATGGTGCCTCTCCTTTCCCGGCGCCTTTCGGCTTGGCGCATCCCCTTAACTTTAAACAGGCTCGCTCGTGGAATCCCATGCAAGTTATGCAAGGGTGCATCAGAGGTCGCATGAGCCTTCTTTCTTCGCATGGGGGTACCTGAAATTGCAAAGTTGGGGAGACTTTTGCCCGCGTATAGTGGGGCCATCGGAGAAACGATCCCGAAGGAGGAGACAATGGAAACGAAAGAGACGCTGGAGATGAGGGACGAGGAGGCGGTGCGGGCGGCCGCACCGCGCGCCATGCGCTCGATGAGCCCTATGGCCATGCTCGGTCGCCGCGGCTTCCTTATGGGCATGGGTGCCTTGGGCTTGGCCGGCATCACCGGCTGCGCGCCCCAGGCTACGCCGAGCGATAGTGCCCCCATGGCGGAAACCGGGGAAGCGGCCACCGCGCCGGCGAGCACCGAGGTGACGGCCGACACCATCAAGTACGAGCCCATCAAGACCGAGATGACGCTGGAGGAGCTGAACGAGCGCCGTCAGCAGCTCATCGACTCCAAGACCGAGGACTACGTCTGCGCCGACGGCACGGTCATTCCCAACGTGTACGTGAAGCTGCGCTCGCTTCTGGACACCTACGGCAACGGCGTGGGCTCGCAGGTCCATGATGGCAGCTACGCCGAGGTGATGTACCTGTTCACTCCCGAGGATGCCCAGGCCTATCTGGAGATGCCCATGGGCGTGATGTTCACGGCCGCCGATTACGCCGCTGCGTCCGGACGAGCCGAAGACGAGTGCGCTCAGATCTGCGAGGATCTTTCCGCCCGCGGCCTTCTGTTCCGCAGCCGCTCCAACGGCACGCCGGAGTACCACCAGCTGGCCGAGGCCCACGGCATCTGGGAGTACAACATGAACAACTACGAGAAGGATGACGGCGCCTATCCGGCCATCCACAATTCCCAGTGGGGCGCCGACATCATCTTGCAGCTGTACAACGCCCGCTCTTCTTTCTACAACGCGGTGCCCTGCAGTCGCGAAGTGGTGGCCGACAACGAGATCGCCCTGCCCTACGACGACTTCGAGGCCATCGTGGACAAGTTCGACAAGATTGCCGTGTCCCCCTGCCAGTGCCGCCTTTCCCACAAGGCTCTGGGCATTCCCGATCCGGGCGATCACCCGCTGGAGACCTGCATCACGCTGGGCGAGGAGGCGGAGTACTACATCGAGAACGGCATCGGCCGCGAGATCGATAAGAAGGAGGCGCTGGAAATCCTCCATCGCAGCGTCGACTGCGGCATGGTCATTCAGGTGGCCAACTCGGCGACCACGGAGGTTATCTGCAGCTGCCATGGCGACTGCTGCGATATTCTGGGCTCCTACGTGAAGATTGCCCAAGGCGGCGCCGAGCCGTTGACGCCTGAGGACCTCAACGTTTTCAAGTACCTCAGCCATTACACCCTGAAGCACGACGAGGAATCCTGCATCAAGTGCGGCTCCTGCGAGAAGCAGTGCCCCTTGTTCGCCATCACCATGGACGAGGAGACGGGATTCCCCACGGTGAACGGCACGTGCGTGCGCTGCGGCCAGTGCGGCACCGTGTGCCCGGTGGGCGCCCGCACCCTGCACCTCAAGGAGGAAGTGCTGGAGCTGCCCGAGACGCTGTTGGATGACTACAACGCGAAGGGCATGTACCGTTTCGCGAACGATATGATCGCCTAAAGAAGGTAAACGGGGCGCCTCCGCGCGACGTTCGAACAGGTTTCGCGGAGGCGCCGAAGCAAGACACTTGAGATTATCAGGGGGAGATTGCTATGCATGAGATGGCAATGGTGCGCAGCGTTGTGGACATCGTGCTGGAAGAGGCCGAGCACGCTGGGGCAACGGAGGTGCTGGGTGTGTATTTGACCGTGGGCTATTCTCGCGATATCGTCGAGGACGTGTTCGAGTCGATGTTCGCCTGGATGTGCCGGGGCACGGTGGCGGAAGGGGCGGTGCTCCATCTGACACGAGTGCCCTTCACGGTGCGCTGCGAGGAGTGCGGCCGCATCTTCCCGGTGAATACGCGATGCCGGGATACACCCCGCTGTCCCCAATGCGGAGCCTCCCATTACCGTCTGCACAGCGGCATGGAGTTCTACGTTAATGACATCGAGGTGAAAACCGACCCGACTGCTGTGCGCGCCCTGGCCTCCTAGGTTCGCGGTATCTGCCCTCCCTCTAGCGCTCGTCCGGCCTGCGCCCGGCGGGCGCTTTGTGTCTTGCGGCGTACTCCATATCTCTCTCATCTCGTGACACTGCGCAGTTCGGGTTTTGCTCAAAACTATTACGATATGGCCACTAGATCGATTGTCGCCATCGATCTTGGGATTGTCTAACGCTTTGCAAGTTCCTTCAGGTTCTCTATGGCAAGCTGTGGGTCGAGGACGTGCATGCCCAGGTAAGCGCCTCCCATGGTGTCGGCATCGGCAATGGCATAAATGTCCCGGCTCGTCTCTCCGGTAAGGTAATGCCAGAGGCGATAGATGTAGCCTGTCCAATACATAGGCTCGCGGCCCCAGGTGGCGCCGGCGGGGGGCAGCCCTCCCGCTTCGGCATCCAGCTCTTCAAGTAAATATTCCTCGCCGGCCCATTGTAGAAAATCGAAGGTCGAGTCCATGCGTCGGGCGACGTCGCTGTTCATGAAAGCTTCAATGAAAGCGGGGCAGTCATAGCCATTGGCGCGGGCCAATTCGAAAAGACGACCCTGGATGTCGCACAGTTGGCGTTGGTCCAATCGCAGCTTATTCAAGGGGAACACCGGCTTCCAATATCTCGTCGAAAAAGCGTCCATCGCGCCGGTGCTCTCGACAAATGCGCTCAGCGAGGGCCACTCCTTCTGCGCGGTTCATCTCGCTCGTAGCAATGAGCTCGGCCCGTTCCTCTTCCCCGAGGCACCGTTCTTCTACGATGCGGATGGCATCGCAAGCCTTTTGGGTGAGCGCCACTACTTGATTGCCTAGCTGCAGGGCGGAAAGACTTTTCACGAGCGCCGCGTCGGTGATCTCCCCATTGAAGAAGCGGTCGAGGACGACGAACATGCGATCATTGGCGATCGGCCCGATGGCGACGTCTGCTCCCGCAAGCACAGCTGCCGTCGCAGCATAGAGCTCGGTGCCGCGGGCGCTTTCCATCTTTCCGCGGTGGTAGGCGACCACAAGAGCCCATGTTGTATCTGGAGAAAGCTCGCGAACGTCGAGTCCGTCTAGCTCGAGTTCCACCGTGTAAAACCGCGCATCGGGAAAGTCGCAGATAAGGGTAAGGGGTTGCAAAGGGTTGGTGCCCAGGTAGAAACCACGCCCGAAGTCGCACCGATCTCGGCTGATGGGCGCAATGGGGCCGTTGATGCCATGACGCGAACCGTGATAGAGAATCACTGCGCCCTCCTTCCTCTTCAGGAGACCGGATAATTTATGTGTCAGTATAGCGTAAAGAGAAGCTACAGGTTTTCGAAGGATCGACATGCGTGATACACCCATTTCGCGAAGCGTCGGTCGCTCCGAGCCCGTTCTCCCGTATGTTGAAAGCGGGATTCTGCCGCCTTCGTGGAAGCGCTTCAGCGCTTTAGTGCGTTGGAGTACAATGGTGGAAACGGCGGCGAGACGCGAAGGCGCGCGCCGCTTCTTCTTAGGAAAGGGATGGTTGCATGGCCGACATCACCGAGGTCGATTACATCTGGAAGAACGGCGAGTTGGTGCCGTGGGCGGAGGCGACCTGCCATGTGTTGTCGCACTCGCTGCATTATGGCTCTGGCGTATTCGAGGGCATTCGCTGCTACAAGGTGCCCGATGAGGACAAGTCTTTCGTGTTCCGTCTGCGCGACCATATGGAGCGGCTGCACCGTAGCTGTAAGATCGCCCAGATCGATTTGCCCTACAGCGTCGACGAGTTGATGGACGCCACGCTTGAGGTCATCCGCGCCAACAAGCTTCCGGCCTGCTACATCCGACCTCTGGTGTACCGTGGCTACGGCGTCATGGGCGTCGACCCGACAGGCGCGCCGGTGGACGTCGTCATTGCCGTATGGCCCTGGGATGCCTACCTGGGCGCCGACGCGCTGGAAAACGGCGTGGCCGTGGGCATCTCCTCGTGGCGGCAGCGCTCCAACAATGCCATTCCGCCGGCAGTGAAGGCCACGGCTTCTTATATGAACTCCATCCTCGCGAAGGTGGAGGCGAAGGCCCACGGCTACGCGGAGGCCATCATGTTGAACGAGGCGGGGCTCGTCTGCGAAGGCACAGGCGAGAACCTGTTCATTGCGCGCAACGGCGTGCTTTCCACTCCGCCGCTTTCCGATGGGCTTCTCGAGGGCATCACGCGCGACACGGTGCTGTGCCTGGCCGATGACCTGGAGATTCCCGCCGTAGAGGAAAGCCTCACCCGCAGCGATCTCTACATCGCCGACGAGGTGTTCATGACCGGTTCGGCCGCCGAGCTCACGCCCGTGGGCTCCGTTGACGGCCGCGTTATCGGCAAGCCCGGCGAGATCACCCGCGCGTTGCAGGACCGCTTCTTCGACCTGGTTTACGGGCGTATCGACGAGTACGCTGACTGGCTCACGGAGGTCTAATGGCTGAGATTCGCACCCCGGACGTCGACGATTTGCTGTGTGTGCTGGCCGCCATCGACGATCCCGATACCATATTCGCTCTTTTGGAAGACCTGTTCACCGTGCGCGAGATCCGCGAGACGTCCCAGCGATTGGGCGTGGCGCGGCTTCTGGCGGCGGGGAAGTCCTACGCGGCCATCGAGGCAGAGACGGGAGCCTCGGCCACGACCATCGCCCGGGTTTCCAAATGCCTGAGCTACGGTGCCGGCGGCTATGAGCAGGCGCTCAAGATCTTAGACGAGCGGCAGTAGATAGAGCGACCGTAGACGCATTCAAAAAAGAGAAGAGGCGGCTTGGGGGAGCCGCCTCTTTGCAGGGGTTCGAGAACGGATCGGGGAATCTCGTTCTCGGGAAGCGGGCTTGTTGAGGGGCGCCCGCTTCCAAAAGAGAGAAGAAGGAAAGGAAAGGGGAAAGGAGAAGATTGATCAGCTCTTTTCCGTTTCGCTGGTTGCAGTATAGGGGAGGGACGATCTTTGGGAAGACTTTCGGCTTTGCAGTTACCATGGCGTAAATAACCGTGCACGATTCCGTCAAACAGGGGCGGGGCGACCGGGCTGCGTGATACCGACGAAGGTGCGGGCTGGGTGCGCGAGAGTTGTGGAGAAAGTGTAAACCTAGGTTAACTCCCTTGTGCGAACGAATCAGTTAACCTATTATAACTTTTGTCAGCAGGGCCGAGGGAACGAAGCCCTGTAACACCTCCTCTCTTCTTGTTTTACTGGGTGGCGAAGCTTCTCCTCGTCTCGCTGTCGCCACAACATGAAGCCCGCGGATCCCCCTCCCGCGGGCCTTCGTGTTTTTAGGGCCGAATCTCTTGTATTGCCATGGAGCTGAAGCAAAGCGTTCAAGGGGCGGTCACTTCGGTTGATGCTCTGTGAACTATGACCTTCCGCATCTTGATTTCCTAGCGTTGACGTGGGAATTTCAGCTGAAACAAAGCAGTGGCGCAGAGGCTACGAAAGGGCGCTGCGCTCTAAATTAGTACACGAGCGGGGTAATCATTTACTTGCATGGTTTGCGTAACAAGAACCTTCAAGGGAATGGTGATGACAATGAAACTGAAGTATCTGGGCTGGGTGGCGCTCTCCGGTCTGTTCGCGGTAAGCCTTGCGGGGTGCGCGGCCCAAAGTGGTCAGACGGCACCGGCCGGATCGGAGCAGGCGGTGGTGCAGACTGAAGAGACCCAGGGCCCGGCGGCGGGTCAGGCCGCCGTCGATGAGCAAACCGACGCCGAGGCCGATGCGGCCACGGCCGAGCAGGAGGCCGCGAATCCCGCTGAGCTGCAGATCGTCGATTCCGGATGGTTCGTAGCCGACAACGGCATGGTAGATTTCGCCGTAGAGGTGCAGAACCCCAATAAGACCGTTGAGGCGGTTGATCCGGTCATCGAAGTCGTGGGCAAGGACGATGGCGGCAACGTCATCTTCGACGAGACCATCGAAACTCCCGGCGTGCTGCCCGATTCTACCTACTATTACTCCTATGTGGCCGGATCCACCGCCAACTCCTCGGCCACTTCAACTGAGGTGGTGAAGCCGGCGACCGTCGAGTTCGCCATCACGACGCCCGAGGGCTCGTGGAAGGCCACGGATCAAACGCTGGCCGACGTGTATACCGTGCAGGACAAGGGCGCGACTGACACCCAGTTCGGTGCCAAGGAGTTCACGGGCACGGTGACCGCGTCCGAATCCCTGGATGGCGCCACGCAGTCGCGCGTCGATGTGGTGCTACTCGATCAGGACGGCAATATTGAGGGCGGCTTCTTCAAGATCGTCGACACCGAGCCCGGTCAGGCGGCCGACTACGACATCTACGCCGTGGGCGCCCCGCAGTTCGCGAGCTACGCCGTGTACGCCAGCCCCTGGACCGAAGCAGACGCCGCATAAACGCTGAGCAACAGAGCCAACTTCCGTAGGGGGGCGACTTCAGTCGCCCCTGTTTTTGTCGCGCGTTTTGCTCCGCTTGAGAGGGCGGACTGAAGTCCGCCCCTACGGGGATAGGCTTTGTCATGCGTTTTGTTCTGCCTCTACGGCGGTGAGGTTTGTCTTGATTGGGAGCGGTTTAAAAGGGATTAGGCAGATGGCGGCGCAAAAATAAACCAAGTCATGCCTGTTCGTCTCTGCCGGACTCGATAGAGTGGACGCCAAGGGCGGCTCATTGTGCCAAGCCGTCCTTGGCGTTTCAGTTGCAAATTGCTAAGCGAGAAAGTGAGACAACCATGCCCTACCAGAAAGGACCCGGCAAGACCGCTGTCATCGCCCTGGGCGGCAACGCCCTCGGCAACACCCCGCAGGAGCAGCTCGAGCTCGTGCAGAACACCGCCAAGCACATCGTGGACATGATCCAGGACGGCACCAACGTCGTCGTCTCCCACGGCAACGGCCCGCAGGTCGGCATGATCAACAACGCCTTCGCCTACGCGGCGGCCAACGACGACAAGACCCCGGACATGCCCTTCCCCGAGGCCGGCGCCATGTCCCAGGGCTACATCGGCTACCAGCTGTCCCAGGCCATCCTGAACGACCTGAAGTCCCGCGACATCATGCGCTCGACCGCCTGCATCGTGACCCAGACCGTCGTCGACGAGGACGACCCCGCGTTCCAGAACCCCACCAAGCCCGTGGGCGCGTTCATGGACGAGGAGACCGCCAAGGCCAAGGCCGAGGCCATGGGCATCACCGTCAAGGAGGACGCCGGCCGCGGCTGGCGCCAGGTGGTCGCCT
>ERZ836441.693-NODE-693-length-37952-cov-3.600681_pt1 | contig 37952 bp, 33 predicted proteins | sample MGYA00519686_ERZ836441 | MGnify/ENA primary metagenome ERZ836441 (study PRJEB31850, sample SAMEA3708800) | human gut metagenome | biome: human gut; feature: human-associated habitat; material: faeces | place: China | collected 2014 ... | reverse complement strand
ATGTACGGAAAATGTGACATCACGGATAATACGAAAAAGGGTGGCTACCAGAAACATTCCTATGGAAAAGAAAAGCAGATCAAGGCTGCTACTTATAAGACAACCGGACTGATGAGATATACCTGCCAGGTCTGCGGATACGAAAAGACGGAAACGATTCCTGTAATTGCACATACGCATAAATACACCTGGAAAACTACGGCAAAAGCTACAGTATTCCGTCCGGCGAAGCAGGAAGGAACCTGTTCCCTCTGCGGTAAAAAACAGACACGGAATTATGGAAGCAAATTAAAGGCAACTATAAAACTGAACGTATCTTCCCTTACCCTGCGGCGGAAGCAGACCACTACGAAAGTGAAAGTTTCCATGGCATACGGGGATTCCATAAAGTCCTGGGCTTCCAGCAACAAAAAGATCGTGACCGTTGATAAGAACGGAAAGATCAAGGCCGGAACCAAAACAGGAACGGCAAAGATCACCGTTACCTTAAAGAGTGGAAAGAAAGCGACTCTGAAAGTAAAAGTCCAGACTGCAAAGGTAAAGACTACGAAGATCAGCGGCCTCAAGAAAAAACTGACCATCAAGAAAGGAAAGAGAGTTACTTTAAAACCAGTGGTCAGCCCGATCACTTCCCAGGAGAAAGTGACCTACCGTTCTTCCAACAAGAAGATTGCAACAGTCAGCTCGAAGGGCGTGGTTAAAGGCCGGAGAAAAGGAACCGTTACCATCACAGTTAAATCTGGAAAGGTGACAAAAAAGATAAAAATTACAGTTAAGTAAACAGAGTAAGGGTGTAAAAGGTATCAAAAAGCAAATAGTGTTTTTGGTACCTTTTCATCCGATAGAGGATAATTATGAAGCAACTGAAAAAAATATATTGGAAACGGATCGGGGTAATAGGAATCAGCTGTTTTATGCTTTTGTGGAGCTGTCTCCTTACGGGCTGTGGAATCGGAAAAGGGGATTCCGGAAAACCTGCTGCCTGTACCATTTCGATAGACTGCCAGACGATCCTTGACAATATCGGTGATCTAAAAGAAACCAAAAAAGAATTTGTCCCGGAAGACGGCTGGATACTTCCCGAAATGGAAGTTAAATTTACTACGGGCGATACCGTATTTGACATCTTAAAAAAGATCTGTGGGGAAAAGAACATCCAGCTCTCTTCCAAATATACCCCGTTATATAAAAGCTATTACGTGGAAGGCATCAATCAGCTTTATGAATTTGACTGCGGAAAAAATTCTGGCTGGATGTACAGTGTAAATGGAGAGTTCCCGAATTATGGGGCTTCCAGTTATAAGCCCAAAGATGGGGATAAGATTGAATGGAAGTATACCTGCAATCTTGGAAGTGATGTTGGAAACCCATACAAAGATAAGAAGTAAAGAAATTGTGAAAAATAGTTAAACTGGTATGAGATAAAGACCAGAAACATTGGCGAACATTGACAGAAATAAGGCGTATCGTTATAATTAGAATAACAAAAAAATCGAGCGTGGTTCGGCTGATGGCAGCCGATTTAAGGAAATCCGGTGCGATTCCGGAGCTGCTTTTCCCTGTGTGAAATGTATCGAATGAAAAACGCCTTATGAAAGCATTTTGAGCCAGTATATCCAACACGTCAGGCAAAGAATACAAACATGTAAAAGATATACAGTTTGTATGATCCGAACGTTGGAAAGGAGATCATATGCGCTCACAAAATGATAAAGCAACATGGAGTATACTGCGATTTGATCATCGTACATTTACGGCACAGCTTGCCAGTATGCAGAAAAACAAACAGATAGCAGCAATTCCTGAAAAATATATTTATATTGATGATTGCTGTTATAAGGGCAACGGGAAAATAAAAGAGATAATCCTGTCATCCGGCTGCAGAATCATAGGAAAGGAAGCTTTTGCAAGCTGCCAGCTCCGTAAGCCCGTTGTATTCCCACAGACCGTTAAAGAAATCAAAGAGAGTGCTTTTTCGGAAAATCATTCTCTCAGAGAAGTAACATTTCCGGCATCTTTGGAAATTTTAGGAGATTATAGTTATAAAGGATGCACAGCCCTTAAAACGGTAGCATTTGAAACCAGTTCAGAATGCCGCAGGATTCCGGAGTGCTGTTTTCATTCCTGCACGCAGTTAAGTAAAGTGGTATTCCCGGAGCATTTAAAGAGTATAGGAAGAAGAGCTTTTTACCGCTGTAAGGAATTAAAGGAGATCACGCTGCCGGATACACTGGAAGAAATTGGTCTGGAAGCCTTTTACTTCTGTGGCTTTGAAACCATAGTCTTACCAAAAGAAATTAAAAAATTAGATCAGAGGGCCTTTTTCGGATGTAAGAAATTGAAAGAGGTATATATTCCGGAAAATATCATGTATCTTGGAGAGGAAGTCTTTCATGGATGCAACTGGCTGGAATATCTGGAGATACATCATGATCCTGAGTATATTGGCTCAAAGATCGTGAACAAAAACTGCACGATACGTTGCAAAAAGGGAAGCAAAGTGGATTTGTACTGTGAAGAGCAGGGATTAAAGAGGGAGTACATTTAAACGTGTTATCAACAAATAAGACCGAGAAAAGAAACAGACAGCCTGCGGATCAATCCATTATTGATGCTTTTTCCACATGCCATCCATTTTTGAATCTTTTTTATTTTGCTGTAGTACTGTTATTTACTATGTTTAATCAGCATCCCGTCTTTATCTGCATTTCTTATGCGGGTGCTTTGTCTTATTCCATCCTTCTGCTTGGAGGAAAAAGGACACTTAGGCAAAGCTTTCTCTTTACCCTTCCCAGTCTTTTGATCGTGGCTCTTCTGAATCCACTTTTCAATCATTATGGGGTCACGATGTTATATTACGTAGAAAGCAGTGGAAACTGGATTACTTTGGAGGCCTTAGTCTATGGAGTAGTCCTTGGAGCGGTCATGTTCGTAGTGATCCAGTGGTTTTCCTGTTATAATAAAGTTATGACAAGTGATAAATTTATTTACCTGTTTGGAAGGCTAATACCGGCCCTTTCTCTGATCCTTTCCATGGCGCTTCGCTTTGTCCCCAGATTTACGGGGCAGCTTAAAGTGATCCGGAACGGTCAGAAATCTATGGGAAGGGATGTTTCAGAGGGCAGTCTTTTTAACCGTATCCGTGCGGGCTTTAACATGCTGTCGATACTGGTTACGTGGGCTTTGGAGAATGCCATAGAAACTTCGGATTCCATGCGGAGCAGGGGATATGGATTAAAAGGCAGGACTGCTTTTTCCATTTACAAGTTTACAAAAAAAGATAAGGGGCTTCTGGCAGTGATGGCAGCTTTATTCCTTGTATTTGCCACTGGCTGTATGAAGGGGGCTTCTTATGCAAGTTATGATCCCCGTATTTTACTTGCTGGTTTTACCATTCAGGGGCATCAGGCTCCGGTATCTGTTCCAGTAGTTGAAGCAATGCTTACATACATCTGTTTCGCATGTTTTTGTTTCCTTCCGGTGATCCTGGATGTGACGGAGACTATCCGTTTTGCCAGAAGCCGGAAGCATTGTGAAACAGATCTGGATATGACTTACAAAAAAATCTACGAAACTCTGGAACAGGAAGGATAATGATTATGAATCTTGTAGAAGTAAAGGAGTTTAGCTTCGCATACCCGGAATGTTCCAGGAAGGTTCTGGACCATGCGAATCTGAAAATAGAAGAAGGAACGTTAAATGTGATCTGCGGACGGAGCGGATGCGGCAAAAGCACGCTGCTGCGCCAGTTAAAAACCGTGCTGGCCCCGATTGGAAAGTCAGAGGGAGAAATTTTTTACCGGGGGATGCCGCTTTCGGGGATTGACCACCGGACACAGAGCCAGGAGATCGGTTTTGTCATGCAGAACCCGGATAATCAGATCGTAACGGATAAAGTCTGGCATGAGCTTTCCTTTGGACTGGAAAGCCTGGGATATGACAATGCGACTATCCGGCTGCGGGTTGCGGAGATGGCCAGCTATTTTGGTATCCATCAGTGGTTTTATAAAAATGTCTCAGAGCTGTCAGGAGGGCAGAAGCAGATCTTAAACCTGGCTGCGATCATGGCAATGCATCCATCCCTTTTAATACTGGATGAGCCTACGTCTCAGCTGGACCCCATCGCTGCTTCTGATTTTCTGGAAACCGTAAAAAAGATTAACCGTGATATTGGAACAACGGTGCTCCTTACGGAACACCGGCTTCAGGATATCATCCCTTATGCGGATAGGGTATTTGTCATGGATAAGGGGAATGTTTATCTGGAAGGAACTCCCAGGGAAATCGGGGTAAAATTAAAGGAACAAAAACATGGCATGTTTCTTTCCATGCCGATTCCTATGCAGATTTATGGTGAGACAGACAGTCAGGCAACCTGTCCGCTGACAGTCAGTGAGGGAAGACAGTGGCTCTCCCGTTACTGTAACGAAAAAGGAATTGCTTCGGATAGTCAGCGAAAGAGCGAAAGCACTGAAAAAGTCAGATACACAAAAACAGATAGTTCGAAGAAAGAATTGTCCATTCAGGTGAAAGATGTCTGGTTCCGGTATGAAAAGGACAGTCCGGATGTTGTCCGGGATCTTTCCCTGGAGGTAAAAAAGGGAGAGTTCTATGCACTGGTAGGTGGAAACGGTACGGGAAAGAGCACTACGCTGTCTCTTTTAAGCCGGGTGCGATGTCCATACCGTGGGAAGATACTTCTGGAAGGGCGGGATATCCGTTCGTATAAAGACCGGGATCTGTATTGTGGGCTTTTGGGAGTCATGCCGCAGAACCCACAGAGCATTTTCTTAAAGAAAACAGTCCTGGAAGATCTGTATTCTGTGATCGGGGGCAGGAGAGAAAAAATGTCTTCGGAATATCAGATCCATATGAAAAAAGAAAAGACCATAGAAGGGATCGTAAGCCTTACCAGGCTGGAAGGGCTTCTGGAAAGACATCCTTATGACCTGAGTGGCGGGGAACAGCAGAGGCTGGCACTTGCCAAAGTCCTTTTGCTTCGACCGCGGATCCTCCTGATGGACGAACCCACGAAGGGAATGGATGCAGAATATAAAGAAGAGATTGGAAAGATCTTAACCCGGCTGAAACAGCATGGCCTGACGATCTTTATGATCTCCCATGACGTGGAATTTGTTGCAGAATACGCGGATAGGGTAGGCCTGTTTTTTGAGGGAAACATCGTTACCAGCCAGAATACCCGGGAGTTTTTTGCCGGAAATAATTTCTACACAACTGCAGCAAACCGGATGGCAAGACATTTGTTTCCGGAAGCTGTGACTGGAAAGGATGTGATTGCATGCTTACGGAACAGCAACTAGACCAGTTTATAGATGAATTCTGGGAAGACATCCCAAATGAAAGGGCAGAAGATGGGCCGGCAGAAGATCTGGAAGAATACACCCTTCCTTCTGATGGGATGATCATCCGGCAGATGGAAAAGAAGGGGAAAGTCAGCCGGAGGACCTGGTTTGCCCTTATCTTGATGCTGTTAGTGGTTCCGCTGCTTTTGTATCTGTCGGTCAGGTTTTTCCATGGAAGGAAATACCTGATATGCAGCCTGATCGTGATCGTGGCTGCGATGCTCCCGTTTTTTATGATGTTTGAAGGGCGCAAACCAAAAGCACGGGAGATCATGGTGATCTCTGTCCTTGCAGCGATTGGTGTTGCAGGCAGGGCTGCCTTCTTTATGGTCCCCAGTTTCAAACCGGTGGCGGCTATTGTGATCCTTACCGGTGTTTCTTTTGGGGGAGAGGCGGGGTTTCTCGTTGGCTGTCTTATCATGATGTTATCCAACATGTTTATGGGACAGGGCCCCTGGACACCATGGCAGATGTTCTCTTTTGGCATCATCGGGTTCCTGGCAGGAATTCTTTACCAGAAAGGAATCTTAAAAGCAAGGAAACGGGATCTTTGCATTTATGGATTTTTAAGTGTGGTGCTCATCTATGGCGGGATCATGAATCCGGCAAGCATCTTAATGTCTTACGGATACATCACACCGGACAGCCTGGTTGCTTTCTATATTTCAGGAATCCCGGTGGATCTGGTGCATGCACTGTCAACTGTGATCTTTTTATGGTTTTTGAGCAGGCCGCTTCTTGAAAAACTGGAACGCATTAAGAAAAAATACGGGCTGATTGAGTCCGGGAAAGAGGAAATGCTTTGATCTATGTCAGCCATTTGCTTTGCGATGAAGATATGAAAGAAATCTGCGGTCAGTATGGAGCCGGTGTGGAAAGTATCGAGTTTTCCATATCTGACAATCTGGACCGGCTGGAAAGAAAAATGGAACGGTATCAAAAAAGACTGGAGCAGATGGGAAATCCACCGCTTACCCTGCATGGGCCATTTCTGGACTTAAACCCGGCATCTTTTGACAGTCAGATAAGGAAAGTGACCATGGAACGGTTTGACCAGTGTTACCAGGCAGGAATCCGCCTTGGAGCCAAAAAGATCGTATATCATTCAGGGATGATCCCGATGGTATATTTCCGGGAAGGCTGGGCAGAGCAGACGGGCCGGTTTTTCCGGGAGTTTTTAAAAGACCGGGAAGGCCCTGAGATCGTCATGGAAAATGTCCTGGATGAAGACTGGCGGCTCCTTTTGAATGTATATAGAATCGTAGACCATCCAAAGTTTAAGCTGTGCCTGGATATGGGGCATGCATACTGCTATTCCAAAGTTCCTGTCCTTGAATGGGCGGAGAAACTTGCACCCTGTGTCGGACATGTACATATCCATGACAACGCAGGGAACAGGGATTCCCATTTAGGATTGGGGAAGGGCACGCTTCCCTGGGAAAAAGTATTAGAAGTCCTTCCCCGCACGGAGGAACGGACCTGGACGATAGAATGTTCCAATAAAGAAGATGTGATTCTCAGCGTAAAACAGATAAACGAAAAAATGAGGGGGAAATTATGAACAGATTAAAAAAACGGACATGCCAGTTTCTGGTGTTAGTTACCACAGTAGGGTTTTTGACAGGCTGTGGGGGCGGGACTCCAAAACTGGAAGATGCACTGAAAAAAACAGCTGCTTATGAACAGAAAACCGTAACATCACCGGCATCAGATACCCTGGGTGGGGAATGGACGGTGATCGCACTTGCCCGTTCAGGAGAAACGGTAGATGAAAACTATTTTGAAAAATACCGGGCCAATCTTGAAAAACGTGTCAAAGACCAGGAAGGCGTGCTCAGCGATAACCGTTATACCGAGTATTCCAGGGCAGTCATGGCCCTGAAATCCATAGGGAAAGATCCGACAGATATTGGCGGCTATGATATCGAAAAGCCGCTGGAAGATTTTGATGCAGTGGTCTCACAGGGTTTAAACGGTGCCATCTATGCACTGATCGCCTTAAATGCCGATGACCCGGATGCCAATAAAGACGGGGAACTGGAACAGAAATATCTGGATTACATATTGGAACGGGAAAAAGCAGATGGCGGATTTTCCCTGGATGATAACGCCAAAGACGGGGATGTGGATCTGACCGCCATGACACTGCAGAGCCTGGAACCATACCAGGATGAAGAAGATGTAAAGGAAGTCATTGACAAGGGTGTGGAATTTCTGGCAGATATACAGGACGATGATGGCGGTTATACCGCATTTGGTGCAAAGAGCTCAGAATCTATTTCCCAGACCGTGATCGCCCTCAGTGCGGTAGGCGTAGACTGCAATGAGGATGAACGTTTCCAGAAAGATGGAAAAGGCCTGTATGATACCCTGATGACTTTTTATCAGAAGGATGGAAGTTTTAAACATACCCTGGACGGGGAAAGCAACCCCATGGCAACAGACCAGGGATTCTGTGCACTGGTGGCTTACCAGCGCTACCAGGATAAGGAAAACAGCTTTTTTGATATGACAGACCACAGATAAGGATGGAGGAAAGAAAATGCCGCAGAAGATAAAAGAACTCCAGGATCAGCTGGAGCGGATCATTAAAGGAAAAAAAGATATCACAGATAAGATCCTCATGGCAGTGCTTGCAAAGGGGCATGTACTTCTGGAAGATGTGCCTGGTGTCGGTAAGACCACAACCGCACTGGCACTGAGCCGTCTTATGGGAATGGAATTCAACCGTATCCAGTTTACACCGGATGTTGTCCCTTCCGATGTGACCGGATTTACCATGTATGACAAACAGAACGGACAGTTCTCATATCATGAGGGAGCGGTCATGTGCAACCTTTTACTGGCAGATGAGATCAACCGTACTTCCAGTAAGACCCAGTCTGCCCTTCTGGAAGTAATGGAAGAAGGAAAGGTGACGGTAGACGGGGAAACCCATTGCGTACCATCCCCATTTGTAGTCATTGCCACAGAAAACCCGGTGGGGTCTTCCGGTACGCAGCTCCTTCCGGAATCACAGCTTGACCGTTTTATGGTCAGTGTCAGCATGGGATATCCGGATCACCAGAGCCTGGTGGAACTGTTACGGGACAGACAGAAGGAAAATCCCCTGGAAAATGCAAAGACCGTAGTTACCCGGGATGAGGTGCTGAAACTCCAGAAAGAGGTACAGGAGATCTATGTGGCAGACCAGGTGCTTGATTATGTGGCACATCTTGCAGAGGCTACGAGAAATCATGAACTGATCACACTGGGATTAAGCCCGCGTGGAACCCTGGCACTGGTAAGGATGGCAAAAGCAGCTGCCTATATGAAAGAAAGGGATTATGTTATTCCAAAGGACGTACAGGATGTCTTTAAGGACGTTGCGGCACACAGAATGATTCTGGATTCCAAGGCGAGGTATCAGGAAAAATCTGCCCGTGAGATCCTTTCTGAGATTCAGGCAGACGTGGCGGAACCGAAGGTGGAAGGATGATAAAGGACAGGATCCTGTGGCTCTTGTGGCTGGTCTGCATGGCAGGAGCAGCAGTAATTACAGGCACATGGCTTTTTGCAGCGGTTCTTTTGCTCACCGTTCTTATTTTGATCTTTTCTGCAGGGAGTGTGGTTTTGTCCGGAAAAAAAGCCGTTATCAAACTGCATCTCCCAAAGGCATCAGAGAGAATGGAGTGTTTCCATGGAAAAATGTATTTGGAAAATCAGTCTGCATGGCCGGTATTTGGCGGAGCAGGAGTGCTCAGATGGGAAAATCTTTTTACTGGGGAAAAAGGGATGATCCCGATTTCCTTTTCCCTGGGAGGAAAGGAAAAGCAGGTCATCGGGTTTGAGGCTGGAAGCAATTGGTGCGGCTGTATCAGATTTTGTTTTTCTGACTGGAAATGCCAGGATTTTTTCCGTGTCTTTTCTTTAAAAAGGAAGGCTGATACATGCGCTTATACCGTTGTAATGCCGGAAAGACAAAAAGGTGAGCTTTCCCTTTTTACAAGGGAAGGATTCGACATGGAAAGTTTCCGCTATTCCGGAAGCCGCCCGGGGGATGATCCGGGAGAAACTTATGACATCCGGGAATATCGTTCCGGTGACAGTATCCGGCAAATCCACTGGAAGTTGTCCGGAAAGCTGGATGACATTATGATCCGGGAAAAAAGCTTCCCGGTGGATGATACGGTACTGATTCTGGCAGAAGCATTTCAGGCAGACCGGGATCCGCAGCGTGCGGAAACGGTGGCAGAAGTCTTTTCCGCAGTCCTTCAGAGCTTTATGGAAAAGAAGATCTCCTGCCAGGCCGGAGTCTATGACCACAGCACTGGGAAGTTTCGGCTGGAGAAGATCCGTACAGAAGAGGACCGCGAAAACATCCTGTACCGCTTCCTGCGTTATGGAAGTGATGCAAAAACACCGGTCACAGTACGGGAATATCTGAAAGATCCGGGGACACAGAATTTTGCAAACTATGTATATATAACCGGCGACCCGCAGGATAAAGAAGCAGAACTCCTGGCAGCAAAGGGAGAAGTGACTATCGTAGGATGCGGCACAGGCGGCAGAGACAGTGGAGGAGAACAGGTATTATGGAAATACGGATCACAGAATCCAAAAGACAGTCAAAAACAGCATATGGAAAACAACTGTCCGGTATCCTGCTGGAAACTGCACTGATCTGGCTTAGTGCAGGTGGAGGGCTCCTGCTTTTTATGAGGGCCCTTACTGAGCAGGAACGCATGGCACCGATTTTGGGAAGCGTGCTTCTTATGGCAGTGTTCTGTACTGCAACAGAAAGAATGGGAAAATATGGGCTTTATGGACGGATGGGAATGGGAGCGGTTTCCATCGCAGGGATCTTCCTGTTCCATGGACAGCTCTTAGACGGCATGGCATTATACTGGAATGATATGGCAGACATCCTGGGAAGCCGTGCCGGGATTTACCTCAAAAGGTTTGAGACTGCCGGGATACAGGGAGAGGATGTCTCCCGCCTGATATTTCTTATCTATCTTGGGATAGCAGCGGCAGTCTGCGGATTCCTTATCCTGAAATTGAAGTTTTATCTACTGGTGCTTGCCTGGGCTCTGGTACTTCCTGCCCTTTCGGGAATCCTTGGTATGGAACCGGATGCAGGCACAGGAGTTATTTTTTACATGGGGATCCTTTTGGAACTGAATCTTATCCTTTCCCGTTCTGGAAGGAAACGCCACCGGGCAGAGAGCAGCCGGGCATTTTTGACAGGAAGCATCCTGGCATGTGCGGTAATGCTGGCAGCCGGGATTCTTCTGGAACAGTTTATGCCGTCCGAAGACTATGGTTCCTCGACACTTGTCACAGAAGCTAAAAAAGAGGCCCTGGACGGGATCAGCAGCCTGCGGTACAAAAAAGGAAAGATCAATACCCTTCCGGATGGAAAGCTGAAAGAATGCGGTGCCTGGAGTGCCTCAGACGATACGGCACTTTCCGTTACCATGGAAAATCCGGATTCTCTCTACCTGAGAGGATTTGTGGGAAGCGTGTATGACGGTTCTTCCTGGAAAAGCCTGGATACGGAGGATGCCTATAAACAGAGGACGCTCTTTTACTGGCTCCATCAGGATGGATTTTATGGGGAGACCCAGCTAAGCCGTGCAAGGGCACTTGCAGATGATGATACCCTTTCTGACAAAGTATCCGAAGTGGATATAAAAAATGAAAAGGCAGACAGCCGTTATCTCTATACCCCTTATGAGATCACAGAACTGCCTGTCGGATACAGGAAAGAGACACCGTTTGCTGACAGTATGTTAAAAGCAAAAGGACTCTTTGGAGCAAGAAACTATCACTATCAGGCAAATGGAAACCTGGTAAAAGATTTTACGGTGCTGGGGGCAAGGGTCTATCAGGCACTTGCCAGGGATGAAGGGGATTCCTACCGTGATGATGAGAGTTATTACAACGCATTTGTGTACAGCCAGGACACGAAGCTGTCCGGTGCACTGGAAACCCTGTTCCGCAAAGAACTGGGGGACGGTGGAAACCGGGAGCAGGGGCATACCGATTACTATACAGCGATCAGCAGGATCCGTTCCTATCTGGAAAAGAACCTGACTTACAGCACGGCAGCCGATCCGTATACCGGACAGGGGGATTTTGCAGAGGACTTCCTGACAAACACCAGGATCGGCCACAGTGTCCATTATGCCACGGCGGCGGCACTGATGTTCCGCTATTACGGGATCCCATCCCGTTATGTGGAAGGATATCTGGTCACACCGGAAGATATCAAAGATAAAAACCCGGGGGATACGATAGAGATTCCGGGAAAAAACGGACATGCCTGGACCGAGATCTATATGGACGGCCTTGGATGGGTTCCGGTAGAAATGACACCGGAATACTATAATGTCATGGAGGAAGCAGACCTCACGGCAGGCCTGGAGGCAAAAGGAGCCAAAGCAGCTGCCATCCCGGAAGCACAGGACGAACCGCCTGCACAGGAGAACATCCAGACACACTGGAGCTTAAAACTGGCACTGTTCGGAATCGAAAAGCTTCTGATCCTCCTGCTTGCGGTATTTGACCTCTTCTGCCTGATATTTATCTTTACGGTCTGTGTGCTCCGCATCCACGCAAACAGAAGACGGAGAAAACTGTTTGAAAGTGAAGATGACCGCCAGGCGGTTCGCGCCATGGCCGGATATGTGCGGCTTCTTTATTATCATGGCCCTGAGCTTTATTCGGAAGATGCTATGAAGTGTTACCGAAAAACAAGCGTTATCGGGGAAAAGGCTGCGTTCAGTCCCCATGCTGTATCAAAAGAAGAACGAAAGGATACCGCTCTGTGCGTGCAGAAGATGAAAAAAGAACTGAAAAAAGCCAGAAGCTGGTATGGAAACTGGATCATGAAATATATAGAAAGGCTGTATTAAGGAGGAAATGACCATGAAAAAGAGAAAAAAGAATAACCGGCTTTCCTTTCTGACAGCTATTGTCTGTCTCCTGCTTTTTGCTGGAGTATTATTTCTGGGAATGAAAAACTATGAACCGGAGAAAAGTGAAAATCCGGTACAGGGGGTGAACAGTGAAAGCTCTTTAAAGGGATATCTTGGAAAGGGATATGCTTATGCCGGAAGCCAGGAAGATGCTTCCACGGGTGAAGAATCTTCCTTTGAAGAACAGGCACAGATCCTGGAAGATGAACCGGAGGAAGAACCGGAAAAGAAAAAGGAAGAGGCACAGGCGACTGTCACCCCGGAGCCGACATCAGAGCCGGAAGCTTCCCAGACACCGGAACCGGACAGCCAGAAGGAAGATACCCAAAAAGGAGATGCCGATCCGGAAGACGGCTCTACAGGAGAGGATAATGACAGCTCCAAAGACAATACCATCCATTATGACAAAAATGGTGACCAGGATGATGACAGCCGGAAAGAAACACCGGACCAGGACGATGACCGGAACCAGGATGGGGCGCAGGTACCGCTCAGTGCAACGCCGACGCCATCTCCGGAGCCGGAACCGACACAGGAACCGGAGGAAGACCATTATCCAACGATCGCTACAGACCTGACTGACGGGGAAACGGTAAATGCCGCGTACCGTACATTTTATGTACAGGCGGTAGACTGGTACGGGAACAGCTTATCCTCTACGGCATTGGAAGTATATGGAAACGGTGAAAGACTTTCTTCAAAAGGGGAGCCTTCGCCGGGAATCCTGGCTTACCGCCTGGATCTGAATGAGGGCAGCAACACTGTGGATATCAAGGCAACGGATGATGAGGGATGGAGTACCACGCTTCCAACGTTTACCATCTATAAAGGGAATGAGAGCCAGGAAGAACCTGCCGGCTCCATCACGGTCAGCATTGAGGCGGGGACTGTCGGACTTGGGACAATCCTGCCGGCGACATCCATCGACTTTTATCAGGGCGAACAGCTTTCCTCCGTGGTCTTAAGGCTTCTGCAGAACAGCGGGTTTGACTGGAGGAATGATGGAAGTGCAACAGGAGGTTTTTACCTGAAAGCTATCGGACGCGGCGGCATCACTTCCGGAGCTTCGATCCCGGATGACCTGATGGCGCATCTGACAGAAGTAAACTGCCAGCTGTCCGGGCATGATGCCAACTGGCTGGGAGAATTTGATTTTACCATGAATTCCGGCTGGATGTATTTTGTAAACGGTGAATATATGAACATTGGAATGTCGGGCTATTTCCCGGCGGACGGTGACGAAGTAAGGCTCCGCTTTACCCTGTATTCCGGAGCAGATCTGGGTGTCGGGGATAACGGCGAAGTATGGGGGGACTGGTAATGAAAAAAAACAATTTAAAGAGACCGATCATTAACAAATTTATTATCGGGACCCTTTCTGCAGGACTTCTGGCAGGAGGGGCTGCACCAGAAACAGATGCGATCTTTGTCAGGGAAGTTTATGCAGCAGACAGCACAGAGAGTTCGGAAGGGGAAACGCTGGCAGAACCATCGGTACCCGCAGAACCTACCGCCGTTCCGGAGCCGACTGCAGAACCGGAGCCGACCCAGATACCGGAACCAACCGCTGTGCCGGAACCAACCGCAGCTCCAGAGCCATCCGTTACACCGGAGCCTTCTGTTACACCGGAACCGACCGCTGCGCCGGAACCGACGGCAGCTCCAGAGCCTTCCGTTACGCCGGAGCCTTCTGTTACACCGGAACCGACCATCACTCCGGAAGTTAAAAGCAGCAATGCGGATCTGAAAGAATTATATATATCCAGCTCCGATACCTGGGGAAAAGGGATCTTAAAACTAGATCCCGCATTAAACAAGGACCGGGACAGATACAAGGCGGTTTATGACGGGGAACGCCAGAGCCTGAACATCTGGCTGACAGCGGAAGAAGAACATGCCACGGTCAAGATCTATGCGCTGAGCGGAGTGAAGCATTCTACCGTGGAAAAAGATGAGACCATCAAAGAAAGCAACGATGGAAAGGGGCATGTTTACTGGAAGATCCATTTCGGAGACCAGGAAAAGGAAGCTATGGTCCGGGTGCAGGTAACCGCACAGGACGGCACCCGGAGGGATTATTACCTGACACTTGGGATTACGGATAAAACTCCGCCGGAACTGAAAAAGATCAGTGCGAGCAGGATATCCGTGGACCAGGCCTCAGTAGTATATAAGACCAGTGAAAGGGGACAATGCTATTACCGTGTTATAGAGGCTGGTGCGAAAGTACAGACCCCGGATACCTCAAAAGAGGGAAGAGAAGTACTGAAAGGAAGCGATACCCTGACCATTACAGGCCTGTCAGAAGGTGAAAAAGATGTGGTGATCGTGGTGAAAGACCTTGCGGGCAATGTATGCAGTCCGCTGGTGATCCGGATCCCTGATGTCAGAAAGAAGAATAACGGGACAGCGGGAAATGGGGGCAATGGAAATTCCGGTTCGATCGCCCATAGACCCGGATATGGTGGAAATAAAAGTGAAGCCGGAGTCCCGGGCAAAGGCAATAATGGGGAAGGATCCCTTACAAATCTGAAAACGGTTGGCGGAAAAGGTACGGCATCCGGAAAGAATGGATTGGATAGCACAGACGAAAACAAGGAAAAGAAACTGACGGCTTATGCAGGTACGAAGAAAAAAGGCTCCGGTTCCGGTACATCAGGTGAAAAGAAAAGCAGCAAAAAAGCGGATGCCGTAAAAGACAAAACAAAAGAGAAAACAGAAGAGTCATCCACAGAAGAACTGACTGAAAGCAAAGACAGGGAGACCACATCCGGGACAGCATCCGCTTCCTCCAAAAACGAAGGAAAAAGTATCCCGGAACTGGTAGGAAGTAAAGTAACAGACACCTGGACGCACATGAAACTCTTTACCAGGATTCTATCCTTATTTGCACTGGCAGGAGTTTTGTATCTGCTCTTATGGACAGGAGCGAGACGCAGTTTCAGAAAAATAAAAAACAGGAATCCACTGCTTCAGCAGTAAAAAATCCAAAAGGGAGGTAAACATCAGATGAAAGGAAGACTAGGAAAATGGCTGGCAGTCCTTCTGTCGGTGAGCATGCTGGCAGGGACAGCTCCGGTCTATGGAGCCGACATATCCATGGAAAGTGATTTTTCTTCCGGGGCAGCAGAGACGGAAGAACAGCCGGATGTCCAGGAAGGGACCGAGATCACAGAAGAGCCGGGAGACAGTGACGTGGAGATCACAGAAGAACCGGAAACAGAGCAACCAGAAGATGCGGAATTCTCAAAGGGGGAATTTAACGGCGAGGATCAGGAGGAACTGGTCATGGACGGCTCTGACGATGAAGATTCTGCAGAACTTACCTTTGAGGATGCTCCATTTGCCGGGGAGAACAGTACGAAAGAATATCTCAAGGATCTCAGTGTGTATTCCGGCTATGGCGTTAAGGATCCTCTGGAGATCAGCCGCAGGGAAGATTTGGATGAAACTTATGGCGGGAAAACCTATACCGTTGAGATCGGATCCAGTTATAATTCTACCGGATTTTATGTAACGGCAGATCTGGGAGCCGATGCGCCGGAGGGATCAACGATCCGGTTATCTGCCTGCGATCTTGATGGAAAGACGGTTGAGAGTGAGATCATTGCAACCGGATATACCGATGGAAAACGTTATAATTTTTCAAATGTTTTTACAAAGGATAATGGAAAAAGGGCTGTTTACACAGTAACAGCCGGTACAGCCACAGACAGCCAGACTTACAAGATCGTAGTGCTCCGGAGGCTGGATCTTTCCATGATCGGCTGTTACCTTCCCTCGGACACGGACATGGCCAAAAACCTGATCTCAGAATTTGACAGTGCCGGTATCACCAGGGATTATGATGTGACAGTGGGTGAGAATACAGAATCTGTAAAAGTTTCTGCAAAAGCCTTTAATGACAAGTGGTATGGCCTTACCGTAAACGGACAGGCAGTATCCGGCAGCAATGCCATTGAGATTCCTCTTGACGGTTCTGAGACCAGGATCACTTTCCAGATGAAAGAAGACGGGACTTATCAGGATCCGGCTTATCAGGATATCACTTATACTTCCACAGGAACCTATACGATTACCGTACATAAAAAAGCAAAGTCCTCGATCACTTTTGTAACAGATCCATCGGATGCAGTGGTCAGTGTATATGATTCTAAAGGGGAGCGTGTGGAACCTTCCAAAGATGCTTTTGTGTATGATTCTCTTTATTACGGGGATGAGTATACCTGGAATGTGTCACGACATGGATATATCTCCAGAAGAGAGAAGTTTACGGTAGGTGAGGAAACAGAGATCCAGGTAAAACTGGAACAGCAGACGGCAACGCAGCCAGAGATCACGGATAATGACTGGAGCAGTTACCGGAACAGTGAAACAAACAACGGGATCACCAATACCTCCACGCCGACCAGCAAGGATACAACGGTGCAGAAATGGTCCTTGCATTTGGATGCAAAGGGATGGGATGCAGCACTTACCCCTCCACTGATCCTGGGCGGCTATCTTTACGTGGCATCCGGACAGTTCATCTATAAAATAGATAAAAATACCGGGGATATCGTGCAGACCAGTGAACAGATGCACGGAAATATGCAGTATGCCATGATCCCGCTTGCTTATGCGGAAGGAATGCTTTTTGCACAGATCGGCGGCGGACAGATCCAGGCACTGAGTGCCACTTCTTTAAAATCCCTCTGGATCAGTGAGAGCCTGGGAGGCCAGACACTTTCCCCGATCACCTATAAGGATGGATATATTTATACCGGAACCTGGACTTCGGATACAACCCCTGGTTCTTACTTCTGCCTTTCTGTTACAGATGAAGACCCGTCAAAAGGTGATGAGATAAAATACTGTACCTGGAAATATAACCATAAGGGCGGTTTTTACTGGACAGGTGCTTATGCGTCCGAAAATTATCTGGTGTTTGGTTCTGATGACGGGGCCGGTGATGCCTATACTTCTATCCTGTATTCAGTTAATACGCACACCGGACAGCTGATCGACAAGCGCACGGACATGATCGGCGATATCCGATCCACCATTGTTTATAACAACGGATATGTTTATTTTACGACCAAAGGCGGCTATCTCTACCGGGTTGCCATGAATGCAGATGGTACTTTCGGTACAGTGGCAGGCTATAACCTGGGCGGTGCGGCAACATCCACACCGGTCGTCTATAAAGGAAGAATCTATGTAGGTGTCTGCGGAAACGGCGGACAGTACAATGCGGATGGGGGACACCATTTTGATGTCCTGACAGAATCTGCTTCCGGTCTTTCTCTTGCATATAAAGTTTCTATCCCGGGATATCCGCAGGCAGCACCGCTTCTTTCGACCGCTTATGAAAACCAGGACTTTAATGGAGATGGCAAAGCGGATGGACGTGTTTATCTGTATTTTACCTACAATGCAAAACCTGGCGGTATCTATATGCTGACAGATGAGCCGGGCCAGACTTCCGGAAAACCGAAAGAACTCTTCCGTCCGGTACTCGCACAGCAGGAGTACTGCATCAGTCCGATCTGCGTAGACAGGGATGGGACACTTTATTATAAGAATGACTCCTGTTATCTGATGGCACTGGAAACAAATGGAGCTTACCTTGACAGTGTATCAGCAGAAGCAGATACTGGCCGGGTCAGCTGGGAAAAAGCATTCCAGTGTTCGGAAAAAGAGCATACCTTAAGGGTTGCTGAAAATGCTACAAAAGTGACCCTGACATTTAAAGCACCTGCCGGATGTACCCTGACTGTCAACGGAAAAGCTTCCAATGGAACTTATGTGGCAGATGTAAGATCCGGACAGGCAGATGTTACGGTTAAAACAACACTGAACGGAAAGAGCAGGGATTATATCTTCCACCTTACCAGCGGGCTTGGAAATTCCTCCCTGGCAAACCTGGTGGTAAGTACCAGCAATACTTTTACAGATACTTCAAAATATCTTACATTATCACCGGTATTTGACAGCACCAAAACCAGCTATACCGTTTCGTATCTTGCAGACAAAGAGGAAAATAAGGAAAAGTTCCTCCGCCTTTATGTGGAACCTTCAGATGGGGATGCCACGGTAACGGTACAGAAAGTAAAAGGTGTTGAGAAAGTATCCATGCCGGTTGTGGCAAACGGAAAAACGAAACGTGTAAATGTATACTGGGAAACAGATGCAAGCGAAGCACAGGTGAAGATCACGGTAACAGCTGCCGGAAGCGGAAAAACAGACTATCTTCTTACCATACAGCGGAAAGAAAACGTTCCGACACCAACACCTACAGAAGTACCGGAGGTGTTCGGACCATGGAAAACGATCTCTGCAGCCACGGTATTTTCACCGGCTGTACAGATGCGTACCAGCAACAAGGGCCGCAAGGAAAAGAGGACCGTCGGCAAAAAACTGACACCTACGATCAAGGTAACGGCTACCCGCATTAAGCTGAAAGTAAAACAGTCTACTTCCAAAATAAAGGTTTCTAGACTTGCAAAGGGTGATTCCGTTAAAAGCTGGACTTCCAGCAATAAGAAAATCGTTTCTGTAAACAGCAAGGGAACGATGAAAGGCTTGAAAGCCGGAAAAGCCAAAGTGACCATTACACTGGCCAGCGGCAAGAAACAGGTCATTTCCGTTACTGTGCAGAAAACAACGGTAAGAACAACAAAGATCACCGGACTGAAATCAAGCGTGACTGTTGCAAGGAATAAAAAACTTACGCTGAAACCGGTCATCAGCCCGATCACTTCCCAGGAGAAAGTTACCTACAGTTCTTCGAATAAGAAGATCGTGACGGTAAATTCCAAGGGTGTGATCACCGGAAAGAAAAAGGGAACAGCCTATATCACAGTGAAATCTGGAAAGATCCGCAAAAAAGTAAAAGTGGTTGTTAAATAAAAAATATCAACTTTTAGAGGTCAACTTTTACAATAGTAGAGGTTGGCCTCTTCTAGGAAAATCAGCTTATCTAGGAAAAGAAAAAATTATACTTTTAAAGATAAAAGTTGATGTTTAGGATATAAAAGTTTCAAAAACAGCAATATCTATACTGATTTGAGATAGGTTTGCTTTGTTTTCAGGCAAATTTTTAATAAAACTGCTGCTAACTTTTATGATTGGTTTCATTTCTCTAAAAGTTGACGTTTTAAGGAGTTACGGTTCCGATTTTCCTAAAACAGCTATTTTAGAATAAGTAACGGCGTACAAACCCTTTCCTATACAGATTTATTTTAGGAAAAGTAATTTTTTTAATGGTATACAATATATTCTAAAATAGAATTTTTTTAAAATGCCAAATACGGCATAACGAGGAACTAATAATGCCGTATACGGCATAGAGTAGTATTTTAAAAAGGGGATATTATGCCGTATGAGGCATAAATGATATTTAAAAATGCCACATAAGGCATAAATAATACTCTATCAAATGGTAGTTATGCCCTATGTGGCATAATTAAAAGGCTATAATGCCGTATGCGGCATAATACAAAAATGGTAATGCCCTTTTCGGCATTATAGCGCATAATCAAAGATAAGAGAGCGGAAGAGGAGGGGAAAATGGATCCAAATGGAACAACATGGGAAGAATTACAAAAGCAGCTTTTTTCTGAGAAAGAAATTAAGGAAAGTAAAAGACGAGCTGAAGAACTGATGAAAAAGAGGCAGCAGAACGGACAGAATGAGACAGGAATCGGTTTTGACCTGATTTTGGTAGGTTTTGAGCTGATTTTGATAGGTTTCTACTGGGAAATGTTGATTTTGGGGAGAAATTGAAAAGGGGCCTAAAAAGACCCCGTAATGTTATGCTTGTATCCTTGTTGATAGGTTTTGATGAGAAACTGAAAAAGTGGTTTTGCGTAATCTGGTACTTGATCGACAATATCCTCTGCCGTCAGTTGATCTGGAGGAGTGCCTTTCTTTAAAATGCTATTAAGTTCCTGTAGTAATAGAATGATCTGCTGAGGATTACCGGATTTTTGGAGCCAGGTTTTGACACAGGCTTTTACAGAATCATAGAATCCTGTGAGATAAATTTTAAGTCCGGTTTCGACTTCATCGTAAGCAGCTTCATCATCTGGGAACTGCTGCCGTAATACCTCCAGTGCACCACGTAAAAGGACTGGTTCCGCGGCGTGGTAACAACTGGCATAAGGCCGGCTTTGAGGAGCTTCTTGCCTCCAGGCCTTGACAGTTGCAAGATCAATACCGTACTTTAGCATAACATTCTCATCATCAGAATCGGTTGTACTGTTTAAAAAATCCTGTTTTGCAATCAGCAGGCGTTCTTCCTCGGTTTGCTGGAGACAAGAGTACAGTAAATAAATAATCGCAAAGCACTCCGGAGAGGCAGCAGTCTGGACTAGATCAAATAGATATTCTCGCGATTGACCTTGTCTAATAGTACTGTTGAGAAGCATCAGGCAGCACTCTAAGGTACCTATGCGCATACCATATGTGTGTCCGGCCTCATAATCATCGCCCTGTACGTTCCAGTATGAGAGGACGTCATCCATGTTGTCAGGAGCATCCTTGTAACCGGCGGAATAGATTTGAATATACTTCTGCCATTTTTCATAAACACCTCGATCTTCAGGGAATAGATCAAGGATTCTGTCCAGAGCCTGTTTTCTGAGCTCGGCAACATTTCTATCTCTCATTTTCGTCCTCCTCATCCAAGGTAACAGACATTTCACTCATGCATTTATTTAGACTAGCCTGTCGTCTAAGCGAAATTATTTCCACATCTGAGAAGCGGATAGAAAACCATTTTTCGATATTTTCGTTCATTTCATTTGAAGTTTGTCCATCCTGTAACATTTGGACAGCGGTACGGCGGGCAATCCGTTTTGTGGTTTCGCGCTCCATATAATCGGCTGCTTCCTGTTTCCATCCGATAATTTCCTCATATTTAATAACATCATCTTGGAAAAAATCGTAAATAGAATGGGCATTACCACCATGGTTACAATACAGATTCTGGATAACCTCTCGTGCCTTGTCACTGCGTCCGCGAAGATAGGCTACGCGCTCCTCGGTTGTTTTAAGTGGAGTTTTTATGGTTTCTTGTAATTTGCGGAGGGTCAGATCGTCAATTTTTGTTCCGTCGTCATCAACGTTGGAACAGATATTTTCTATTTCCGCTTCAGACAGATCAGGATAGGTACAATGAATTACATCCGGTGATACGCTGTATTCATGTAGACGTTTGACCTTGCGGATATCCCAGCATCGGCTATAGCGACTGGATGGTGAGAGGTCTGTTCTCCTCTTGCCGGTAAGCTGTTCTTCTTCCTCGTCGGATTTTGCCTCTGCTTCTAAAATTTTCATTGCATGTTCGGGGATTTCTACGCCATACCAGTTATCAATACATATCCTGATATCAACAGGAGGCACCCCGTCGCGGATCATCGCAATAGCTGTTACAGCAGCTATTTCCTTGGCTTGCTGGTAGTAATAGGTTTTTCCGTAATTGTGAGTATCCTGGACGATCCCATACAGCTCGTTAATGGTTTCGTTTCTTTCCTTATTTCCCATCAGGTTCCTCCTTGTCAAAAATTTTTCTGAATGTGTTACCGGATAACAATTCAACTGCTGCCCGAAATCCCTGCCGGAAACCCCACAGATCGGCAGCACCGGCCATCTCCATGATAAGAGCCTCAATTTCCAGGTACGTATTGTCTCCTGAGTCTAAAATCTGGATAGTAGTATCAATAGCATCCTGAAGACTCTTGGGGTATCCAGCATTACAATAATACGCATAAATTGTCCGCATCAAATCCTCGTCATCTGTTTCAAGCCGGTCTGGATTCCATTTACCATAATCGATTTTGTTCGTCAAAATGCACAACACCTCATTTCTTATATTTTTTCAAGGAAATAGTAGCACATAAATCTGCGAAAATGCAGTAAAATAAACGTTATCACACAATTTCAGCATTTTGTATTTTACGGATACATTTGCGAACACATTTTTTTGACATTGGTGTTTTATTAGACTAATTGTGCAAAGTGACGAAAAAGATAAAGAGAAAAAATTATGAGAATTGCATTAATTTGACAGATAAAAAATACTGTAAATTTGTGTATGATCGCAGAAATATTTTTCAGTAGAAAGAAAATATTAAATAACTGAAAATGAACATGGATGTTTGGAAAAATTTGGGAAAATATTGTTGGTGATTCTGCCTATGGATTTTTGAGTGCCAATATATATAATAAAGTTAACAGCACTTAAGAAACCTACCTTAAGTTGCTGCCTCAAAACACGTTCCAATAAAAGTCCTCTGGTTTTGTGATTCCAGAGGATTTTTATGTAGAATGCGGACGCATATGATTATATGGAAAAAGGTGAGGAGGATTTTAGATGACAGAAGAAGACATTCTTTTTATCAGCAGCCTGATTGAACCTCAGATAGTAGAAACTTGTCACCAGACGGAAGAAGAACTGTTAGAACATTTACAATTAGATCATGCTACAGCTTATAAAGCAGTCACACTTGCTTTACAAAATATTATAATAGGAAGAAACACTATTCAACCACAAAGAATGTATGTTTATACAGACAGTGATCTGTTGACTCCTGTTATGGAAGTTGATCTGTAATAATAGAAGAATTGATGCAAAAGAGGTGATTTAAAATTGTTCTACACTGCGGAAATTCTTGCAATAATATCCGCAAAAGTGTACTTTTTCATACATATCCGTAAATGTCTGTCAAAGGGTAGATGAACGTTCGTAAAAGTTGATTTATCAAAGTGCGGATGTCCGCATTTGATGGAGACATTTACAAACAGCAGAAGGGAGCATGTTTATAAGCAATATTGCAACACAGCAAATTATACATACGACAGAGCACAGAGCATACTATTATGCGAGAGTGTCCAGTACAGGACAGAATCTGGCTCGTCAGATTGCAGCTTTCAAAAAAATGGGAGCTGAGGAAAGAGAAATCATAACAGACAAAGCGTCAGGAAAAGATATCGACAGACCCGGATACCAGGCACTTAAAACAACTCTGTTGAGACCGGGTGATACGTTGGTGATTGTATCGCTTGATCGATTGAGCAGAAAAAAGGAAGACATTAAAACGGAACTGCAGTATTTCAGGGAACATAATATCCGATTGAAAATACTTGATATCCCAACAACGTTAATCGAGCCACCGGAAGGACAGGAATGGCTCTTTGATATGGTTCTCAATATTTTAACAGAAGTTATGGCATCAATAGCAGAGCAGGAACGGTTGAGCATCTGGAGTCGGCAGAAGCAGGGAATAGAAGCGTTGCGCGGAACACCAGGGTGGGAAAATTATGGAAGACCTGACCAGCAGATCCCTGAAAATTACGAAGAGGTAATGAAACGTTGGATCAACCATGAAATAACCGCAGTGGCAGCGATGAATCTGACGGGTTTAAAGCGTACCACATTTTACAAGCTGGCAAAGAAATATAAGAATGGGGAATTGGAAATATGAGTAAAAATATAGACTACTATATGAATTTACATTATCCGTTTCTGGTTGCCGGAAATAATAAGGAAGGCTATGTTGCTTCAGCAATCGATCTGACTGGATGCCTGACCTACGGTGATACGATGGAAGAACTCATGGAAAATATTCAGGATGCTAAAAGGGCATGGCTGGAAGCGGCAATGGAGATGGGAGTGGAAATTCCTGAACCGTCAAGATTTTGAAAACAAAAGAAAATGATATGTTGGGGCAGCAGAACATGCTGTCCTTTCTTATAGTTCATTTCCAAAAGATGGTTCAGGAATTTTGCGGCCTTCCATATGTGCTGTTTCGATATATTCCTCCATCACGGTTTTGACATTTTCATAAGCTTCATTTGGTGTGTTTCCATCAGCCATGCAGCCGGGCAGATCAGGAACAGAAATAATGTAGCATTGATCAGTGGATGAATATTTTAGGATGACAGAATAATTCATGAAATAATTTACCCCTTGTCTTAAGTATTGAAAATTATATTAGCATATTTTATTATGAAATAAAAGTGGAGCTCGATAAATGGTATGGTTAAATATGGGAGGAAAATATAATGCTGGATTACAGAAAATGCTCAGAGGAATCGTATAAAAGAGCAATGGCTTCAAAAGACAAAGACATCAGACGCATTCCGAGGGAGTACTTATATATATTGTATACAAAATATAAAGCAGATGCGGTGAAATTAAGAGCAGTGGATATGGAAAAGGCTTTAGAGGCCAAGAGGCGTAAACAGATGTATTGGAACGAGTTGTGCAGACGGAAAACGGAATTGGAATAGTGAAAAATTTGGTGCATGGGGAATTTGCTGAAATATGTTTGGCTGAGAAGTGAATAAAAATAAGATAAATAAGATGAAGAGATATATCCGTAAAAAAGGGCGGATATATCTCTTTTTTTATATGGAAAAGTTTTCTTATAAAAATCGACCGGAAAGCGAAAAATCTTACATATTAGTAGTGTAACTAAGATATCACAGCAATCTGGAAGATAAAACATAAGAAAAACAGAATTCCAAATATCCTGGATATAAGAAGAAAACGAGGATGAGCGTGGGAAAAGTTTTCTTATAAAAATCGACCGGAAAGCGAAAAATCTTACATATTAGTAGTGTAACTAAGATATCACAGCAATCTGGAAGATAAAGCATAAGAAAAACAGAATTCCAAATATCCTGAATATAAGAAGAAAACGAGGATGAGCGTGGAAAAAAGTTTTCTTATAAAAATCGACCGGAAAGCGGAATATCTTACATATTAAAGATATAACGATGAAAGGACAGGTGCAAATCTGGTAAAGGGTGAAGATGATGGTAATAAAAACATAGTCTATTATGGCAACTACAAAATACGAAATATTACAGTCCGAGTATTTGTACTTATAAAATTTGCTAAAATTAAAAAAAAATGACATATTAAGAATCATAAAGAGACTGTACATAATGTACAAAAAAACGGTCGAAAAAAATAAAAAAATATGCATATTGACTAAAAATGAAAGATGTGCTAACATGCAATCAATCGATTAAGAGCAAGTCCGGACGAAAGAACTTATTAACCAATTAATTAACCAACCATTAGGAGGAAGTCACTATGACAAACAAAAAAGTAATCGAAGCAACATTAACCACTCTTTTAGGCACACCGTACAGTATCAATAAGGTTGCAGACCTTGTTGGAATCAACGAAGGCCGTACCATTAATATGGATTCATTCCATATTAGCACTTCTTGCACCGATTGTGAAGTGGAAGAAACAACAATTACTGATGATAATTTTATTCTCACAGAGGGCCGGTATGTGGATGGTCATGAACACGAGACAATGTATCATTATGTTTATGTGGAAAGCACTTCTGACGACTGGAGATTCAGACTTGATGTTGATGCAGCAGGAAATCTTGCCGGGGTAAAAGAGCTCTGTACTGTCAACCATGCAATCCAACTTCTTAAGGAAGAAATCCTTGGCCAGAAGTATGATCCCGTTGAAATCATGGAAAAGTTCGTGGTGGAAGAAAAAGGGGAAACGGAACTGCAGACGAATGAAGGAAGTGCCTGCCTGGAAGCTGGTAAGGAACTTAATGGGGAAAGCTTTTTTGTTCCCGTCCGTAATGCAACAGCAGCTTTTGTGGCATACGATGAAAGTCACAAAATAGTGGAAGTAATGCCTGTAAAGTTTGAAAACTAACTGTTTCACAGAATCACAATCACTGGTTTTTCCGGTGATTGTGATCAAAAAGTAACTTGTTTAAAAATTCCACAATCAGGAGGAGATAATATGTTGAGCACAGTAAACAATACAGTAGCAGTAGGAATCGATCTGAATCAAATTCTTGATATGAAATACATTTACAAAAATGTAGCGATACAGTGTTTGAAGCTTAATATGAATTGTCCGGCAATCTTTACAAATCAGAACTTGCCTTTAGGTATTGATTACGTTTGGTTTCGTTCGGAAGATAATATGCACCAGGTAGTTGTGGTATCAGATCGGTTAAATGAGCAGGAGGCATGTGAACTTATCCTGGGGGAAATCAAATGCGGTCAGCACGAATATGAAAAAATCTTAGATAAGAGCGCGGAGCTGTTTAATGATTTTGGTGATATGACATTGCTTTATCTGCTTGGTTCGGGACTTGCAGAGTCACTTCAGGTTCGATGTCCTGTACTAATGGTAGAAAGAAAAGTGCCGGAAAATGTTTCTGATACATTAAAGCACTCGGTTGGTATCGCATGGAACCAGGAGAAAAGACAGGGAAGGACTGAAAGGATATCATTGTATCAGGAAAACCTGATGGGAAGAAATGAGGAAGAAAGGCTCCTTTATGTACTTGCGACGCTTTCTCATGAAATGCGTCATGTTCATCAGCATGAGAATCAAACGAAGAAGTTTTTTAAGAATTCCAGTTTGAATCTTTCATTTGAACAGTATTGCATGCAGCCGATAGAACTGGATGCAATAGCGTATGCATACTGTGTTCTCAGGGATATTTGCGGCTTGAGCTTGTTTAAGATCAGAGAATATCCAGCAAAAGTAAAAAGTGCTGTCAGAACCAGAGCATATAAGATGCATCCTTTGTATTCTGATAATCTGAGACTTCTTGCAGGATGTTTTTCAGATGTACGTGAAGAAGATTTAATAGCAGTTTAAGCAACTACAGCTTCTGTTTATATTACAAATGAAAAAGAGTATGAGGAGGATTTCTTTCAACAGAAAATTCTCCTCATAAGAAAAAACAGAAAGTGTAACCCATTATTTGGATGTGATAAAATTAGAAGCAGGTAGAATGATAATGAAGATAAAGTTGAATAAAAAGCAGCAGGAAGCTTTAAAACTGATAAAATCAGGCGTCAATGTGTTTTTGACAGGAGATGCCGGGACGGGAAAAACAACGGTTATCAGAAAAGCTGTTGAAGATTTAGAAGCAGCGGGAAAAAATGTATTAATTACAGCAACAACAGGAATTGCGGCCGATAATATTGGTATGGGAGCAATGACAGTGCATAAGGCTTTGAGAATTACTGTAAAATTCGAAAAGTATAAAGAAGGTAAAGGGCGGAGATCACATTATCTTCAGGCAGCAGATGTGCTGATCATTGACGAAATCAGTATGTGCAGATTTGATCTATTTACGCAGATCGTCAAAAACATAGAGACAGAAAACAATAAAAGGAAAGAATCTGGATATTTATATAAAGGAAAAAAGAAAGGACCGGTTCAACTCATTGTTGTAGGTGATTTTTTCCAGATGCCGCCTGTTATTACGCAGGAAGACAGGGCTGCATTGGTAGAATTGTATGGAAATGACTATGACGAGGGAGAAATATATGAGAAAGGTTATGCATTTTTTTCCGAAGCATGGAGAAAAATGGAATTTCATTTCATAAAATTGGAGAAAGTCTGTCGCCAGAAAGATGCGGAATTCCTTAACATTCTCAATGAAATAAAATATGGCAGAAATATCGACAAGGTTATTAATTATTTACAGAATAACCAACATGCCGAATCAATTAAAGGTGCAACATGTCTTGTAGGAACTAATGCTGAGGCTGACCGAATTAATCAGAAACATTTAGATGCATTGGATTCGGAGACGGAAAGAACATTTCACGCAATTGTAGAAGGCGACGTAAATGAAGTCGATATAAAAAATATCAGTTTTGCAAAAGAACATCTGATTTTAAACATAGGCGCGAAAGTGATGCTTACAGCAAATGACACTCATAATGAGTATGTGAATGGCACTATGGGAACAGTAGTCGGTTTCAGGGTGGGAAAGGGAGAAGATGCCTGTATACAAGTACTTACGGACAGAGGAAAACAAATAGATGTATACAGGTATGTGCGGGAAATTGAAAGACAGGAAATAGAAAAGTATATAGAGAAGAACAATAGCGGTGAAAGCATTACTGTGTTAAGAATAGTCAGAACAACTGTAGGTTATTTTAAACAGTTCCCGATAAGAGTAGCCTGGGCAATGAGTATACATAAATCTCAAGGCCAGAGCTTTGATTCTTTAAACATCGATCCATGTTGCTGGGTTTCAGGACAATTTTATGTTGCAGTTTCGCGAGGCAGATCGATAGAAAATATCCATTTTCTCAGAACGATAAAGAAGAACTATATTCAATCCTTATCCAATAAGGAACTGGAAATTTTGGAAGAGAGCATGGGACAATATTGACAATGATTTCAGGGATAAAAGTAAGGGGTGGCACAAGTGCTGTCCCTTAAAAATTCTCTATCTCCAATTTTTCTTTTGCAGAATATTTCATTATTATACAATAATTCATTCTAAAATTCCTCTGAACAAATTAAGCTATAAATGGTATGGCACAATTTGAAAAAAGAAAAATAGATAGGATTATTATTTATTGGATAAATAATTAAAAAGTAAGAAAAACGAATAAAATAATAGCAAAATAGAGATATAATAAGAAATGAATTGATTTTTTGCTGTTTTTCAAAATAAATTACATATTAATACCGAAAAAAGAATTTTGAAGAATGGAGGTATTAATATGGCAGGACGTGCATATGTTCCGGTAGGCGAGAATAAAGATGAAAAAAAGGTCATTGAGGTTGGCATCGCTATGGAAGAATCTAAATATGACCGTATTGAAAGAGAAACTGAATCCGGAATAAAACTTTGTATGGAATTTCCCAAAAGAACAGAAATTAACGGAGAAAAGATTATTCAAGAGGTAAAAGATATTCTTTCAGGAGCACTGAGAGAAAATCTGAAAAAGGCCAGTGGGGACGAGTAAACTGCTATTCGAGGAGGAAACACCTCCTCGAAATTGTTTTTGCAGAAGAGGAGAGAAAAATAAATTGAAAAGAGTACGAATGCTATTAAGGGTAAGTTCCAATCAACAGCTGGAAGCAGATGGAGATCTGAGTGTACAAAGACAGCTTGTGCTTGAATACATAGAAAAACGTTCTGACTGGAAGCTGGATGAAAAAGAATACTTCGAAGGAAGTAACAGTGGATACAAAAATTCGGTTGCGGACAGAGATGTTTTGCAGGATGCACTGCAGGATGCCAGAAATAAAGAATATGACATTCTGGTTGCTTATAAAGATGACCGTATTGGTCGCCGGATGTGGGAAATTGGTGCTTATGTTATGTCACTGAAGAATTGTGGTGTGGACATTTATACGGTGAAAGATGGGTGCATTTCTCCAGAATCTGATGACATTATGGGGCAGATGGTTCTGGCACTTCGTTATGGAAATGCCCAAAAGAGTAGCTCTGATACAGGAATGCGAGTAAAAGATACGGCAAAGAAACTGGTGCAGAGAGGCAAATTTATGGGCGGGAAGGCTCCATATGGATATACTCTGGAGCTATCAGGAGAAATCAGTAAACATGGAAGGGCACTGAAACACCTGGTCATTGATGAAAAAAAGGCAGAAGTAGTAACTTATATTTATAATCTGGCGGTCCAAAAAGAATATGGATCTGTCAAAATAGCAAAAATACTGAACAGTCATGACCAGTATAAAAATGAAGCTCCAAATGATGTATGGAAAGCAGGAACAATTGCGAGCATTCTGACCAATCCGATCTATGCCGGATATACTGCATATAACAGGAGAACGAGGATTGATGGAAAATATCATAAAATAGGGAGCGACGATTGGATAATCGCAGAGGAAAGTAATCCGGAAATAGCAATTATTACAACTGATATATGGAATCGTGCGCAGGATATGAGAAAAAAACGTGCGGATGAAATTGCAAAGAAAGAAGAACACAAGCCTTATAATATAAATGTTATAAAAAATAATACAGGGACGCTTGCATTGATTGATGTTCTGTATTGTGGCTATTGTGGACGTAAGATGACAAATGGAAGCCGTTACAATTATTGGAAAATAAAAAGTACGGGTGAACGGCGATCTGGAAAGGTTGGTCTGTATAAGTGTCAGGATATGTGGTCAGGAACTGTGCATCCGGGAAGAGGTTTTTGCAGGGCAGACAGGATAGAACCAATTGTTTTTTCTGCAATTTCGGAATATATAGGAAAATTGCAGGAAAACGAAAATGTTTTTCAGGAAATTGAAGTTAATAAACGGGCTGAAAAGAGAAGTTTAAATTCAGAGCTTGATAAAGATCGTCAGGAATTAGTAAAAATACAGAAAAAAATAGATGTTATGGAAGAAAATATTCCGCAGGCAATGACGGGGGAGTATCCGTTGTCTCTGGAAGACCTTGTGCGTCTGATCGATAAACAGAAAGATATGTATCGTAAACAGCAGGAAATTATAAAGCAAAAAGAAAGAAAGATGGAGAATATGGATGTGTCCATAACAGAATGGGATTATCTTAAAAAGCAGATTCCAACCTGGCAGCAGGTGTTTCTGGAAGCAGATGCGCATACAAAAAGAGTTCTGGTCGATAAGCTTATTGAGAGAATTGATATAAAAGAAGAACAGATTACAATCCGCTTCCGTATTCGTCTGGAGGATTTTATTGATCATCCTGGAAAGAACGGAGATACTACATTGGACAATGCAGCAGACAAGGCTATAGTTCTTAAAACTACTGTGAAATAAGCTGCTTTTTTGTGAAAACATTAATTTTGGATTGACATATTTTTATATGGCAGGTAATATGAGGTCAAAGACAGGCAACTTGAGTGTCTGTCAAGCACCAAAGTAAGGTGTTGTGTCAGAAAACTGTGCCTTATGAGCTTTATAAGGGTTTGACATTTACCACAATCTGGCTAGAGGTTAATCCTCGAAAGAAAATGTTAGAAGGGCTCTGTTGATGCAGAGCTTTTCTTAATCTAAAGAAGTAGTGTCAAACTGTGATGGGGAATGTTTCTGGTGCGAAATTGTAAAGGGCGACTTGGTGTTGAAAGAATATGAAGAGGTAAGATGGTTATTCAGAATCTTTTTACCAACCTCGAATTTCCATATATCACGTGGTACCGGAATAAAGGAAAAGATTTTACTATTACATCTTCGACTGCATATGATCACAAATGGATTCGTGGAAGAAATGTATTTGACAGCATATCGAGAATCACAGACGAACTTTTTGAAAACTATCTGTCCAGACCGAATGTGCGTCAGCCAATTCTGACACAGTATTGTGATGGAAGAAGGGTGCAGTGCAGGAATAGAGGGTGGATGACACAGTGGGGAAGCAAATCACTGGGAGATCAGGGATATTCACCAATCGAGATCCTGAGGTATTTTTATGGCAATGATATGTATATCAATGTAGCAGAAGAAATTTCCGGTATTCCGTCTTCCTGGCCGGGATATGATCTGAATATTGGAGCTACAGGAGAGAAGGTCAGACAGCTTCAGGAACAGCTTAATGTGATCGCGGGAGCATATCCGGCAATTCCGAAAGTGGGTGAAGATGGGATTTATGGGGAACGGACCAGTGAATCTGTACGTAAATTTCAAAATGTTTTTGGCCTTCCGGAAACCGGAATCACAGATTACCCAACCTGGTATAAAATACAGGAAATCTATGTTGCAGTGAGCAGAATCGCGGAACTGAATTAGAAAATATCCGACCATAAAATCACCAAATTGAATGAAAAATATAAAATATATAAAAAACTTCAAAAAAGGTGTTGACTTTGTGAATGGACTCTGATATTATATCATTTGTCGCGAGGAGTTAACTCCTGCGAAACAGAATATGCGGAAGTGTCGGAACTGGCAGACGAGCAAGACTAAGGATCTTGTGAGCATTGCGCTCGTGTGGGTTCAAGTCCCATCTTCCGCATGCAGAGCCCTTGATGATTCAAGGGCTTTTCTTTTTGCCCGTACAGGGCTTTTTGTTTTATGTGGATGTCTCGAATTGTGTTTGCGAATGTCGAAAAAATTTATCTGCATGTTTTTTTTGAAAAAAAGAGGAATTTGCTGCTTGACACAGAATATAATTAATAAGAGGTATTTTGTCATTCTGTGGAGGGCGTGCCTATGAATATCAGAGAAAGTATGGAACAGAGAGAACTGGAACTTTTAAGTCCTTATGCGGCACACAGTGGTCATTCCAGAGGCAGAGAACGGCAGGAGGAAGAATGTGATGTCCGCACAGTCTATCAGAGAGACCGGGACAGAATTTTGCACTGTAAGGCATTTCGGAGAATGAAGGACAAGACACAGGTTTTTCTTGCACCACAGGGAGACCATTACAGAAACCGTCTTACACATACGCTTGAGGTATCTCAGATTGCAAGGACGATTGCGAAGGCATTGCGCCTGAATGAAGATCTGGTGGAAGCAATCGCACTGGGGCATGACCTGGGGCATACTCCGTTCGGACATGCCGGGGAGAAGGCACTGGATGAGATCCATCCGGGAGGTTTTGCACATTATCGACAAAGCATCCGTGTAGTGCAGGTGCTGGAGAAGAATGGTGAAGGACTGAATCTTACATGGGAAGTAAGGGATGGGATCCTGAATCACCGGATCAGTGGAAATCCGTCTACGATGGAAGGACAGGTGGTCCGCCTGGCGGATAAGCTTGCTTATATCCATCATGATATGGATGATGCGCAAAGAGCCGGCATTATTACAGAAGACGATATACCGGTGACACTTCGAATGCTGCTGGGGTATACAACGAGAGAACGTTTGAATACATTTGTACATGATATCATAGAGAGCAGCATGGAGAAGAATCATATTGAAATGTCTTCGGAGATTTATGAGGCAATGATGGATCTCAGGAAGATCATGTTTCAAAATGTCTATGATCATCCGGAGGCAAAAAAAGAAGAAAAAAAAGCAATCAAAATGCTGAAAAAGCTTTATACATATTATATAGAAAATCCAGATGAGATGTCAGCAGAATACCGGCAGCTGATGAAAAAAGGAGAATCGAAGACACAAGTGGTCTGCGATTATCTGGCCGGTATGACAGACCAGTATTCCATGGCAAAGTTTCGAAAGATCTATATACCAAAAGCATGGGAAGTTTACTGATAAAATGATAGAGGATTACTGTGAACGGAGTGAACAGTAATGACAGAGGAGGATGGGTATGCGTTATTCGGACGATATCATTGAGGAAGTCCGACAGAAAAATGATATTGTAGATGTAGTATCGCAATACGTGAAACTGACAAGAAAGGGAAGTTCCTATTTTGGACTGTGCCCTTTTCATAATGAGAAAACTCCTTCTTTTTCTGTAACACCCGGCAAGCAGATGTATTATTGCTTTGGCTGTGGTGCAGGAGGAAATGTATTTAATTTTATTATGGAATATGAAAATTATTCGTTCGGAGAAGCGTTGAAGCATCTTGCGGACAGAGCGGGAGTAGAACTTCCAAAGATTGAATATTCCAGAGAAGTGAGAGAAAAAGCAGAGCAGAAGGCAGAACTTCTGGAAATCAATAAGCAGGCGGCGCAGTATTATTATTATCAGCTCCGTACAGAAGGCGGCAGGCAGGGACATGAATACCTCGCAGGGCGTCAACTGAGTGAAGAGACGATGCGGAAATTTGGGCTTGGTTATTCGGACAAGTTTGGCAGCGGCCTGTATAAATACCTCAAATCCAAAGGATACAGTGATGAGCGGCTCCGTGAATCGGGACTGTTCAACGTGGATGAACGGCATGGAATGTATGATAAGTTCTGGAACAGGGTTATTTTTCCGATCATGGATGTCAATAATCGTGTGATCGGTTTTGGCGGCCGTGTTATGGGAGACGGCAAGCCCAAATATCTGAATTCACCGGAGACGAAGATTTTTGATAAAAGCCGGAATTTATATGGATTGAATATTGCCAGAACGACAAGAAAGAAATATCTGATCCTGTGTGAGGGATACATGGATGTGATCTCCATGCATCAGGCGGGATTTACCAATGCGGTGGCGTCGCTTGGAACTGCACTGACATCAGGCCATGCCAGTCTTTTGAAACGGTATACCCAGGAAGTATTGCTTCTGTATGACAGTGATGAGGCTGGCATTCGGGCGGCACTTCGTGGAATTCCGATTCTTCGGGAAGCGGGAGTGAATTCAAGAGTTGTTGATCTGAAACCCTACAAAGACCCGGATGAGTTTATCAAAAACATGGGTGCAGAGGCATTTGAAGAACGGCTGAACCAGGCATCCGACAGCTTTATGTTTCGTGTGAGTATTGCAGAAAGCGAGTTTCCGATGGAGGAACCACAGGGGCAGAATCGTTTCTTCGAGCGATGTGCAGAAATGCTTCTGGAACTGAAAGATGAACTGGAAAGAAATCTTTATATAGAAGCGATTGTCAAGAAGTATCGGGGACAATACGGTGTCAGCACAGAAGATCTGCGTAAGCGGGTGAATACGCTGGCGCTTAAAGGAACACCGGCCGAAAATCGGATACAGCCAAAGAGTGGCAGTCAGAATAAAAAGAAAAAAGAGACCGCTTCAGAGCAGGCACAGAAACTGATGCTGACCTGGCTGGTAACGTATCCGAATGTTTTTGATAAAGTTGCACAGTATCTGACACCGGAGGACTTTGTGGTCCCATTATACAGAGAAGTGGCGCAGATGCTGTTTCAGCAGAGGGAAGAGGGACAGGTTAATCCTGCGAAACTTCTGAATAGTTTTACAGACAGTGAAGAACAGCGGGAAGTGGCATCACTTTTTAATGCGACGATCCATCTGGAAAATCAACAGGAACAGGATCAGGCGTTTGCAGATACACTTCTCAGGATAAAATCCGAAAGCCTTGCGGAACGGAACCGTAACTGGGATCCTACGGATATGGCAGGATTGCAGCAGATAGTCAAAGCAAAAAAAGAATTGGAAGAACTTGGGCGAAAACGCCGGGAACTGCATATTTCTTTTGAATAAGGTTAAAATATAAACACTATATGGAGGGAATGAGCACCTATGGAAATGAATATGGGCAAATTCAGCGAGAAACTGGTAGAACTTCTGGAGCTTGCAAAAAAGAAGAAAAATGTACTGGAATATCAGGAAATCAGCGATTTCTTTAAAGACCAGTCTCTGGAAGTTGAACAGATGGAAAAGGTTCTGGATTTTCTGGAAGCCAGTGGAGTTGATGTGCTTCGTATTTCAGGAAATGATGAAGAACTGATACTTGATGTGGATGACGATGCCGACATCGAAAAGATGGATGACGAGGAAGAAATCGAACTTGACAAGATCGATCTTTCTGTTCCGGAAGGTGTCAGCATTGAAGATCCGGTTCGTATGTACCTGAAAGAGATCGGTAAAGTAAGTCTTCTGACAGCAGATGAAGAAATTGAACTGGCAAAACGTATGGAACAGGGTGATGAAGATGCAAAGAAACGTCTTGCAGAGGCGAATCTTCGTCTGGTTGTAAGCATTGCCAAGAGATATGTCGGAAGGGGAATGCTGTTCCTTGACCTCATTCAGGAAGGAAATCTTGGCCTGATCAAAGCAGTGGAGAAATTTGATTATCGTAAAGGATACAAATTCAGTACGTATGCTACCTGGTGGATTCGTCAGGCAATTACACGTGCGATTGCCGATCAGGCACGTACCATTCGTATTCCGGTGCATATGGTAGAAACGATCAACAAACTGATTCGAGTTTCCCGTCAGCTGCTTCAGGAGTTAGGACGCGAACCTACTCCGGAAGAAATTGCAGAAGAAATGAAAATGCCGGTAGATCGTGTTCGTGAAATCCTTAAGATCTCACAGGAACCGGTATCACTGGAAACTCCGATCGGTGAAGAGGAAGACAGCCATCTTGGTGACTTTATTCAGGATGATAATGTTCCGGTTCCGGCAGATGCAGCTGCATTTACGCTTCTGAAAGAACAGCTGATCGAAGTGCTGGGAACACTGACAGAAAGAGAACAGAAGGTACTTCGTCTTCGTTTTGGCCTGGATGACGGACGTGCACGTACACTGGAAGAAGTTGGTAAAGAATTCAACGTTACGAGAGAGCGTATTCGTCAGATCGAAGCAAAGGCACTTCGTAAACTCCGCCATCCGAGCCGCAGCCGCAAGCTGAAGGATTATCTGGATTAATGGCAGGGAATCATGTACAGCTGTCCAGACGCCTCAAAGCTATTGCAGATATGGTGACGGAGGGAAACCGGCTGGTAGATGTGGGTTGTGATCATGGATATCTGCCGGTGTACTTGATGCTTCAGCATAAGATTCCCGGGGCGATTGCCACAGATGTGGGCAAAGGTCCTCTGACAAGAGCACAGGAACATATCGCACAGTATCATATGGAAGCATACATAGAAACGAGATTGTGTAACGGTTTGTCTGAAATCCGGTCAGGTGAGGGAGACACCCTTGTGATCGCGGGTATGGGCGGACCGCTGATGGAGCGAATCTTAAGTGAAGGCAGACATGCATTGCCGGGATTTCAGGAGCTGATTCTGCAGCCACAGTCGGATATTCCCCACTTCAGACGTTTTGTTATGCAGAACGGTTATCAGATCATTCAGGAAGAGATGATTCTTGAAGACGGTAAGTTTTATCCAATCATGAAAGCGGTTCCGTATGAAGGAGAACGGCCTGCTGTATGGAGTCGAGAGGAAGAAATGTTTGGACGCCTGCTTCTTGAGAGAAAACATCCGGTACTGAAATTATATCTGGAGCGTGAACTACGCATCCGAAGTGAGATTTCGGCACAGCTGGAGTCGGCTTCCGGTGATGCAGTGAAGAAGCGCAGAATGGAAGTAGAGGAGGAAAAGCAGTTGATTCTGACTGCTTTAAAACGATATGAAAGTTAAAGAACTGACCGACTGGCTGGATGGCAGATATCCGTCATCCGCAGCAGAGCACTGGGATAATGTAGGACTTTTGGTCGGAGATGATGAAGAAGAGGTCAGTCATGTATTTCTGGCACTTGACCTTACTGAGTCGACACTTGCGCAGGCAATAGATGCCGGAGCGGATATGATCATTACTCATCATCCGATGATCTTTGAAGGACAGAAAAAAATCAATAATCATACATTTACAGGACGCAGGATTCTTTCCCTTATAAAGCATAATATTCAGTATTATGCAATGCATACTAACTATGACATACTTGGAATGGCTGAGCTGAGTGCAGATTATCTGCAGCTGACAGACAGAGAAGTTCTTTCCGTTACCGCGGAGACGCAGGATGGTCAGGAGGGATTTGGCCGTGTAGGAGAGCTGCCTCGCAAGATGTCATTAAAAGAATGCGGAGAATTTGTCAGGAATGCATTGTCTTTAAATGATGTAAAGATTTATGGAGATCCGGATACACAGGTCGAAAAGGCTGCCATCTGCACAGGAAGCGGCAAGAGTATGATTCCGGATGTTCTTGCAAAGGGTGCGCAGGTCTATATTACGGGAGACATTGATCATCATACCGGAATTGATGCGGTAGCACAGGGACTGACTATCGTAGATGCCGGTCATTACGGTACAGAATATATTTTTATGAAAGCGATGGAGAACGTTCTGAAAGAACAGTATCCGAATCTTCAGATCACATGTGCAAAGGTACAGAGTCCGTATATGATATTATAATAAATAAAAGATGCCGTGAACAGGAGGTCTGTTTTATGGATAAAAAGATGTTTAAGGTCGTGATCGCCGGAGAGACAAGGATGTATCCGGAAGGAACCACGTACAGAGAAATTGTTGACGAGATCGGTATACACACGGAAACGCCGGTCATCCTCGTGATG